>Ga0184628_10000230_pt1 | contig 33235 bp, 25 predicted proteins | sample PLM4_5_b1_FD_133149 | JGI IMG/M metagenome (GOLD analysis project Ga0184628, IMG submission 133149) | Groundwater sediment microbial communities from an aquifer in East River, Colorado, USA - PLM4_5_b1 | ecosystem: Environmental > Terrestrial > Soil > Riparian zone | place: USA: East River...
CGATGCGCCGCAGGAAGAGCAGACCGTTTGAGTGACGGTACCCAGAGCCAGCACGAGTTCGCCCAGGCCGCTGCTGTCGACGTAGGTGACATCTTTCAGATTGATCAGTATTCGGGAGTTTCCCTTGGCGACTTCATCTCGAACCGCGTCGCGGAAGGCCGTAATCGATTCACCGGCTGTTATTTTCCCGGCAAGCTCGATGATGGAAACCCCATCGGTTTCGCGTCGAACCAGTTTCAATTCCATGTTATTCCCCTTGTGGCTCCGGAATGCCGTCCATGATGCCTTTCAGGATTTTATCCGGATCAATACGCTCGGCTTCACCTTCAAAATTCAAGATCACACGATGCCGCAATGTTGGCAGAACCACATAGCGAACATCCGCGGGAATCACATGAGAGCGCCCGTTCAGCAGAGCGCGCACTTTTGCGCCGATTACGATCGCCTGTGCTCCACGAGGGCTCGCCCCGTATCGCAGGTACTGCTTCGTCAATGGCGCAGCTACATCCGTGGTCGGCTGAGTGGCCATGACGATGCGGATTGCATAGTCCTGAACCTTGTCCGATATCGGAACGGTGAGAACGGTTTCACGAAGCTGCAGAATCTTCTCCGCGCTCCAGACGCGCTCGACATTGGTATTCATCAATGACGTGGTGCGGTCCAGAATCGTATGAATTTCTTCGACCTCCGGGAATCCCATTTTCACCTTGATGAAGAACCGGTCCAGCTGCGCTTCCGGAAGCGGATACGTGGCTTCGAGTTCCAGAGGATTCAAGGTAGCCAGCACGACAAACGGTTTTTCCAGGATGTAGGTCTGTTTACCGACGGTCACGGTCTTCTCCTGCATGGCTTCGAGCAGAGCCGATTGCGTCTTTGGAGTCGCACGATTGATTTCGTCGGCAAGAATCACGTTGGCGAAAATCGGGCCCGGCTGAAAATCGAGGTACTTATCGCCATGCTCGTTTTCCCGCACGACGTTGGTGCCGACAATATCCGCCGGCATGAGATCAGGCGTGAACTGGATGCGTGCGGACTTCAAATGCAGAGCGTCGCTGAGAGTCTGGACGAGCTTTGTCTTTCCAAGTCCCGGTACCCCTTCAAGCAGGGCGTGGCCGCGGGCAAGAATGGTCATCAGGATATCGTCGATAACATCGCTGTAGCCGACGATGACTTTCGAAATTTCCTTGTGCACTTTCTGGAACTCGGTATTAAAAAATTCCAGGTCCCGATCCTTGATTTCCGCTACGGCCATATTCGTCGTTCCTTTCGTGCCTCTCGTGTGCTCCGCAGGCGGGGATTATACGGCATCCTCTACGCTCGACCCGCAACTTCTCCAGTTTGAGTGCTGACTCGGACGATTTCGCCCTCCTTCATAAACAGAGGGACCCGGACCTCGAGCCCGGTTTGCAGCGTGGCCGCCTTGGTGGCGCCACCCGAAGCCGTGTCTCCACGAAGTCCGGGTTCGGTCTGCGAAATCGCCAGTTCCACATACTGTGGCAGTTCCAGAGACACGGCATTGCCGTTGTATTTGAAAATCTGAACCGTGATCCCTTCTTTCAGATAGCCACGGTCGTCCCCGATGGTGTCCTCCGAAAGCATGAATTGCTCAAAAGTCGTCTCATCCATGAAGTGATAGCCTTCGGGATCGCTGTAGAGATAGGACACCGGTGTCACTTCAACATCCGGTTCGGGAAACTTTTCGCTCGTCCGAAACGTCTTCTCCAGCACCGCGCCGTTCAACAGGTTCTTCAGTTTCGTCCGGACCATCGTACTGGCTCCCCGCGCGGTTGGCGTGGCAAAAAACACTTCCAGTACATTGAAGGGCTGCCCTTCGATTTCAATGAGCGTCTTCTTCTTTAATTCATTTGCTCCGATTAGTGCCATAGCGTACTCCTGCGAATTCAGAATCAGAGATCATAACCTGAGCAGCGGTACTTGGAATCCTATATATCGTCAAGGTGAACAAGGAGAAGAAGAAGGCGGGCGGGGCGTAAAGCAGCGACTGTTCACGCTGAAGATCAGTAAATATACCTCTCCCGTAGGGAGAGGATGTCGCGAAGCGACAGGTGAGGGGTAAAGAAATAAGACCGTGCTTTACCCCTCACCCGGCCCTTCGGGAGAGGGATCGCACATCCAATCTCAGTCTCCGGATCGAGATGAATACTCCAATAGCGCTCAGTACTGCGCCTCCGATGCAGAGAACGATCACGCCGATATCCCAGGCCGGCCGGCTGTAGTACCAGAATGAAAAATCCAGACTGTGCAGGCCATGGTAGATCCATCGCTGCAATCGTTCCCGCTTCTGGTAACGGGCCAGGATACGTCCCAGCTTCGGATCGATATAGAACCAGGTCTTGTCCGGATCATCAAATTTCAAGCGCACAACCGGCAATGGCGCCTCTCGGTCGCGAGAATAGTAGTAGGAGTCGTAGCCTGAAAGTTCCGTCACTTCTGCAATCGGAATGTCCGGATTGGCTTGTTTCGCCTTACCGACCAGAGACTCTGTAGAAAACACACCCTCCCGAATCGATAATGGCTCAGCGGTCAACAACACAGGACTCGGGCTGTTCGATTTCACTGCGTAATAGGCGTCGCCCTGAATACGGAGGAATTCGATTTCCTTAACGTCAGCCACGGGAAAGCGGGCAGGCATCGCCGGAAACTGTGCGAGATCGAGTGGACCGCCGCTGAACGCAGTTCGCATTCCCGAACCGAGGCCGCCTTCCGACGCCCAGTCCCATGGCTCCATTGAAAGAAATCCACTGAATACCCACGTCAGTGTGAAAACGCCGAAGATTGCTCCTGTGATGTAGTGCCATCGCATCCAGCCGGCGTAAGGAATGTGTGGAGGTCTCCGCGAATATTGAATGATGGCAAGAACGATACCCATCAACGCCAGAATGGTTCCCAGTCCCGACGTCCACAGAACCACAAGCGTCCAGGCACGGCTGTTGGTCCGCAGGACTTCCAGATAGAACCAATGCGGAATTGCAGATACCCACGCGAGGGCGCGGGATCCGCGCGTCGTGACGACGGCGACTTCACCGGACTGTTCCGACACATAGAGCTCGGTGTGAGCTTCGTCATCCGCGGAAATCTTGTGCATCGGCAACAGGCCTCTGTTGCCGAGGGTCCACTGGTCCTGCGCGTCCAGAACGCGAACGTGATGCAGCGCCGATTCGGGGATATTCAGAAAATGGCTTGCGATGGACATCGACTCTACCGGACCCGGGGGATTCATCACGTCGCCGGTATCCGCAAATACCGTTACGATTTCCGGAATCGAAAACCGATAGGCGGGACGTCCCATGATGGTCAGGAGAGAAACGCGTGGAGCCGGCGTTGAAAGTTGCGCGCGTTGAGCTGCCTCGGAAGGCCCGAGACGAACTCGCTGGAAATCCAGAGCTGGAAGGTGTTCGAGGCGTGATTCCGGAGTCAGCGTCGGCATCGCTTTCGCATAGATCATTGCAATGCCGGAGAGGAACCACACGACAAAGACGAGGCAGAGCACAATGCCGAGATAGCGATGGAGGAAGATCAGTGATTTTCGAACAAATGTCATGGTTTGAATTTAAACGCGACCTGGATGTCGGGAAACTGCCCTCTCATTTCCAGGCGATCAACCAACCGGAAGCACAATCCGGAACACGCAGCCGGGCCCGCCATCCGAAGGTATCAGCGAAAGCGTTCCGCCCTGAACTTCCACGGCGGACTTGGCGATGGCAAGGCCGAGCCCCGTTCCGCCGTGATTGCGCGACCTGGACTTGTCGACGCGATAGAACCGGTCAAAGACGCGGCTCCGCAATTCCTCTGGAATTCCGGGGCCGTTGTCCGCGACGTCGATCACATTGTTCTTTGCCAGATGCGAAACGCGCACGACGATGCGCCCGCCAGATTGCGTGTATTTAATCGCGTTGTCGACCAGGTTGATCAGTGCCTGGCGCAAGACCATGCGATCGCCTGTCCAATGCAGAGCAGCGTTTCCTTCAATCGAAATCGACTGCTGTTTCTCCTCGGCGAGGACCTCCAGTTGCGCAACAACATCTTCGACCAAAGCCTTGAGATTCACGTCTTCACTGGTGAGCATGGCGTCTCCCGTTTCCGCTCGCGACAAGAGCAGCAGTCGATCCACGAGGCGGGAAAGGCTGTCGGCTTCCTCCAGCATGCTTCCGATAATTTCGCGATACTGGCCTTCGTCACGTTTCTCGCGAAGACCGACTTCCCCGACACTGCGAATCGCCGTCAGCGGCGTGCGCAGTTCATGGGAGGCGTCGGAGGTAAATCGACGCATCTGGTCAAAGGAAGACTGCAGCCTGGTCAGCGTTTCATTGAATACCGTCGAGAGCCGACCGAGTTCGTCGTTCGGATTGTCCACCGGGAGCCGGTCGCTCATGCGCGTCGCTGTAATCAAGCGTGCCTGCTCTGCCATTCGATCCATTGGCGCCAGGGCCCGTCGCGCGAGGACATAGCCCCCAAGACCGGAAAGGCCAATACAGAACGGAAGACCGAGAAGCAGCAGATAACGGAAATACCGCAGATCGTCCTGAATCGGGGTCACTGGCCTGGCAACCTGAACAACGAGTTCACGATCGCCAAACATGGATTTACCACTCATGATGCGCCACGGCGGATTGAGCCTCGCAACGTGCACAATTTTTTCTTCCGATTCCGTCGCAAGTTTCTTGCTGCCCGGTATCGGGTGGCGAACAGCTTCGGGTGATGCCGATACCAGTTCCCCTTTCGGACTGAGTACCTGCAACCACGGACTGTCGCCTTCTCCGGTTTCCTGATAATCGGAAGGTATGAATTCTCCGTGAGGATCGTGATGCATCATGTCCAGCGCCCAATCGAAATCGCTTCGAAGCTGATTGTCCAGAAACTGGGACATGTTGTGGCTGACAAAGTAAAAGATCAGCGTGGCATAGACGGCAAGCACTACAACCATGGCACCGGCGTAAAAGAGCGTCAGTCGGAAACGTACGCTGCGCGGGCGAAGCAGGCCGCTCACGGTTCGCCATCCCGGAGCATGAAACCGATTCCACGAATCGTGTGTATTAGTTTCGTTCCTTGATCCAGATCCACTTTTCTTCGAAGCCGGGCGATATGGACATCGATTACATTATTGAGCGGTGTGCCTCGAGTCGTTTCCTTCCAGACGTCGCGGGCCAGCGTGTCTCGCGGTACAACCTGATTTTCATGACGCAACAGGAATTCAAGAAGCTCAAACTCCCGCACGGTCAACTCCACGCTCCGGCCGCCGCGGATCACTTTCCGTGATACCAGATCCATGTCGAGATCACCGGCGCTCAAATGCAGCGTGTCATTGGTTCTGCCGCGCCGCAGCAGTGCGCGGATGCGCGCGAGAAGTTCGGCAAATGCGAAAGGTTTTACCAGATAGTCGTCGGCGCCGCTGTTCAGTCCATGCACGCGATCCTGCAATCCGTCTCGCGCAGTCAGAAGGAGAACCGGGGTTTCGAGTCCGCGCTTCCGGATTGTGGTGAGTACCTGAATGCCGTCCCGGCCCGGCAACATCCAATCCAGAAGAATGATGTCGAACTTTGCAGTATTGACCTGAAAAAACGCATCTTCACCGGTGGACGCAAGAGTGACGTCGTAACGCTCTCCTTCGAGCCCCTCCTTCAACGCATGAGCAACTTTTTGTTCGTCTTCAACGACCAGGATTCGCACGTGGCCGCATTGTACCAATAACGGCGAACAGTGTGAGAATTGCGAACACCCCGCCGCAGATGAAGGTGGCCGATGGGCCAGTCCTTACCCAGAGAAATCCAGCAACCGCGCTGGCAGGCAAAAGTGCGATTCCGCTGACAAGATTAAAAAAGCCGAACGCGGTTCCCCGCAACTCGGACGGCGCGCATCCGGCAACCATTGCGGACAACAGCCCCTGCGTGAGTCCCATGTGCAAGCCCCACAGCAGAACTCCGGCAAAGAGCAACGGGATGCCGGAAGCGAAAGCCAGCGCGAGATCCGCAACAATGAGAACGCCGAGTCCTGCGGCGAGCAGTCCCCGATGGCTCATGCGATCGGCGAGGACTCCAGCGGGATATGCGGAAAGACTGTAGGTAATGTTCATCGCAACCATGACTGCGGGAACATAGGCAGCGGAGAGACCGATACTCTGCGCCCTCAGCACCAGAAACGCTTCACTGAACCTCGCCAGAGTGAAGATCCCGCCAATGGCAACCACCCACCAGTATTCGCGGCTGAACGACGCCAGGTCCGACCAGCGCAGTGGCTGGCGGGATTTTGCATTCGCGGACAAAGCAGGTTCATGCACACCAACAGCGAGCGCAAATACGGCGATGAGGGCTGGAATGGTCGCAAACCAAAACACAATGCGGAAATTGCCATGGGTCCAGGCCATGAGCACGATTGCCAGAATTGGACCGATGAAGGCGCCGGTGGTATCCAACGATTGACGCAATCCGAAAGACGCGCCCAGCAGGTGAGGCGGTGCGATATCGGCCATCAGGGCATCTCGCGGCGCCCCTCGGATTCCCTTTCCGATGCGGTCTGCCACGCGCGCCGTAATGACGTGCCCGACGGACGTCGCGAGCGGAAACAACGGCTTGCTGAAAGCGCTGAGGGCGTAGCCGAAAACGGTGAGGGCTTTGCGTTTGTTCAGGAAATCGCTGATGGTTCCGGAGAATACCTTGACGATGTTTGCCGTGGCTTCGGCAAGACCGTCAATGATTCCAACCGTGAGGACGCTGACGCCAAGCGTGCTGACCATGAACAGGGGCAGGACGCTGTGAATCGACTCGGAGGAGACGTCCATGGCGAGGCTGACGAAGCCGATCACCCAGATGTCGCGAGGAATCGCACGGAGTCCAGTCTGCCTAACAGGCACTGGTGCTGTCATGAGGTAAGGTAAGGGTAACCCCTGCAGATTTGCAATATGCGTCGCTGAATTCGCACTCCGCGCATTGGCCCTATCTCCGAGGTTGACAGTTCAGTGTCATCCGTACAGAATTCCCGGAAATCGCGAACTGAGAACGTAAAAGAGAATTCGCTATGATCTATTTAAAAAGCATTCTTGTTGGAGCCATTACGTCTGTCGTCTCTGTGACGCTGTTCGGCCTCGTGCCGGCCATAGCGATGGGGATCATCAACAGCAGCGAAGATGGGGCATTGTTTGTAGATCACACGACAATTGCCGTTGTCGCCTTGCTGGGCTTCCTGTTCGGCTTCACTTCCATGTTCCGCCGCTCTTCCCGAAAGTTCCCGACTCATTTCTGAGAGGGCCGGGCCGTGCTGTTTCGAATCGATAAACTGCTGCGGCGAGGCAAAGGAAACCCGACTCCGTTTGCTCGAAAGGCCTGCTAGTATCGTCCCGTGAAGGAGTCTCCCCAAAGAGCGCCTCGCTGCATCATCATTGCCGGTCCGAACGGCGCCGGAAAGACGACATTCGCACGCGAATTTCTGCCAAAATTTGCAAAAGTTGTGCACTTCGTAAATGCGGATCTGATAGCCGGCGGTTTGTCTCCTTTGAACCCCGCCGATGTCTGGATGATTTACGATAATTCGGGAGTCAGTCCCCAATTGATCGAGCAAGGACCATGAAGAAAACCAAAGTATCGCCTGAGAACAAACGATTTTTTGATTCTGTTAAGAAGGCCATGCCAGCTGCCGCCGAGCGTGCGCGAAAAACGGCACGAATGCATGGAACCCTGATTTACATATGGGAGAACGGAAAGGTCGTTGGGAAGAAACCGTAGAGGTAATTTCCGGGAAGCAATCAGATTCGTCACCTACGCATACGTGAACCCATTGGTTGCGGTCTTCCTGGGATGGCTGGTGCTCCGCGAGGGCGTAGACCGTTTTATCCTTGCCGGCAGCGCGATTGTGGTCGCTTCCGTCGTGCTGGTCACGAGCGCAAAGACCAAAGCTCGGATCGTCACAGAAGAGTTGGCGGCGGAAAACTGAAGGCTCAGCCGATCGGGGAAGGCACCTGGAAACAGAGAATTCAGAATAGGACATCTGGCATATACTCCCGCCGCTATGGGTTCTGAACGACCAGTTATTCCCGATCTTAAACGCTCCGGAGTCGACGTCACTCTGGAGGTACTCGCATGCCTCGGGGTTTTTCTCCTCGTTGGTATCTCCGCTTATTATTATCGGCGTCTCCCGGAGACCATTCCTCAGCACTTCAAGCTCAAAGGAGAAGCGGACGGATGGGGCGGTAAGAGCATTCTGCTCATCATGCCGATTATCGGCGTTGGTCTCTTTACGCTGTTATCCGTGCTGTCCCGGTTCCCACATGTTTTCAACTATCCCTGGCCAATTACCGAGACCAATGCCCGGCGTCAATACGCAATTTCGCGCCAGATGCTATCCGCGGTCAAGCTGGTCCTGGTAGCGACATTTATCTATATCACCTGGTCAATGATCGGCACTGCGTTAGGCAGCCAGCGTGGCCTAGGTCTCAGTTTTATGATGGTTGAACCACCGATCCTGTTCGTCATCATCGGTTTCTATTTATTCAAAGCGAAGCGGGACAAGTAGCAGATTAGCGCTGCCATTTCCGACGAGTTGCGAAACTTTTGCGCCCCATTGCCCATCGACAATTTCTTGGGGCCAAGATCGTCTTCCGCGTCGTCCGTTCTCACAGTGACCCTGACTCGGCGATTCATGCCTTTTTCATGTCGTGACATTCGGTGCACAGAATCGAGTAGGCACCGATTGAATGAATGCCAGGCAACGTCGACCGTCAAGCTATTGGCTACTCTCCAATGTGCGAGGTATGCGGTACAGCACGAACTCGCGAGCTCCATTGATCGTGCGATCTGCGAAGGGCGCCAGCGGACGCGCAGCGGAATCGAGTGATTGAGGTTACGAAGTGACTTCGAATATTGATACTCGTCGATATGTATCGGAGGGTGGACTGGCTGGATTCTTACGAGAGTGTGTCAGTTGTTTTTAGAATCGAAGTACCCGTTGCGCACTTGGACGCGCATTTGCTTGTCGGCGGTTTCAATCCGGATTTTGTGGAATGCTCCGTTCTGTGTTGCATTATTCGGATGATAGGTCAGCGCGTACTGGGAGCGCAATTCTTCGTCTATCTTCTTGAAGTTTGAGGACAACGCATCCGTAGTGAGAGGTTCAAATAGCCGGCCTCCCGTCTCTTCAGCGAGTCTCCGAAGCGCCTTAGTCCCTATGGATGCATCGCCAGAGGAATTCTTCAGTATCGAATTTGTGCTGATGCAGTAGATCGCAGTGTCGTTCTGCTGGGCGTTTTGCAGGACTTCGTCTATCGATTTGCGACTGAACGTATCGACGCCATCACTGATCAGAATCAGGACATGGCGTCCGGCTTGATGGATCAGTTTTTCAGAAGTGGCCTGATATACGGCGTCGTACATGGAAGTACTCCCTCCGGCCCGAATCTTTTCTGCAGCCCGGGCGAGTGCGCTCGCATCATCCGTATAGTCCTGTAGCAAGTGGATCCTGGTATCAAATGCGATCAGCAATGCCTTGTCTTTTCCAGGTCGCAGAGTGGACTTGAGAAACTCAATCGCGGCCTCCCGTTCAAAAACCAGTTTGTCGCCGACACTTCCGCTGGTGTCAATGAGCAGCGCGACCGTCAGTGGCAGATCCGTTTCACTTTTGAAATCTGCGATCGACTGCGGCTTGTTATCCTCGAAAACCCGGAATTTATCTCTGGGGAGAGACGTGACAAAGCGGCCCTTACGGTCGGATACAGTAAAAACAAGATTTACGATGTTCACATTGACGGATATCGAGTGTTCTGCCGCAGGTGGTTCCTGTGCCGGCGTCGGCATGGCCGGGACTAGTAACAATAACGTCAAGCTCATGAGAAGCATTCGCATTCTCGATATTGTACGCTCGGGACTCGCGCCGATTTTGAGAAAAAAGTTCGAGTGGAAACGTTTTGATTAATCTGCCTCGAATTAATTCGTGCCGGGTGGATCGGCCAATCATATAATGACCCCATTCCGGTTGACTCGACGAAGGGGTCTTTAGGAGGCCGCAATGGCTCGGAAACGAATTCTTGCAGGGGCTGCACTTCTTCTCATGACGCTGGCGTCTGTCACATCGGCCCAGGATGAAAATCCCAAAGTTCACAGGCTCAACATGGATGTCGATCTGGTGCTGGTCAATGCGACCGTAACGGAATCGTTTCGAAATCGGCCCGTCCGGGGCCTGGACGAGAAGGTCTTTCAGGTTTGGGAAGACAAGGTCGAACAGAAGATTTCTCACTTTTCGTCTGAAGATGTACCCGCCAGTGTTGGAATCATCTTCGATACCAGCGGCAGCATGAAGGACAAGATCCCTTCGGCGCAGCGTGCAGCCGCAACTTTCTTCAAGAGCGGAACGAAACAAGACGAGTATTTTGAGGTTCAGTTTTCCGACCGTCCGAAGATCGCCTCGGAGTTTACGTCCGACCTCTCCAAGCTGCAGAGCAGCATTTTGTCCATTCAGGCGAAGGGAAGCACCGCTCTCTATGACGCGGTGTATCTCGGACTGAACAAGCTGAAGCAAAGCAACAACCCGAAGAAAGCGCTGCTGCTGATCACAGACGGCGAAGACAATCGAAGCCGGTATTCGTTCGGCGACGTTCGAAGTTTCGTCCGGGAGCAGGATGTTCAGTTGTATGCCATTGGCGTTCTGGACCCCGTAACCGGTGCCGGCCGAGATGCGCTGGTCCAGCTTACCGAGACTACAGGTGGACGCGCATTCTTCCCAGGCTCCGCATATGAAATGTCCGACATCTGCAAGAAGATCGCAGCCGAACTGAAGAACCAATACGTCATCGGATACCGGTCAACAAACACGGCCCGAGATGGGGCATGGCGCAAGATTCGTGTCAAGGTCAGCACTCCAAAAGGCAAGGACATTGCAGGGCTGGGTGTGCGTCACAAGCTCGGATACTACGCGACGTCCGGCGACGATGTTGCCGCCAAGAAGAAGAATTAGGTATACCGGCCATGCTTCGATTCGCAATTTCGTCTGGTGTCGTCTGTCTCTTTGCGCTGGCCCTCGCGGCCCAGAACGGCCCGAACCTTCAAAACTCACCCGCAGCGCCAGAAGACAATTTCAGATTGAACGTGAGCGTCCGCCTCGTCCAGCTGCCGGTAACGGTAACGAGCAGGGACGGAAAGAGTCTCGACAATCTGCCTCAATCGAGTTTCCAGGTTTATGAAGATAATGTGCTGCAGGAGATCACCCTCTTCAAACATGAAGACATTCCGATAAGCCTTGGCCTTGTTATCGATAACAGTGGCAGCATGCGAAACAAGAGACAACGCATAAATAGTGCCGCTCTGAGTTTTGTTCGTGAAAGCAACCCGGATGATCAGACCTTCATCGTGGATTTTGACGAGGAGACGATTCTCAGGCAGGATTTCACAGGGAATATCGCGGATCTCGTCCTCGCTCTCAGAGATATCCATACGCAGGGCGAAACCGCACTAAACGACGCCGTCTATGTTTCTATCGATCACGTCGAGACAGGAACACGGGACAAGAAGGCCCTGCTCATCGTCTCCGATGGCGAAGACAACAAGAGCAAATACGGAATCAACAGATTGCTGGATCACATCAGAGATTCAAAGGACGTCACGATCTACGCCATCGGTTTGCTGGATGAAAACGATATTCGCGGGGGACTATTCGGCAAGTCACCTTCAAAGAAAGCCAGGGAAAACCTGAAGAAAATCGCAGAGTTGAGCGGTGGTGAAGCGTACTTTCCGAAGTCCGTGGAGGAAGTTTCTTCGATCTGTATTAAGATCGCTCGCGATTTGAGAAATCAATACACGCTCGGCTACTCGCCTAGAAACACGAAGAATGATGGCGGCTATAGAACGATCCGAGTGAATGTAACCCCGCCGCTGGGAACACCTAAACTCAACATACGAACCAAACCAGGGTACACCGCCCCAACTTCATAAACCTGCAATACGACCTCGCCTTTGAGCGCGACAGCGTGTACCACGATCGACACCCAGTCCGCGGCATTGAGGAGCATCATGCAGGACGCGCGTGCAATGTTTGCCGGATTTCCGGAAGGGTCACTGTATGGCGTCCTTCACCTCAAACAAGAGTATCCGATGGTGTATCCGCTTCCATCCGATCCCGGATCATTACTCGCGAGCGCTATGCAGTCGAAGTGCTACCCGATCGCTCTCATTGCGATCTGTAAAACTTCCGATGGCAGTCCAGGACAGCAATTTTATTACGTCCTTCCGCCGGGGGCGAACGTTTCGATGGAGGAAATCGAAAATTGGACTTTGAACGTTTTTACCGAGAACGGGGGGACGCACGCCGGGGGAGGGGCACGTACTGACTTCGTTGCCTCGCGGCAATAATGACGGCCTAGCCGAATATCCTTGTGCAGAGGCCGGCCCGAACACCGGCCCGGTCATTTTCCGACCTCCGATGATTTTACGAAATCATTTAAGACACCGTCAGGCATTGAATGGGACCGACCGGTCTCGAACCGATGACCTCCTGCGTGTGAAGCAGGCGCTCTACCAACTGAGCTACGATCCCGACACGTGCAAGTTCAATAGTTTACATCAACAATTTTTAACCACCGCTGCGAATCTGGCCAAGTTCTGGCCAAGTACTCTCCCTTTGCATTTCGCGATGCTAAATCTCTTTGGTTCTCCGCGAGGGTAGCTCGATTGAACTTCGAATCTTAGAACGAGAACTCAACCGAACGAGATCGAGAACATCACACAATGGTCAAGGAAATCTCCGAGCGTCTGATGTCTAATCCGACAGTCCGCAGTCAGCCGCGCGATCGGTCGAAGACGACCTGATCGTGCCACCAAAGCCGCTCGAACAGCGTGCGGCAGACATCGCGCGGCGCATCGCCAGCATCGCCAGCGATCTCGCGGATGCTCCGTTCTCCGTCGATCGCGTCGACCAGGCGCTTTTCGCGCGCGTCGATCGGCATATAGATATCCGTGAATGTGTGAGCCCGGTTGATCAGGACTGCGGCAGCGCCGGGCGGCAGCCGTTCCTGGATACACAGAGTGTCCGGCACTCGAACGGGTAAATAGTCCATCCAGGCCTCCCCGGCAAAATCGATCGCGTGCGAGCAATGAGGATAGTCCTCATGGTGGACGATCGCACTATGCGTCAACATCGTGCCTCGAAAGAGTTCCGCCGCGGCGTGCTGTTCGATAACATCCAGCGAAGCGATCCGGCTTGACTGCGGCAGATGCGCCATCACGCCGCATCCCGGGCTGTAAGGCGCCTGCTGAATCCAGCGGCCGAATCCGAGCCCTGCACCGCCGATGAATTCCATCAGCTGCGGCACGGAATACGCGCGATCCTGCGGATGCAGCAACGCGTCCGCAAGCGCCGCGCGCTGCCGGAAGTCGGGCACCTCGCGCAGCAGGCGTGCCAGCGGATGTGCGGCCGGCAACGATCCCAGTGCGGCAATCAGCTCCTCGATATCGGTGTCGTTGGGCTCGATGCCCACGCGTCGGCAAAACTCCTGCAACATGTAGATGCCGGTGCGCCCATACGGTGCGTACACCATGAGGTGCATCGCGCCGTCCGGCTTGAGCACGTCGCGGAGCGCGCGCAACCCTGCATCCGGATTCGCAAGGTGGTGCAACACGCCAGTACACACGATCAGGTCGAACGAGATATTCAGTTCACCGACGCGCTCGATCGGCAGCTGATGAACTTCCAGGTTGGACAAATCATGCTTGCGCCGGAGGTCCTCGGTAGAACGCACGCTGGTGGCGCTGAAGTCGATGCCGACGACGCGGGCCGCTGGCGCGCGCGCGGCATGCTTCGACGCCTGCGACGTGCCGCACCCTGCAACCAGGACGGTCTTCTCTTCGCCGTATAGTTTGTTTGGCCAGTGCAAATGAAAGTCCGCCCTGCGCCGGTTCGGGTCCTGCCAGCGCTGGCGGTACTTGTCGAGACTCTCGATCGGCGGCGGATACGGGTAGCGTTCGTAGAACTCGCGGACCGCATCCGCCGCACTGTCTTCGTTCACGCTGAAACGGTTGTCACTTGCCGGCGGTCAATGCCGACGTCAGGCTGTTCAGCACGTGGTCGAGCGAAAAGCTTCCCACTTTCTGGCTGGGCGGAAATTCCTTGAACGTGCTGATGTACCTGCCGACGAACTCCTGCGCCGGCACCAGCAGGAACACGCGGTCGATTCGCCACTGGCCATAGTTCATGGCCAGTTCGTCGCCTGACTCGAACGGATCGGAACGCAGGTTGAAGATTTTGGGGACGCGAAGAGGTGTGAATGGGTCCTGCCACACGTCAAAGCCATGGCTGCGTTGCTCCTGGAACACGACCTTCCAGCTGTCATACCGCAACCCTACCAGCGAGCCGTCGTCATTCCAGTAGAAGAACTCCTTGCGCGGATTCTCTCCCTTGCCGGCCAGCCGGTCTGCGATGTTGTAGCCGTCGAGGTGCACCTTGAAGGTCTTGCTGCCGACCTTCATCCCCTTGCGCAACTGCTCCGTCACGTCACGCACGCCGGCAGCCGCCAGGAGGGTCGGCAGCATGTCTTCGTGGGAGAACATGTCATTGATGACCGTACCGGGCTTGATGACTCCCGGCCAGCGGATCGCGCACGGCACGCGGTAGCCCCCTTCCCAGTTCTCGTTTTTCTCGCCGCGGAACGGCGTGGTGCCGCCGTCGGGCCAACTGAATGACTCGGCGCCATTGTCGGTCGAGTACATGACGATGGTGTTGTCGTCGAGGCCGAGTTCCTTTAGCTTGTCGAGGATCTGCCCGACGTGTCCGTCGTGTTCGACCATGCCGTCCGGGTAGGTGCCGAGGCCGGTCTTGCCTTTGCTCTCGGCCTTCAGGTGCGTGAAGATGTGCATGCGGGTGGAGTTCCACCACAGGAAAAACGGCTTGTCGGCCTTCTTCGCTTCTTCCAGGTACTCCAGCGTGCGCTTCGTGAACTCTTCGTCGATGGTCTCCATGCGCTTCTTGCCAAGCGGACCGGTGTTCTCGATCTTCTGCGTTCCGTCCGGGTTGGCCCAGCAGTGCAGCACGCCGCGGGTCTTGTACTTCTTGATCATCTCGGGATCCTTGAAGTAGTCCTCGTTCTCGAACTCCTGTTCGGCATTGAGGTGGTAGAGCGATCCGAAGAACTCGTCGAAGCCGTGCGCGGTGGGCAGCGTGTCATCGGCATCGCCGAGGTGGTTCTTTCCGAACTGCGCGGTCATGTAGCCCTGCGCCTTGAGCAACTCGGCAATCGTGACATCGCGCGCCTGCAGGCCTTCTTTCGCGCCCGGCAGTCCGACCTTCAGCATTCCAGTGCGGAAGCCCGACTGGCCCGTGATGAAACACGCGCGGCCGGCGGTGCAGCTCTGCTGACCGTACCAGTCCGTGAACAGAGCACCCTCTTTCGCAATTCGGTCGATGTTGGGCGTCTTGTAGCCCATCTGACCGAGGTTGTACGCGCTGATGTTCCAGTAGCCAATGTCGTCGCCCCAGAGAACCAGGATATTCGGTTTTTTCGTCGCCATTAACGTCACTTCCCTTCGCTTGGTCAAATGTGTTCCTCAGAAGACGGTGGAGATCGCGCCGCAGCGTTCGGCCGCTAAGAACCCTAGAAGCTTTTCCGACAATTAATAACTGTAGAAATGCGCAGCTTGTTGGCTCCTACGCGCAGGATTGAATCGTTCCCAGCAACAGCCGGGTCATCAAGACCTCAAAGGGTCTGGCCGGACCCCTTGTCGACGATGCGCATACCCAAACTTTTCGACATTCGCTCGAACCCTTTCGAGCGCGGAGAAGGAAGTTTCATGTACAACGACTTGGATGGTCGAACACGTGCCATATCCATACGCCGCACAGGCGCTTGTTCACGAATGGCTCCGGAGCTTCCATTAGTTCCCATCGTGTAGTTCCCACCGTGGCAAAAATCGGCGAGCTTCAGAATCGACCAGATTGTCGAGGAGCTCCTACCTCGAAACTAAGTCAAAGCTATCTCTGAGTCGCGCCGGCTAATCGGCTGTCCTTATCCGATGCCGTTCCATTCGAGAGGCGGATCGAAGGCTTCGCCTATGGGAGCCACGCCAATGACAATCTCGCGGATGGTGCCGGTGAATTTATTGTCGTACGCTTTGTAGTCGTGCGTCACCGGCGTCAGGTCATCCATGCCAACATCCGCGGGTTCAGTACCAATGAAGAACGGAATTGTCTGATCGATGCGGCCGGAGGCTACCTGTTCACCATTGATGAAAAGATCACCTCTTCCTCCCGCTCCGGGCACCTTGCCGCCATCGTAGATGAACTCCCAGCGCAACGTGACGGTACCGGTTGGAAGCGGCCTGCCGGCGGCGACTTCATACATTTCGCGGCCGAGCCAGTTGTAGGCGAATTTCGGTTTGCCGTTTTTCAAATACAGGCTCCATCCGCCGGTATGTCCGCCGTGCGCGATGATCACGCCTTCGGCACCGCCCTTGGGAATCTCCAATTCGGCAGTAATGGTGTAGGAACGATTCTTCATGTTAATGAACACGTTTTCTGAAAGCCCCATCATTCCTTCGTAGAGTGTCAACGATGTTCGCGGACCCATCAGATCGGGGCGTCCGGCAACGGAAGCATTGAAGCGTTCGAGAACACGATCGTCGAGCGGCAGGACGCTGTACTTCACCGCTTCTTCCATGAAGAGCGCCTTGAGCGTAGCGACCTTTTCGGGATGCTTTGCAGCCAGATCGTTCGTCAGGCTGAAATCTTCGTCAGCGTTGTACAGCTCCCAGGTGTCGTTATCGAAGGTGGCCCGCGGCGCGGCTTCCCAGAACGCCTTGTGCAACGTCGTGGCGTACCAGCCCTCGTGATAGATCGCGCGATTGCCGCCATATTCGAAGTACTGCGTGGTATGACGGGATTTTCCCTTCGCATCATTGAACGTATGCAGCATGCTGCTGCCCTCCATGGGTCTTTGAGCCATGCCGTTCACGACTGTCGGTTCCGGCAAACCGGCAGCTTCCAGCATTGTCGGGGCCAGGTCGATGACGTGCTGAAACTGCGTACGGATCTCTCCCTTCGCTTTGATGCCTCTGGGCCAGTGGATCACCGTGGCGTTGCGCGTCGCAGAGCATGTCGCATGGCCCTGCCCGCCCACCATCGGCGTACAGCTTGCTTGTCCCCACGGCATGGCGTAGTGCCCGCTCGCCTTTGGACCACCGAGGTCATCGATGTGCTTCAACAGATTCTCCATCGTTTCGGGAACGCCGTTGAATGAGGCCAGCTGATTGAACGAACCAATCAGACCACCGAAGGGTGACCCGCCATTGTCGCCTGCGACCCAGGCGATCAGGGTATTGTCCAGTTCGCCGAGATCCTCGATGGCTTGAATCAATCGACCGATCTCATGGTCGGTATGCTCTGCCATTCCGGCATAAACTTCCATCTCCCGCGCGAGAACCCGCTGCTCCTCCGGCTTGAAGGAACTCCAGGGCTTCACCATTTCCGGCATCGGCGCGAGTTTGGTATTTGGAGGAACCGTGCCCAGCTGGATCTGCCGGGCGAGAGTCTCATCGCGCAGCGCATCCCATCCCTTGTCGAACTTCCCTTTATATTTGTCGATCCATTTCGTCGGCACATGATGCGGATCGTGCGTGCCAGCTGCAGCGTAGTAAACGAAGAACGGTTTGTCGGGCGTGAGCGACTGCTGGGTGCGGACCCAGACAATCGCCTTGTCGGTGATGTCGGTGCTGACATGATAATCCGGATCGCGGGGAGTCGGAATGCGGGTAACACCGTCGTACAAGGCCGGGGAGTAAAGATCGGACTCGCCCTGAAGAAATCCATAGAACTTGTCGAAGCCCGAGTGCGCCGGCCAGCGATCCATCGGGCCGGAGACACTCAGTTCCCAGGGTGGCAGTTCATGGCATTTGCCAAACATCGCGGTGCCGTAGCCGTTCAGCCGCAGAATCTCAGCCAGCGGCGCTATGGACTGTGGGCGCTGGCAGTTCATGCCGGGAAAGGCGGTGCCCATTTCCGCCACGCCGCCCATGTTCGCGCTGTGCGAATTGCGGCCGGTGAGCAACGCCACCCGCGTCGGCGAGCAGACCGGCGCGGTGTGCATGTTGTTGTAGCGCAGGCCGCCGTTGGCGAGGCGTTCAAAGGCCGGCATGTTCACCGGTCCTCCGAAGCATCCAGGATCGCCGAACCCGAAATTGTCCATCAAAATGAAGACGACGTTGGGAGCTCCAGCCCCTTTCGGTGGTTTCAACTCGAATCGTGGAGGCGGCGTGGCCTTGCGTGCATCGATTTCCGTAATCGGAGCATGCTGCGGCTCGGGAAGCGGAAGTATCGAGCGGTCCGGGGCGTTGTCGGGCGTGTCACTCATGCGTCGGTCTCCGTTCAGTTTCGGTATTTATCTGGTTCGACTGCATCATTGTTCGAATTGGCGGGAAACATACTAGAGCTGCCGGCCCAGCGGCGTCACTGTCACTACTTACAGGATCCGGAGCGGGGAGCGGCGAGCGATGGACCGCACGATTATTGTTACCTCGGAAAACTGCCCACGTCCTCTTTAAGCGAATTCGTTAGCAACTTTCTCCATCGCGACCTGCTCGCGTTCACAGCTCTCAGCCTGTAATCGTTGTCAGGTACGTGCCATTGCGGGTTTCGTTAATATCCAGTTCTCAAAAACACCCAAGATCCTGCAAAAGCATCAATTGTCTCAAATAGGAGCAACCAGATGGCAAAATCCAGCAAGCCCAATATTCTTTTCATCATGGCCGACGATATCGGCTGGTTCAACCTCAGCTGTTACAACCATGGCGTCATGGGATATCAGACTCCAAATATGGATCGCATTGCACGAGAAGGTGCGATGTTCACAGACTTCTATGGTCAGCAGAGCTGCACGGCTGGCCGCGCGGCATTCATTACCGGACAGCAACCGATTCGCACCGGCCTCACCAAGGTCGGCATGCCTGGCGCAACTCTGGGAATCAAGGCAGAGGACCCGACGGTTGCACAGTTCCTGAAGAATCTCGGATATTCCTGCGGACAGTTTGGCAAGAACCACCTCGGCGATCGCAATGAACACCTGCCAACGGTGCACGGATTCGATGAATTCTTCGGCAATCTGTATCACCTCAATGCCGAAGAAGAGCCGGAGTACGCCGACTACCCGAAGGATCCGGAGTTCCGGAAGAAGTTCGGGCCGCGCGGGGTGATGAAGTGCAAGGCGACCGACAAGGACGATCCAACAGTGGATCCGGTCTTCGGCAGAGTTGGGAAACAGACCATCGAAAACACCGGCCCGCTCACGAGAAAGCGAATGGAGACGGTGGACGAGGAGTTTCTGGCCTCCGCGCTCGACTTCATGGATCGCAAGACCAAAGAGGGCAAGCCCTGGCTCTGCTATTTCAATCCCACGCGGATGCACGTCTTCACTCATCTTAAACCCTCATCGGTGGGCAAGACCGGTCACGGTCTTTATCCGGACGGAATGGTCGAACTCGATGGCTACGTCGGCCAGCTTCTTGGAAAGCTCGAAAGCCTCGGTGTGGCAAACGACACGATCGTTGTCTTTACCACCGACAATGGCGCGGAAGTGTTGTCATGGCCGGACGGCGGTGCGACACCGTTCCGCGGAGAAAAGGACACAAACTGGGAGGGTGGCTGGCGCGTGCCCTGTGTCATGCGCTGGCCCGGAGTTATCAAGCCTGGACAGGTGATCAACGAGATCTGTTCGCTGACGGATTTTATCCCGACATTTGCGGCGGCCGCCGGAGAACCGGACCTCGTCGCGAAGGTGAAAAAGGGTTACAAGATCGGCGACACCACATTCAAAGTCCATATCGACGGGTTCAATCTCCTGCCTTTCCTTTCCGGCAAGGAAAAGTGCCCGCGCGAAGGCTTCATCTACTGGAGCGACGACGGAGACCTGATGGCGCTCCGAGTCCGGCAATACAAGATCGTATTCGCCGAGCAGAGGAGCAAGGGACTCGACGTGTGGAGAGAACCTTTGTCGCCGATGCGCATCCCGAAACTCTTCGATCTCCGTTCGGATCCATTTGAGCGTGGGGAGGAAAGTTTTTATTACAATATCTGGTTCACCGAACACGTTCCCTATCAATATGCCGCACAGGCGCTTGTCCACGAATGGCTCCAGAGCTTCCAGGAGTTTCCGCCACGGCAAAAAGCGGCGAGCTTCAGCATCGACCAGATTGTCGAAAAGCTCATGCCTCGGAGTTAGACGATCCAGTACCACAGCCATTCAGCGGCCGATCGGACAACCTGTACTGTAAGCTATTACAGGTAGATTCATTACCACAGGCTGCTAATATGCGCTGTGCATTCAGGACAGCGCTGCATATACGGACGTGCTGAATGAAGGGAAGCATCGTCTGGGTACGGCCTGGAGCTGAATTGTGGACCATTCAACAAACTGCCGTTCCGCGGGGAACAATCACAAGGCGTCCTCGCCGGGTCGGATAATTTCATTTCTCAACTCTTCCCTCACGATTCCATGAGTTGGATCACCATTCTCTGGGCAGTGATTGACGCAGCATGCCTCACGCTCGGCGTGGTGCATCTGCTGGTGTGGTTCCAGAAGCGGACCGCATGGGCCAGCCTGCTCTTTGCACTAATGGCGGCGTCGGTGGCCGCGATGGGCGCCATTGAGTTATTGGAGATGCATGCCGAGACACCCAGACAACTCGCCACGCTGTATCTCTGGTACCAGATCCCGATCTGGGCGATAACGCTTTCGTTCACCGGCTTCGTCCTTGTTTATCTTCGCGCCGGCAGGATCTGGCTCTGGTGGGTTGTGTGCGGGTTGAGGACGTTGGCGCTTTTGCTCAACTTTCTGACGGGCCAGAACCTCAATTACAGCCAGATCACCCAGGTGCGGCACATCCAGTTTCTGGGGGAGTCCGTTTCCGTGGCCGATGGCGTGCTGAATCCCTGGATGATTGTCGGCCAACTGAGCGTGCTGTTCTTCATCATTTTCGTCGCAGACGCCGCCATCGCCGTCTGGAAACGTGGCGACCACCGTCAGGCCCTGGTAAACGGCGGCACTCTTCTGTTTTTTGTGTTCGCTGCATGGGTGCATACCACATTCGCGATGCTGCACATCGTCGATTCACCCCTGATGACGAGTATGTTCAGTCTGCCCGCAGTTGCCGCCATGGCGTACGAAATGACCCGAGATGTGCTCCGATCCGGCGAATTGGCGGATGACCTCCGGGAAAGCGAAAGGCGATTCCGTGTCACCTTCGAACAGGCGGCGATGGGAATTGCGCACGTTGCTCCCAACAGGCGATTCCTGCGCGTCAACCAGAGGTTCTGCGACATCGTCGGCTATTCGCTCTCGGAGATACTCGAACGGACATTTACGGAGCTCACGTATCGGGACCCGCTCGCCGCCGGGCCTCTTCAAGCGGACCGGCTCTTAAACGGTGAGATCGACTCCTGCGCGTTGGAGAAGCGCTTCGTTCGCAGCAACGGCGAATTGGTATGGGTTTACCTCACGGCCGCACTGGTTCGCAGTCCGGATGGCGAGCCACAGTGGTTTATTGCTGTTATCGAGGATATTTCCAACCGGAAACAGGCCGAAGACAAGGTCCGCGAATTGTCCCATGCCATGGAAAACAGTCCGGTCATGACGGTGATCACGGACCTGCTCGGCAGTATCACCTATGTGAACCGGAAATTCTGCGATGTGACCGGTTATTCCATTGATGAGTGCATTGGCCAGAATCCCCGCCTCTTAAAGTCCGGCGAATCCTCGCCCGAAATATATAGGGAGCTGTGGGCGACTATCGCCAGCGGAGAGACATGGCGAGGGGAGTTCCACAATCGAAAAAAGAACGGAGAGCTTTACTGGGAATCGGCGGTTATTTCGCCGCTTCTTGATGCCGGCGGCCGGGCAACACACTTTGTAGGCGTCAAGATGGATATTACCGAAAGCCGGCGGGCTCAAATCGAAAACGAACAGCAGCGCCAGCAGATGGCGCATCTGTCGCGCGTTGCGACGGTCAGCGAGTTGTCGAGTTCCCTGGCGCACGAATTGAATCAGCCCCTGGCGATTATTCTCACCAATGCACAGGCTGCACAGAGACTACTCATGCAGCAGCCGCCGGACATCGCCGAAGCGCGTGAAATCCTTACCGACATCGTTAGTGAAGACCAGCGGGCGGGGGAGGTTATCCGGCGATTGCGGTCCCTGCTCCGGCAGGGGGAAGTTCGGGTCGGGCCCCTGGATTTGAATGAGATTGTTCGAAGTGTTTTTCATCTCACGCGCAGCGATCTCATCTGGCAGTCCGTCACGGTGCACACAAGTCTTGCCGAGGATTTGCCTCACACAACCGGAGATGACATCCAGCTGCAGCAGGTGCTACTCAACCTCATACTCAACGCATGCGACGCGATGGCCGGCAACCCGCCTGAGGATCGGCAACTGAAACTGGAGACGTCGCATCACGACAGCGTGGTGAGTGTTTCTGTTTCAGATACCGGCTGCGGTCTGCCTCCCGACTCTGCGCGCGTCTTTGAACCGTTCTATACCACCAAGACGCAGGGCCTTGGTCTTGGGTTGTCCATCTGTTCATCCATTGTTCGTGCGCACAAAGGCCGGCTCTGGGCCGAGTCGCGTGCATCCGGAGACCTTCTGAACGGAGACCATGGCGGCGCGACTTTTCACCTGGAGCTGCCCGCTAATGCCGGAAGGAAATCATGACCGCAGCGCCCGGAACAGTGTACCTTCTGGACGACGATCCAGGGATGCTGAAGGCCCTCACGCGGCTGCTCAAGGCGGAAGGCTTTGCCGTGCAGGGGTTCACCTCGGCCAAAACATTTATAGATTCGTACCGCCGGGAAAACGCCAGTTGCCTGGTGCTGGATGTCGCGATGCCGGAGATCGACGGCCTGGCGCTGCAACAGCGGCTCACGCACGCAGGCCTACTGATGCCGATCGTTTTCCTGACCGGACATGGCGACATCCCCATGAGTGTGCAGGCCATCAAGGCCGGCGCCGTGGATTTCCTCACCAAGCCGGTTGAAGACTCCGCAATCCTGAACGCCGTCCGCACTGCCCTGCAGCGAGCTGTCGAACAGCGCGACTCTATCGCAGAATCGGCGATGCTACGGCAGCGCTATTCCAGACTGACTCCGCGCGAGCGGGATGTCATGGACCATGTCGTTGCCGGCCAGCTCAACAAACAGATTGCCGCCGACCTCGGCACAGGCGAGCAGACCATCAAAGTGCACCGCGGCCGGGTCATGGAAAAGATGGGAGTCCAATCGTTAGCAGACCTGGTGCGTGCCGCAGAGCGATTGGGTCTGGGGAAACGCAATCCGCTGCAAAGCTAGGCAGCATCTCAAATACCGCCGTTCGCGCCCTTCGAGACTATCCGCCTGCCGTATTTAACTAAGGTTCAATAGCGCATCGGATTCAGATCTGCCATCTTCCATCGTGATGTTGATTACACCTGCGCTTGTCGCTGTGATGGATGAGTCCAACTGCTGTCAGGCTCTCAAACGTTCCTGTAGTCGCCATCACCGGACAGTGCCGTTCTTTGTCGTGTCTGGTCTCAAAGGCCAAACGGGTGTGAAGGGCAACGACTTCAATTTGGTTCGGAATAACGTAGAAGTGAGGAAATTAGTATGACTCGACAAAGAATTCATGGGAATTGGACTTCAGGAACTTGCCGCCTGTAGTTGCTGGCAACCGGTGTTGCAGCGGCGGCGATCCTGTTCTTCGCTGGATCGGCGCCGGTTCGGGCTCAGGCGGCCGCGGACACGTTGCCTCATCTGGATATCCATGGCGCTGCCATGGGGTTTTCACGACGCGGACTATAAGTTCCAGTTCTCGGCCAAGTACAACTTCAAGGTTGGAGGCTAGATCCGCCCAAAGGTATTGCGATTGAACAATTGTTAGGAGTTAGGAGGATTTTATGTTCGCAAAGAAATTTACTTCAAGAGCGCTGATCATTCTTGCTCTCATTGCGGCCACGACTTTTGCCTCGATTGCGCACGGGCCAATGCACGCGCAGGCCGCTGCTCCGGCCAGAGGCGCTGCGCCAGCCGCGGGTGCGCAGGCGGCTCCTGCAAGGGGAGCGCAGGCGGTCTCTCCGCGCCAGCAACAGGTGCGTACGGCGGTCGATGAGGCCTATGCCAAGTACAAGGGCGACACGAAGGGTAAGAACGCGGACTATATTCCGTATCTTGCCCAGGTGAATCCGAATCTTTTCGGGATCTCCGTGGTTACCACCGATGGTCAGGTGTACTCGGTCGGTGACCTCAACTATTCCTTCTCGATTCAGTCGATCTCCAAGGTCTATTCCCTGGCACTCGCGATGGAAGAGCTGGGTGCTGCCGAGGTCTTCAAGAGAATCGGTTCCGAACCGACAGGCCGGCCCTTCAACTCACCTTCGGCCGTTGTGGACATGCCCACGCATACTGGGAATCCCCTGGTCAATGCGGGCGCGATCGCGACGGTCAGCTTGATATCCGGCAAAACTGCTGCAGAGAAATGGAACAAGATCCTTGCTTACTACAGCGATGCCGCGGGCGAAAAGCTGACGCTGATCGACGAAGTATATAAATCCGAAGCGGCCACCAATCAGGGCAACCGGGCACTGGCAGCACTGCTTCTGAAGTACGAGCGGATCTATGCCGATGGATTGGAATCGGTGGATGTTTACACCAAGCAGTGTTCCGTTGGCGTGAATACGAAGCAACTGGGAATGATGGCTGCCACTCTTGCCAATAACGGCAAGAATCCGATTACGGGAAAGCAGGTCATCAAGCCGGAAAATATTCCACACATCCTGGCGACGATGACTTCCGCCGGGTTATATGACGGATCCGGCGGATGGGCGTGGAGCGTCGGCCTTCCGGCCAAGAGCGGAGTTGGCGGCGGCATTATTGCCATCATTCCCGGACAGGGCGCAATCACCGTTTTCTCTCCACGACTCGACGAAGCCGGTAACAGCGTGAAGGCACAGGAAGTCATTTCCTATGTCGCCACCAAGTTGAATCTCAACTTGTACGACACAGCACCCGACCTGATGAAATAGATAGAGTCTGGAGTCGAAATTGTGAACGCAGAACACTGGTTTCAGCGAACTGGCATTGTCAGAGGTCGGAATTCGCGCGTCCCTCTCCTTCGGGAGAGGGAGTTGTCCGAACTGTTTTCCAATCGAGATTTCAAATGGAATCGCTATCCCCCCCCATCCTAAGGAGAAGCCTTATGAAGCGTTGGTTATTCATTCTCAACCTATTCATCGTCGTCGTTACTTTGTCGGCCCAGGCTCAGACAGGTTCCTACGAGTTGGACGACTCCCACTTTCACCTGACGAATTACATTCAGGAAGGCACGGACATCCACGACTTTCTGAAGATCATGGGCGACAAGGTAGGACGTGTCGCGCTGTTCGGCATACCACTGCAGCAGCAATGGTCATCTCGCGTCGATGGCGATCACGCCCCGACGTACTATCTGAACACCGACGCGCCGCTCTACTACTACTCCTTCACCGATGCATGGATCGCGATGGTCTACAAATCCCTGACCATCGAACAGCGGGCGCGATTCGATCCGATGATCACCGGATTCAATCCCACCGACATGTACGCCGCCGATCACATCCGCCGCGTCCTGCAAACGTTTCCGGGCGTCTTCACCGGGATCGGTGAGTTCACCATTCACAAGGAATTCGTTTCCGCAAAAGTCGCAGGAGAAGTTGCCAGCTTGCAGGACCCTGCACTGGATAAGGTCTTTGATTTTGCTGCCGAAGTCGGGTTGGTTTCCATCCTTCACAGCGACCTCGACGTGCCTTTTTCAAAGGAGGGGTCTGCCCCGGCGTATCTGGACCAGATGAAAGCCTTGTTCAAACGTCACCCCAATGCCTCGATCATCTGGGCGCACACCGGTATGGGCAGAGTTGTGCGTCCGGTCAAGAACCATGCTGCTGCGATCGAAGAAATGTTGAAAGATCCCGCGTTCAAAAACGTGAACTTCGATATTTCATGGGACGAAGTGGCCAAGTATTTCGTCGCAACCCCGGAGACAACCCGCGTTGCTGCAGATTTGATCAATCGATACCCGGACCGATTTCTTTTCGGCACCGATGAAGTCGCGCCCAGGACTCAGGCGGCGTACTTGAAGGTCTACTACCAGTACGATCCTCTGTGGGCGCTTCTGTCGAAAGACGCCGTCCAGAAAGTGCGCAAAGGCAACTACGAGCGGATCTTCGATCAGGCGAGGTTGAAGGTTCGCGCCTGGGAGAAGACTCACGCGACGAGTGCCGCTGCGGCTGCACGTTAGCGGGCAATAGTTTCCGGTGTGAATGCAATTTCGAAGGGAGATCGACAGGTGGAAATCAGAAGAGGAATGCTTGAAACCGGGGCGCTGGCAATTGTTGCTGTGGCTCTGATTTTGGCGGGACAACTCACCGCGCAAGCAGAAACTGAACCGAGTCCAGCCGCGCAGGTAACGCCGGCTGCAGCGGTACCGGCAGCGGCGGGCCAGACGACTGCCGCACAGAGCACCATCATCTGCGAATCGAAGCTGGGCAATGATCGCGAGCACTGCGCTGCCGACGCCTCCGCAGGCGTTGCGATTGTAAAATCGACCGGTTCGGCGCCGTGCCTTCTCGGGAAGACCTGGGGATACGACGACACCGGCATCTGGGTGTCGGAAGGTTGCAGTGGCGAATTCTTTGCAGGCAAGGTCGTGCAGATTCCGGCGCCGCAGACAAAGAAAAAGCCGCTCGAGCATATTCCCAACGTCGGGTTTCTGCTGTACTCGGGTGAGAAGGCGGACATCTACTTCCGGCTCTACACCTATGCGCGCTATTTGAATCAACGGAGCCTGGATTCCTCCTACGTCGATTACTTCGGCAATACGCATACGGTGCAGCAACGCCAGGACATGCAGTTGCAGAAGTTCGTTGCGTTCTTTTCCGGAACCTTCCTTTCGCCGCAATTCCGGTATGCGGCCTACGTCTGGTCGTCGAATACCGCGCAGGGCGACCCGGCGCAGGTCGTGGGCGCCGGCTATCTGAGTTACACGTTTAACAGGTTCATGACCTTCGGGGCAGGAATCGGGTCGCTTCCGACCACGCGGAGCACCGAAGGCCAGTGGCCGTACTGGCTCGGAGTGGACAACCGTCTTACTGCGGACGAATTCTTTCGGGGATCGTACAGCACCGGTTTCTGGTTTAAAGGCGAACTCTCGGCCAAGGTCCGATACTCGGCGATGTTTGCCAACAACCTGAGCCAGCTTGGCATCAGCGCTTCGCAGCTGGATAACAGGTTCGACACGCAGTCCGTCGCGGTTCAGTGGCTGCCGTCGACTGGCGAGTTTGGCTACAACGGCAGCTTCGGCGACTATGACGATCACCAGAAGGTTGCAACCCGGCTGGGTGCTCACTTCACACACAGCCTGGAGGATAGTCAGGGCCAGCCGGGAACCAACAGTATTGAGAACAGTCAGATCCGCCTGACGGACGGAAGCCTGATATTTGCCCGCAACCTCTTCGGCCCGGGCATCAATGTGGATCAGGTGGACTACCGGATGATGAGCCTGGACGCGGGAATCAAATACAAGGGTATGGCATTGGAAGGGGAGTATTACCGGCGCTGGTTGAGCAACTTCGCTGGATCGAATACGGGAGGGATCGCCGATATTACCGACAACGGATACCAGCTGCAGTCGTCTGCAATGATCATTCCAAAAAAACTCCAGGTCTATGTCAGCGGGTCGCAGGTATTCGGCAAGTATGGCGATTCTTCGGAAGTGCGGGCGGGTGGGAACTGGTATTTCCTGAAAGATCGAGGTGTGAGGCTTAACGCCGAGTTCATCCACTTAAATAAGAGTCCCGTCGGATACACCGCCGTTCCCTATCCCGTCGGAGGCAATGGCAACATCTTGCACATCAATATGGAGATGAACTTCTGAGCAATATTCGCATAGCCAGGTTGGCCGGGATATCCGCGCTGTTTGCTTGTCTGCTTATTGCAGTACTGTCAGCACCCGTGTATTGCGCGGAAGAGTCGGACCTTTCACGCCCGGTCCCCGGGGGAGGCCCGACCCGCATTCAAGTCGGACTATTTCTGGCGGATCTCCACAAAGTGACTGGAGCCGAACAGACCTTCAACGCGGATGTAGTCCTTAAAGCCGAGTGGCTCGATCCCCGTCTGGCCGGCCGCCGGTCCGGTGTTCACCGCGTCGCGCTCACCGACATTTGGAATCCCCGGCTGACCCTGGTGAACCAGAGGAGTGTCGTCCAGTTATTTCCGGATCGTGCCGACGTGGACCCTTCCGGTTTGGTGCACTGGCAGCTGCGCTGGCTGGGGAGTTTCTCGACTCGCATGGACTTAAAAGAATTTCCCCTGGACCAGCAGCATTTTGAGGTCAAGGTCGTGAGCCTTGGCTACGCCGGAGACGAAGTCGACGTGGTTGTCAACACCGGGAGAGTGCAGCCGACCCGAGCCAAAGTGCTTTCTGTGACGGACTGGGAAATCGGACCCGCAACATTGGAGGCTGCGCAGTTCGAGACGGCACCTGGAGACAGGTCGTTTACCGGCGCCCGGTTGAGTTGGGAGGGCCGACGGTACGTTCGATACTATGCAATTCAAACGATCATCCCTCTGGTCTTTATTGTTCTTATGGGCTGGTCCGCGTTCTGGGTGAGTGCGTCGGTCGTGCCGGCCCGAATGAGCGTCGCGATGACCACCATGCTCACTCTCATTTCTTATCGATTTGCATTGGGAAGCTCGATTCCGACCCTGACATACCTGACTCGCTTCGACTACTTCATGCTGGCCTCCACAATTCTGATCTTTGTGATCCTGGCAGTCGTCTCCGTCGAGTCGTACCTTGTCAGCCGGGAAAAACAGGCGCTCTGCAACCGGATCGACTTCTGGGCGCGTTGCGTCTTCCCCGTTGTGTTCGGAATTGTGTTTGTCTTCGCATGGTGGGGAAATCGATGATCGCAAAAGCCAACGCGCAGAACGGAAACATTATGACTCCTGCCGATATCGACGTTGCACTCGACGAAGCATTCGAGAAATTCAAAAACCTCAAGGAAGGGAAGAATGCCGATTATATCCACGAGCTTGCTGTGGTGGATCCGAACATCTTCGGCATCGCGCTGGTTACAGCAGACGGCCAACTGCATACAAAAGGGGATGTCGATTCGAAAGTCTCCATCCAGAGCGTTTCCAAAGTATTCACGATGGCCCGAATTCTGGAGGATCTGGGACCTGCGGCTGTCGAAGACAAAATCGGAGTGGACGCCACCGGAATGCGATTCAATTCGATCCTTGCAGTTGAAATACAAAAAGGGAAAGAGATCAATCCTCTGGTCAATCCGGGAGCTCTCGCTGCGACCAGCCTGGTGCCCGGCGCGGATCCCGCTGCAAAGTGGGAGCGCATTCTCGAGACACACTGTGATTTTGCCGGTGAACCGCTGGAAGTGAACTGGCCGGTATACAAGAGCGAGATGGGCGATAACTTGCGCAATCAGGCGATTGCCTTCCTGCTGCTCTCATATGGACGAATGTATTTTGATCCCGTCCAGACAACGGAACTCTATACCCGGCAATGCGCGATCAACGTCAATACGAAAAATCTTGGCGTCATGGCCGCCACGCTGGCGAATGGCGGAGTGAACCCCGTAACGAAGAAGAGGGTCGTGAGTCCGGAAACGGCGATGTATACCCTTGCTGTGATGGCCACCGCAGGGCTCTACGATAATTCCGGGATCTGGCTCTTCAATACCGGGCTGCCTGGCAAGAGTGGAGTCGGCGGCGGATTGCTGGCCATTTGTCCTGGGAAATTTGGTATTGCCGTGGTTTCCCCACCATTGGATGCGGCGGGCAACAGCGTCAAAGGGCAAAAGGTGATCCGGCATGTGGGGGAGAAATTCCATTCAAACCCCTATCTGGTACAGCCCAGATGATCCGATCGCACGTGTGCAGTAAACAAGAAGGAAGGTGAATATGGGATTCCTCGATCGATTTTCAAAAGCCCTCCCGAAAATGACCAGTCCCAGCCGCGCCTATAAGTGCAGTTGTGGGAATCCAGTTTTTTTCGCGAACAGCGTTTGCCTCAAATGCCAATCGGCTCTCGGATACGAGCCGAAGCTGTCTCGGATGGTCTCCATAGCTCCGATTCCTGAAACAGAAGAATGGCGAATTACCCAGACGATCGACGGTGCGAGCCCCGCCTACAGGCGCTGTGCGAATCTCTTTACGCCTGCCGCATGCAACTGGCTGTTGTTCGATCATGGTATCGGCGCCAAAGAGGGGCTCTGCGTGTCCTGCCGTTTGAATCGCACGATTCCGAATCTTTCCGTACCGGAGAACGGTGTTCTGTGGGGACGAATCGAGCAGGCAAAGCGCCAGATGGTGTCGTCACTGCTGGCTCTGGAAATTCCGGTCGCATCGAAGGAAGAAAATCCGGAGAAGGGACTGGCCTTCGATTTCCTGCGAAACCCGGAGAACGGACCGCGAGTGTTGACGAGCCATAACCATGGGCTCATCACAATGAACATCGAAGAAGCGGACCCTGCGGTACGGGAGGGCATCCGGGAAAAACTGAATGAGCCCTACCGCACGTTGCTGGGACATTTCCGGCATGAGGTGGGTCACTACTATTGGGACCGGCTGATCTGGGATACGAAATGGCTCGACGAGTTCCGGCAGTTGTTCGGTGACGAACGAGCGGACTACAGCGAGTCGATGGCAAGGAATTACAGGGAGGGCCCACCCGCGGACTGGCATCAACGATTCGTGAGTTCGTATGCCAGCAGTCATCCATGGGAAGACTGGGCCGAGACCTGGGCTCACCTGCTGCACATGGTCGATACGCTGAGAACCGCGTTGAGTTTTGGGCTGGAGCCGAGCCAGCTGGATCTGGAGATCGAGCCCTATACGAAAGAAGCGCTGTATCTGCCCGACGATCCACGCGCCAAGCATTTTCTGGGATTTTTCAATTCATGGATTGCGTTAAGCGCCGTGATGAACGAAATGTCGAGGTCCATGGGATCGCCGGATTTTTATCCATTTGCGCTGCCGTATCCCGCAGCAAAGAAGTTGCACTTCATCTACATCGTGGCTCGCACGGAGCGGGATCAGTTTCTCAAAAAGGCCGCCGGGTGAAGAACGTGAAGGCACATCGTTCAAATAACCATCAGCACAGGAGTATGTTGTCATGACGAAAGTAGCGGTTTCCAATACGGTTTACCTGAGAGACTACATGGTTCCGCCATTTCTCATCTCTCATGTGGTGCTGGACATCGATCTGGTGTCGGAAGAGAATGCGCGTGTTCGAAGCACTCTGCGCATCGAACGCAATAAGCAGTTCCCGAAACCTGCCGCCGCTCTTCAGTTGGACCTGGAAGAATTGATCGTGGAGTCGGTAGCGATCGATGGCGTTGCCCTCTCAGCGAACCGATATTTTTCGGACGCAAGCAGCCTGACCATTTCCTCAGTGCCCGATGCATTCCAGCTGGAGACGGTCTCGCGGCTCAATCCAAAGCTGAACACCAAACTGATGGGGCTGTACACGTCCAGTACGGGCTTCTTCAGTCTGTGCGAGGCGCAGGGGTTTCGTCGCATCACGCCTTTTCCGGACCGGCCCGACGTGATGTCCCGTTACACCGTCACCCTGCACGCGGATCGGGCGTCGTATCCCAACCTGCTGGCCAACGGAAATCTGCTGGCCGAAGGAGAAGAGGCAGGCGGTCGCCACTGGGCCACCTGGGAGGACCCGTTTCCAAAACCTTCGTACTTGTTCGCAGTTGTCGCCGCGAAGCTGGACAAAATCTCGGACACGTTTGTGACCCGGTCCGGCCGCACGGTTCCGCTGCAGTTTTTCGTCGAGCCCGGCAAGCAGGACCAGGCGCCCTTTGCCCTGCAGTCGTTGAAGCACGCGATGACATGGGACGAACAGACGTATGGCCTGGAAGTCGACCTCGACCAATACAACCTGGTCGCCGTCGGCGATTTCAACGCCGGCGCCATGGAGAACAAGGGACTGAACGTGTTCAACACCAAGCTGGTGCTGGCGCGCTTCGATATCTCGACCGACTTCGACTTCCAATTCATCGATCGCACCGTGGCCCACGAATACTTCCATAACTGGACCGGCAACCGAGTCACGTGCCGCGATTGGTTTCAGCTCGCGCTCAAGGAAGGGCTGACCGTATTTCGTGAGCAGCAGTACGCCGGCGATCGCTACTCCCGATCCGTTGAGCGGATTCAGACGGTACGCAACTTGAGGTCCGGGCAGTTCACCGAGGATGCCGGACCCATGGCGCATCCGGTGCGGCCCCAGTCGTATCAACAGATCAGCAACTTCTACACCGCAACCGTCTACAGCAAGGGCGCGGAGGTAGTGCGCATGATGCAAACGCTGCTCGGTCCCGCGGCGTTTCGCGCGGGTATCGATCTGTATTTCCAGCGGCACGACGGCCATGCCGTCGCAACCGACGATCTGGTCCAGGCGATGCAGGATGCGGGTGGTATCGATCTCACTCAGTTCAAGCTCTGGTACGAACAGTCCGGCACGCCACGATTGCAGATTGAGGACCGCTACGACCCTGCGTCTTCGACCTACGAACTGAAAGTCACGCAAAGCTGCCCGGCGACTCCGGGCCAGCCGGAAAAGCTTCCGTTCCACATGCCGTTCAGCGTGGGACTCCTGGATGCCCAGGGGCAGGAGCTTCCGCTTCAACTCGATGGAGAATCGGCGCCGCAGGGCACACACCGCGTGCTTTCCTTGCGGAAGGAAACCGAGGTATTTCGATTCGTCCGAATATCTGGGCCTCCCGTGCCGTCGTTGGGCCGGAATTTTTCGGCGCCGGTGATCATTCAATACGACTACAGCGACGAAGCTCTGGCACGTTTGTTCATTTTCGAAACCGACGCATTTAACCGATGGGAAGCGGGCCAGCGGCTGGTCATGAAGTTCATCCTGAAGAGCATCGACGACCATCAGAATGGTCGCCGGGTCCAGTTCCCCGATGCATTCACGCGGGGCTTTGGGCGCGCATTGGAGGATGGTGCAGAGCACGATCCCGCCTTTGCAGCGGAGGTACTCGCGCTGCCTCTGGAGGTCTACATCGGCGAGCAACTTCCGGTTGTCGATCCGGATGCGATTCACCGGGTGCGAAAGTCGCTTCGCCGCCAGCTGGCGGAACCACTGCAGAGTATTCTGGGGAAAACCTACGGTGCCTGCAAAGTGGTGGGTCCGTATAGCCCCGATGCGGAATCGGTAGGTCGA
>Ga0184628_10000233_pt1 | contig 33058 bp, 28 predicted proteins | sample PLM4_5_b1_FD_133149 | JGI IMG/M metagenome (GOLD analysis project Ga0184628, IMG submission 133149) | Groundwater sediment microbial communities from an aquifer in East River, Colorado, USA - PLM4_5_b1 | ecosystem: Environmental > Terrestrial > Soil > Riparian zone | place: USA: East River...
ATGCAAGGAATATGGCCTTCAAGTTCGTGTTGAAAACAGCATCATAGTCCGAATCCGCAAAGTCCACGACCGGGCCGGCCACGCCAATACCCGCGGCATTCACCAGAATGTCGATCGGTCCGAGCTGCGATGCCGCGTGTTCCAGCAAACGGTGAACCTCTTCCTTATTTCGGACGTCGGTAGCTACGACGCTCGCCGATCCGGCCCATCGGGCGGTCTCTTCCAATTCGGATACGTTGCGTGCGGCAACGACCACGCGCGCCCCCATTTGAGCAAGCTCAACGGCAATCGCTCGCCCGATTCCCCGCCCCGCACCGGTCACCACCGCGACTTTGTTTGTGATGTCTGTCATACGTCCACTTCCTGATCCTTGTACTGAAGCTGGTAGAGTTTGTAATAGAGACCCCGATGAGGGATCGTCAATCCAATGATAACTGCCGTGTAAAGAATGAGTTTAGCTTGGATGATCGCCTCGTGAAGGCTATCGACGGCCTTGCCCACGACGTAGGGCGATGCAAGGACAAACATGGCCGTGAAAACGATGCAAACGACCCCCAGTAGGAGACTTTTGGCGCGCTTTTGCAGGAATGGCTTCAGGCGGTTGAGGAAAATCCACTGCTTCGATGCGAACGCCGCCATAAGTCCTCATAGTATATTGCTTCGCGAAATGTCCCTAAAGGCTTTAAACCTCAAGTCGATAGAGGTGTCTAAACCGACATGGAGCGCACATTGACAGTGCCCGTTGCCATGACTTCACAGGACTCGGAGGCGGATAACAGTATTGTCGAGCGGTATCTGGCCGGAGATATGACGGCTTTCGACGAACTGATGATCCGGTACGAGCGGCAGATTTACCGCGTTTGCTTTCGTTTCGTAAACAATCGCGATGATGCCATGGATCTGGCTCAGGAAGTTTTCATCAAGGCGTTTGAACACCTTGCGGACTTCCGTCGCGAGTCGAGCATGAAAACCTGGCTTTATCGTATTGCGATGAACCACTGCATCAATCACGTGAAGAAGAACGCGCGCGAATTCGTCGAGATCACCGAAGGCATCGGCAGCACGCGCTCTTCGGTTCATGCAGACATGGAGGAGAAAGAACAGCGGGAACAATTGCGAGTTCTGGTAAAGCGGCTGCCTCCGAAGCAGAAAGCAATTCTCGAAATGAGAATTCACGAACAGCTCAGCTACGAGGAGATTGCAACCATGTCCGGAAGGTCGATCTCCACAATTAAAGCGAGTGTTTTTTTCGCTCTGGAAAAGCTTCGAAAGCTGGTAAAAGAACCCACGGGGAGCGCGACAAGAGGCTGAGGAATGACAATGTTTGGACACTTGAAGGCGGAAGATTTCACCAATCTTATTGAAGGCGGAGAGTTGCCGTCCAGGCGCCAGACTCATCTGAAGTCGTGCAAACGGTGCACGGATGCATTCGTGTCTGCGCAAAGTCTCCATGCCCGTATGACCAGGTCCGTCATCGACGATCAGGACATCCCGGAACCGGATTGGTTCCAATTCCGGGCCGATGTCCGCACTGCCATGTTGTCGCGTGCGGCTCAGCGTCAGCCGAAAGCGAGCAGCTGGACTGGTTGGTTGTTGCGACCTGCAATGACCTGGGGCCTGGCCGTTGCTTTTACTGCGGGATTGACAGCGGGCCTGCTGATCTGGAATCAGCAGGGAGGGAATATTCAATCCAGCGGATCGACGGTTACCGAGCAACTTGCGAGTCTGGAAACCAGCGATACGGATTTAATGGACGATGGCTCGATGGATTCCGCTGCGATTGATCTGGGCATGACAACCTGGTCTCAGACCAGCGTGTTTGATGAACTCTCCCAACTCGATGCTGCCCAATCGGAGAAGCTGCAGCGAATATTGGAAGCGGAAGCCCAACAGGCTCCGGCAATACGATGAAGCGAACCTTATTTCAATCCCTGACTTTGGCCGTAGCGATTGCAGCGATGACTGTGACGGCCATGGCCCGACAAACCGCGGCGCCAGCGCAGCAGCGTCCGCGGCTCTCTGCGCAGCAGCCACAGGGGGGTGCCGCAAAAGCTCCGAAACAGTCGCAGCAGTTGCCTCGAAATCTGGCGCCGGATCAGCCCAATACGCCCAGAAGGAACGAGCAGCAGCAAAGGAACAGGATCGCGAATACCGTTGTGGATCGTTATCTCGGCGGGTTTCAAAAGAACGTTGGTCTGGACGACGAACAAACCAGGAAGTTCAGCGGAAGGCTCGGGGACTATGTTCGTCAGCAACTGAAGCTTGCGGAGCAAAGAAATGAAGCTATGAATCGGCTAAGAGAACTTAACGATCAAAAAGCTTCAGAGGAGGATATACAAGCGCAGTACAAGATTCTGGATTCAACTGAAGCACGACAGATCAACGCGAAAAGAAGGTTTTACTCGGACATCAATCCTCAGTTGTCTGTTCAACAACAGGCAAAATTGAGAGCGTATATGGACAGTACCGAGCAAAGTGTCCGGCAGGCGATCCAAAAATCTCGCAATGAATAAATGACTCACCATCTCCAGACTGTCGCGGGCGAAAGGTAACTCTGGTAACTACCCCACCAGCAGTATCTGAATATCCATCAGATTAGTCTGTGTCGGTCCGGTAACAATGAGATCCCCAGTTGCCTTCAAGAATTCGTAAGAATTGTTCTCCACGAGGAACTTCGAAGGCGTCAGCCCCAATTGCACCGCGCGTGAGCAGGTCAACGGATCCACAAGCCCACCGGCAGCATCTGTCGGCCCGTCCGTTCCATCCGTCGCAACGCTGGCGAAGCAGGTGGCAGCCGACTCAGACTTCGCCGCCGCAATCGCCCACGCCAGGGCCATCTCCTGGTTTCTTCCGCCCAGACCGGTTCCGCGAACAGCAACGGTCGTTTCACCGGCAGCCAATATGCACGCTGGCTGTCGAACAGGATTCCCACTGCGCGCGACTTCTCTTCCAATCACCGACAGGAATCGTGCGACGTCTTTCGCTTCCCCTTCCAGTTCTGTACTAAGAGTCAATGTATTGAAGCCCAGCTCCTTCGCCTTCTTCGATGCCGCATCGACGAGAAGCCGATTGTTCGCGATGATCAGATTGTCGACAAGACGAAAAACCGGATCGCCCGGCTTGGGATTCTCCGGAATCTCACCCCGTACTCCGGCCTCCAGACGTTCCTGAATTGCCGGCGCTGGCTGAACTCCATACTTCCGAATTGTGGCCAGCGCATCGTTAAAGGATGTCGTGTCTGGTGCTGTCGGGCCCGACGCGATAAAATCGAGCGGATCGCCAATCACATCGGACATGATGAGAGAAATCACGCGCGCAGGCGATGCCCATCTCGCCAGCTGTCCACCTTTAATCCCCGAAAGATGCTTCCGCACGCCGTTGAGTTCCTGAATGGTTGCACCGGCGCGCAACAGTAACTGCGTGACCTGCTGTTTTTCTTCGAGCGTGATTCCCTCGGCTGGCGACGGCCACAGAGCGGAACCTCCGCCGGAAATGAGACAGAGCACAATGTCTTCAGGCGTGAGATTGGAGAGCAGCGACTGCGTCTCGCGCACGGCGCGAACGCCCATCTCGTCAGGTAGAGGGTGGCCGGCCTCGACAAGGCGAATCCGATCCAGACTTAGTCCGTGTCCGTATTTTGTGACGACCAATCCGCCGGTAATGTGATTCCCTGCAATGTCCTCTGCAACCTGAGCCATACGTGCGGCAGCTTTTCCGGCGCCCACAACGATAAGCCGCCCCCCAAGAGGCAGCAGCCCACCGGCTACCGACAGTGCTCCATCAGACACCTGAATGGCATTGTGAAGACTCGTGGAGGGATTCGCGGCATGTAACGCGGCCTCCCAGATTTCGCGGGCGTACTGCCTAAGTTGAGAGACCGTCATCCCTTGGGTTTATACGCGCCGTCCGAAGCCAAGTCAACCGGACCGACGTGCTACACTGGCGGCCATGAAGGCGAGCATCCCGGCGGCAGATTCCACTTTTCTGACAACGCTTGTTGAAATCAATCACGAGATCACTTCCATTCTCGATCTGGATCAGCTTCTTCGAAAGATCGCCGAACTCACGCAGCGCGTCGTTCCGTATCAGATATTCGCCATCTTTCTTGTGGACGATACGCGACAGGATCTTTACTACCGCTTCGCGATCGGTCATACCAAAGAGATGGTGCAGACTCTCCGCATTCCCTTCGGAGAAGGCATCATTGGAACTGCCGCGCTGGAACGCAAGGCGGTTGTAGTCGATGACGTTCGCGATGATCCGCGCTATATCGTTGCGGTCGAAGCCGCCCGGTCCGAGCTCGCCGTCCCTCTGATCAGTAAGAACCGCGTTGTTGGAGTGCTGGATATCGAAAGCCCTGAAGTGGGTTATTTCCGCGATGAACAGGTTCGACTCCTGAATCTGCTGGCCAGCCAGATCGCAATCGCGATCGAAAACGCGAACGTCTACGAAAGCGAACGCCGGAATCGCCAGATGCTGGGATTGCTTTACGATGTGAGCCTGGATATGAGTTCCACCCTGGAGGTTGACGAAGTCGTTCACAAGATCGCTGCAGCCGTGAAGTCGGCGGTCAACTACCACATATTTTCTATCTTTCAGCTCGACGAGCGTTCCGGCCTGCTGCAGATCAAGACCGTGATCCGATCCAACGAACGCGAGAATCGCAAGCTGACCGTCCCACTTGGAAAAGGACTTGTGGGTACGGCGGCGCTGCTGAATGAACCCGTGCGCGTCAGCGATGTATCGCAGGATCCCCGCTATATTTCAGTGCATCCGGAAACGCGTTCGGAAATCGCAATCCCTCTGGCACACAAGGGACGCGTCATTGGCGTGATCGATCTGGAAAGCACCGTGGTGGACTACTTCACCGAGTACCATCAGCGTTTGCTACAGACTCTCGCATCCCGCATTGCAGCCGCTTTGATCAATTCCCAGCTGTACGCCAAGGTTTCCGAGAACGAACGACGCATGGATCGCGAAATGAAGATTGCACGCGAGATTCAGATCCAGCTGATGCCGGAAGAAATCCCGACGGTGCAAATGCTGGACATCGCCGTGACATTCAAACCGGTGGCTCATCTCGGAGGCGACTTGTACGACTTCATCACATTTGATGATGGTCGTCTTGCAATTGTTGCCGGCGACGTCGCAGGCAAGGGAGCACCCGCGGCGTTGTATGCCGCGCTGTCGAGCGGAATCATTCGAACCCGCGCCACGCGGAAATATCCGCCGGGACAAATGCTGGAGCTGGTCAACAAAACGCTGTATTCACGACCTATTGAAAGCCAGTACTGCTGCCTGACCTACGTGATTTACGATCCGCAACTTCGCAAGATCACACTTGCGAACTCCGGATTGCCATACCCGATACTCGTGCGAGATGGCGTGCCTCGCTTTCTGGAACTCGGTGGTATTCCTGTCGGCTTGTTTCCGGATTCGAAGTATCAGGAAATCGAACTGAAGTTGCAGGAACGTGATGTGCTGGTGTTCTATACCGACGGTCTCGTGGAAGCCCGCGACGAAAGCGACGAGGACTTTGGACTCAAGCGCCTCGCACAAACCGTTCGCGAACATTGCACCGAAAGCGCCAGGGATATCGTGAAAGCGGTGAATGAGGCTGTCGACGCTTTTATCGGCCGCGTGACTCCGTATGATGACAGAACGCTGATTGTGGTAAAGATGACTCACGAAGCGGCAAGCTTAAGCACATCGATCATCTCCGCGTGAATCCAGCCGTTTGACGCAAGAATCTCCTTCATGTAAATCCGAAACGGTCCGCCGGAGAAATCCGTAATGCGAGCCCCAGCCTCTTCAGCTATGACACCCCCAGCCGCGGTATCCCAGGGTTGCAGTTTCAGCCCCCAGAAGCCATCGCATCGTCCGGCCGCCATGTGGCACAGGTCCAGAGCCGCAGAGCCGCCACGCCGCACTGCCTGGCTCTCCATCAGAAAACCTCGAAACAGCCCCAGTGGAACTTCTATTCGTTCGCGAAAGTCATACGGGAATCCCGTCAACAGTAACGCATGCGATAGTTTGTCGACGTCGGAAACACGAAGCTGTACTCCGTTCATGAAGGCCCCTGAACCGCGCGCAGCGCTGAACATTTCATCGCGGCAGGGATCATAGACGGCCCCACAGGTCACCACGCCTTCGTCCTCGACTGCGATTGAAACGCAGTAGAACGGATACTGGTGGGCAAAGTTTGTGGTTCCATCGAGAGGATCGATAATCCAGCGTACTTTGGCGCCGGGGAGGGACTCGGTGACACCGGATTCTTCCGCGAGGATGGCGTGCTCCGGATAGCGTTTCTGAATGCCACGAATGATAAGACCTTCGCTTTCCTTGTCGGCAATGGTGACAAGGTTGGCGCGCCCCTTGAACTCCACGTGCTTCTCGCGGCCTGCGTAATGTTTCAGAACATCGCCGGCATTGCGAGCCAGCTGAATGGCTAGATCGAGGTATTCCACAAAGTACGAAGTGTACCACTCGATGGGATAGGGACTAGTTTTCGCGCGAATCCCTTTCCTGAAGGGAGGGGCAAAGAAAAGGCAATTCTTTACCCCTCACGGCCCGCTGGCGCGGGCCACCCTGTCCCTTCAGGAGCTGGGATTCGAGTTCCGTCGATATGCCCTCTGTGTCAGAATACGTCCGAAATCCACACTCCAGGCAACGGAGACAGGAGGCCTGAATGAACGCACGCAATTTCACTGGAGTTGCAGTTGTGGCGGCTATTGCGATTTTCAGTTCAACACCCGCACCCGCGCAGACAGAGCCGGCAACGCGCGGGCCTGCCGAAGGTGGATCACCCGCATGGTTTCTGCAGGGGTCCTTTCCCGATCCCGGCGGAAATACCGTCGTCGATCCGGATGGACATGTCACGGTACAAGCCAGAGCTGCCGGCGCAGCAAGGGCCGCAGCAGCACCCGCTGCCCAGGCAGCGGCACCGCCTCGCACACCCGGATGCGGCCGCTCGCCTCTCTGCGGGAATCGCCTGACGCCCGGCCGTCAATCATTGCAACGCGTACAGTGGGAGCAGACATTGGGCTACACGTTCGCTTATCGATACAGTCTCCCTCCTGGCGCCGGTGGAGTACCTTCGGTTGCCCTGGATTCAAAAGGCAATCTCTGGGTCTTTCAGCGCAAGGCCGCTGGAAGTCCTCAGCTCTACAAGTTCGATCCGGAACACAAATTGATCCTGCAGATCGGCGATGAAGTCATCGGCCATCAGGACAAGGCACACGGTATGGCTGTCGACGCCGATGACAACGTCTGGATTGCCGATACCAATGGGGCCACGGTGATGAAACTCAACTCTAAGGGTGAGCTTCTCTTGACCCTCGGCGAACGCGGTCACCGGGGCGATTGGAATGAAGCCAAAGGGCAGAGGCTGTTGTGGCAGCCCGTCATGATCGCATTCGGACCGAACGGCGATGTTTACATCGGCGAAGGCCACGCAGACGAAAGTCCGAATGACACCGACTCCGACGATCCAACCAACAACCTGGGTGCTGCGCGCGTCCTCCATCTCGACAAGTCCGGCAAATTCATCCGCCAGTGGTACGGCAACAGTGTAGGACAAGGAAAATTCGACTCGGTCCATGGGCTCGCCGTGGATCCCTCAAACGGTGATGTATGGATCGGTGATCGTGAGCAGTATCGTATCGTCGTCTATACCAGCGATGGCAGATTCCTCAAAACCATGCAAATGAGAAACCTCGTTTGCGCAATCCACTTCGATTCGCACGGCAACCCATGGATGGCCAGTGGTCAGGACGGACAGTTCCTGAAGCTGGACCGGACTGGAAGAGTGATCGGTGCGATTGGCAATGGCATGGGTATAGGATCCGGACAGTTTATCGAAGCCAGCTATTGGGTTTTTGACAAGCAGGACAACCTATACGCCGGCGACACCAGTGTTGGCCGCGTCACGAAGATGGTTGCGCCACGCTAGATCGAGGCTGGATCGAGGGACGTGGGTCGAACTCCAGTGCATTCCGCCATATGGAAGGCCGTAGCCCTATGGATTGGATCGCAGTTTAAAAAGATTCGCAGGATCATTCGGCCGTTGCATATCCAGTTCGGGATTCTCCCTGAAGTTGCCAAAGCGAGTCCACATCCCGCGTGGCAGTTTCTTCCGTTGTTTGATCGTTTTCCAAAGCGTTTGTCCGCTATGATCCTATTCAGGATTGAGCACTGAATCGACAGGTTCGTCGACTCCATTGACTTCCGGAAAAAAGCTAATGCTGCTGGCTGCAGGTGAAACCCGAAGTAGTTTTGTCGATCTCGAGGTACCGATCTGGGCATGGTTTGTTCTCGTGGGCATCATTGGTGCGATGCTCGCGATTGATCTTTTTCGTCACCGTGACGATCATGAGCCTACTCCCAGGGAGGCGTTGGTCGAATCCGCAATATGGGTGTTGTGTGGTCTGACTTTCGGGGGAGCACTTCTTGCCTTCTTTGGTGCTGCTGCATTTGGTGAGTACATCAGTGGCTATCTGATCGAGAAATCATTGAGTGTCGACAATGTATTTGTATGGTCGATGCTCTTCACCACGCTGGCCATTCCCCTCAAGTATCAGCACCGTGTGCTGTTCTGGGGCATTTTCGGGGCGCTCACACTGCGGGCGCTGTTCATCTGGCTCGGTAGTGCATTGATCACCAGTTTCTGGTGGGTGCTGCTCGTGTTCGGCGTCTTTCTAATCGCCACAGGAGTGAAAGTCATCCGTCATCGCGCCGATGAAGGTCGCGATGAAGCGACTCGGGGAATCGGCCTGCTTCGCAGGTTCATGCCGGTGACCGACTCGTTTGACGGACACAAGTTTCTTACCGTCCGGAACGGAGTTCGGGCGGCAACCCCGCTGCTCGCCGCATTAGTGGTGGTAGAGATCACCGACCTGATATTTGCGATCGATTCGGTTCCGGCAATCCTTGCAGTCTCGAACGAACCCTTCCTCGTCTTCGCTTCAAATGCATTCGCGATTCTCGGCCTGCGGGCGATGTACTTCCTGCTGGCCAACGCTCGGGAGAAGTTCCACTATCTCTCCCACGCCCTCGGCGGGGTACTCATCTTCGTCGGAATCAAGATGGCTGTCGCCCACTGGTATCACCTCAACACATACATCGCGCTTGGCGTGATCCTGGTGATTCTCATCCTGTCGGTGGCGTTATCGATTCGCAAGGGATTGCAGGCGTCCCAGAAGTAGCGACCGAAGCGAGTTCTGCATCTCAGCCAAAGCCCTTGTGAAAATTCTTATGCTTGAGCGGATCGAACTGCCGACTGTACCCGGGTGACCTCACCGGCCCCGACCTGAGCGTGACGCGCTGCGCGTTTGCACGCAAGAGAGTCCGCTTGACTACCTTCACCGGCAAGTTGGCTGGCTTCTGGGACGGCGCTGCTTCGTCCAGGAAACCGAAGCGGTTCAGAACATCAGGTATGCAGCTTGAGCACAAGCCGTCTAACCTTAGGGCCGTGTTAGGTGACCTTGAGCTTTTCGGTTGCCGTTTGCAGCATCGCATCCAGACTCGCCGTCCAGCACCAGTGCCCGTGCGAAGCGTCCATTTCCAGTCGCGAAATTACTTTTCCAGCGGCGCAGCGTGCCTGTCCATGTGCAAAACGTACATTTCCAATTGAAAAGGGGACGGATTCGTCCCTAGTTCGGCATGGCGCTAAAGCATTTTCGCCCGGAGCGCTCTCGCCTTGTCGCGCAATTGGGCGGCGCGTTCGAATTCGAATTTCTTCGCAGCTTCCCGCATTTCGGTTTCGAGCTTCTCGACGACTTCCGCGATCTTCTCTGGATCGTCCGTCTCGATTTCTTCAATGGGATCCACGGGCACCGGCAGATAATCCGCCTCTGAGATGGCCACTAACGTCATGTCGATCGGCTTGATGATGCTCTCCGGCGTGATGTTGTTCTCGATGTTGTAGCGTTCCTGAATGGCACGCCGCCGATCTGTTTCGCTAATTGCGCGCTTCATCGAGTCCGTCATTTTGTCAGCATAGAGAATGGCCTTGCCGCTCAAATGCCGGGCGGCCCTGCCCATCGTCTGAATCAGAGCATCGGCGGATCGCAGAAACCCTTCTTTGTCCGCGTCGAGAATGGCAACCAGCGAGACCTCGGGAAGGTCTAGCCCTTCACGCAATAAGTTGATACCAATCAGGACGTCGAATTCGCCGCGACGAAGCCCCCGGAGAATCTGGATACGCTCCAATGTCTCCACTTCTGAGTGAAGGTATCGGCAACGGACGCCAACCTCGGTGTAGTACTCCGCAAGATCCTCGGACATGCGTTTCGTCAGAGTGGTCACGAGAACGCGTTCGTTTTTCGCGGCACGGGCGCGGATCTCGCCCAGCAGGTCATCGATCTGACCACGAACGGGCCGGACTTCGACTTCCGGGTCTGTGAGGCCGGTAGGCCGTATCACCTGCTCCACCACAACACCTCCGGTTTTGGTGAGCTCATATGGACCGGGAGTCGCGGAAACGTAGATCACGTTATTGGTCCGCGCCTGAAACTCTTCGAACATCAATGGCCGGTTGTCGCGGGCCGATGGCAGTCGGAATCCGTATTCGACGAGGTTGTCCTTGCGGGAGCGGTCTCCATTGTACATGCCACGCAACTGAGGAATCGTCTGATGGCTCTCGTCGATGAACATCAGCGAATCCTGCGGCAGGTAATCGAGCAGAGTTGGCGGCGGCTCGCCTGCTTTGCGTCCCGTCAGATGACGGCTGTAATTTTCGATGCCGTGGCAATACCCCACTTCCTTGATCATCTCCATATCAAAGAGGGTTCGCTGATGAATCCGTTGAGCTTCCAGAAGCCGCCCCTGCTGCTCCAATGACGTCTCCCATTCCTTCAGTTCTTCCTTCACGGTGACCACCGCCTGTTCGATGCGTGGCCGGGGCATGACGAAATGGCTTTTCGGATAGATGGTCAGGCGATCAAACTCCTGGAGTGTGTCGCCGGTCAAAGGATCGAATGCGCCAAGCTTCTCGATTTCATCGCCCCATAGTTCTATTCGATAGCCTATGTTTTCGTATGTCGGATGGACTTCAATCGTATCCCCACGTACACGAAACGTTCCGCGTTTGAAATCCAGATCATTGCGTTCGTACAGGATTTCGACGAGCTTCGTCAGCAGGTCCCGGCGGGCAACCGTTTGTCCCCGTTCAAGCGACACCAGCATGCTGTAATACGCCTCCGGCGAACCCAGGCCGTAAATGCAGGAGACCGAAGCGATGATCACGATGTCGCGCCGCTCGAAGAGAGAGCGTGTTGCCGACAGTCTCAGCCGGTCGATCTCTTCATTGATCGTGGATTCCTTTTCGATATACGTATCCGTGTGGGCGATGTACGCCTCGGGCTGGTAATAGTCGTAGTAGCTGACGAAGTACTCCACGGCATTCTGTGGAAAGTATCCCCGAAACTCAGAATAGAGCTGCGCCGCCAGCGTTTTGTTGTGGGCGAGAACGATGGTGGGCCTTTGAACCTCGTCAATCACCTTCGCCATCGTGAAGGTTTTTCCGGACCCGGTCACTCCAAGAAGTACCTGGTGCTTTTCACCGTGATGAAGGCCGGTAACCAGTTGTTCGATTGCCGTGGCCTGATCGCCTCGAGGTGAATAGGTCGAAACCAACTGGAAGTCCATAACCAATCCATTGTAATGGAATTTCCAACGAAGCTGATTCGGATGGAGAGAGGGAGGGAGGGAGGATCCTGGTCAAACTTGAACCAAGGGATTGAATACTCCCCTCCTGACTCAGGAGGGGAAGCTGAGCCGAAGGCGAAGCGGGGTGGTTCCAAAGCCGTAACGCGTCGGTATGGGAACCACCCCTCGCGGGATCCGCTTCGCGATCCCGCTGCCCTCCTGACTCAGGAGGGCAGTCTTCCGCCTGATTTCAATAACCAGCAGACTTACTTCGTTGCCGTGGCGCGGGTCAACATCACGCCGGATCCCGACGACATCGTGTCGTAATACCCAGTGAAGCGCTCAGTCTCCATGGCTTTATAGGATTTCAGATTGTTCGCCCAGCGAAACGAAATCGGCTGAAACCAGAATTCCACCTCAAACTGAAACGGTCCCTGAGCGTTGCCCACTGGAATTGAATAGCGGATCTTGTCGCCGCCGCCCGTGAAGTTGTCGTCATCCATGGCGTTACCCTTTGGAGCGATGTCTGTTTCAACCGTGCGCTTGTTGAATCCTTTCGGAAGCAGCCGATTATCTTTGATGAAGCGAACCGCCGTCAGAAGTCCAGTCGTCGGCATGTTGTTGGCTCCGACCATGATGTCTTCGTAGATCTGCACCTGATCCGTGTTGTTGATCTCGGCGTAATGCGGTTCGTAACGAAGCGGATCTGCGTCGTTATCATTCCCCTGAATCGACCCGTTTGAATTCAGTGCGCCCGACTCAAAGATTGCCCGGCCATTGAGATCCTTTACCGTCACATGCAGCCATGCTCTGCGTGACGGATACGCCGTTGGAAATTTGTGGCCGCCCAGGTTCTGAACAGTGATATCGGCCTGCACACGGCCGGCTGTCACGTCGACCTGGTCGATCGTCAGTTGAGCGGTGCTTGCCTTCAAATGTTCGACCGTCCGGTTTGCTGCCGCCTCGAACTCTTCGGGAAGCGCAATCACGCCTAGATCGTTGCGAAACTTATTCAACATTCTCTGCATGAAGAAGTTTCCACCCAGAAAAACGTGGCGTGAAACACCTTCGCGTTTTTGTCCGAGAGTATTGGCAATGCGTGTTTCTTCCTGAACCACCGGCATATGGCAGTTCTGGCAGCTTTGTTTGTCCTTGAATTCGCTGGCATACCACTCCTGATATGGCATCTGCTCCGGAAGCTGGCCGATCACCTGACCTCCCGGTCCAAGCGCCTTCGTGATCAAGGTATGGCAGGTGGCGCACAACTCCGACTGGCGGACATGCTCGCCTTCTGTGGGTTTGTAGCCTCCGGAAGACGTTCTCATGATTCGAACCTGTCCATCTTCGATCTTGAACGGACCATATTCGGCGCGCTCTCCCTTGTTGCGAGTGGTGTCAACGACAAATCCGCCGACCAGGCTGTCGGGAGTTCCCAGCTTGTCCTTCGTGATCTGATGGCAGAGCGAACACGACACGCCGTCCTGAGCCAGCCGATCCATTCGGTCATCGGAGCCTTGCGTCAAATGAGAGAAGACCTCGGCGACTTTACCTTCGAAATGCGACTGATAGCGTGCCATCGGCATGTGGCAGATCGCGCACTCGTCCTCGATTGCCGCCTTGGATTCGGCATGATCGATGGATTCCCGACGCACGCCCGCCTGCCAGTATGGATCCCTTGCAGAGTTCGCCATCATCGTAGGACGCCAGGAAAGACCGATGGAAATGTCTTCCCCAGCGGAAGTGCTGAGTCCGTTGTGACAGGCAAAACATCGATCGGACGTTTGGAACAATTCCTTATGATCCTTATCGGATGCTCCCGCAATCGGACTGAAGTGCGGAACGGCCAGCAGCATTGCAACCATGGCCATGAGGACAAATCGAGAGATCCGTGCTGATTTTTCCATTCGACCTCCTACCATCCCGCCTTCAGACCGCCGTCGAACCAATCCCAGAGCAAATAAAAGACCGCAGAGACGGATCTTCCGTCCGTGTTGCTAATGGGAGTCTGGATGCCGAAGTTGGCGCGAATATGCTGCCGTTTATTCAGTGTGATTTGCATTTCGGTGACGATGTCCCAATTTGTTTTGGCTCCAGTGAGCAGATCACGATCGCCGACGAACTCGACCATCGGTGTCCATGCACGGCCGAAGCCTCCACTCTGTGCAAAGGTCTTCCCTATTGCCGTTCTCAGGAAAATCGCTTTGGGAACGGTGTCCGTAGGATGAGCGGGCAATTCAGCGCCGCCCTGCACCTGCACGAAGCTGAGACGAGGCAATTGCTGGCCAAAAGCTCCAAATAACTCAAAAGTTGTTACCCCCGTCCCCAGATCTTTCGACTTGTTGCCGGTTGGTAGAATAATCGCACCCTGCCCACTCAGGATGGTTCCCGTCTTGTTGCTGAATGCCACCACGCGTTTGTATCCGGCGACCAGATCTCCAATGCCGCCCACCCAACCGTTGTTGGATCTCTGAATGAAGCTGTACGGAGCCGCAAACTCCAGCTGGTTCTTGCTGCCGAAACGTTTCTCGTATACCAACTCTCCGGTATAGCTGCCGGGATGCTCGAGGTTCACCGCCCCGGTCAGTAACCATTCGTCCTCGGGAAATGCCTTTTCAGTCACGATCGCTCTGGGGAAATTCATCTCACCCAGGGGCCAGCCGGGTTCAGTACAAAGTCCCCGAAGGTATTGGATGACCTTTTCGATTTGCTCGGCACTCAACGCCTCGGACCAGGACGGCATGATTTCGGAGAACCCGCGCTGGTTGCCACCCCCATGAATCGTTGCCCGCCAGTCGAATATCTTTTCGCGCGTACTTCCGTTGCAGTCGGAAAAATCCGGGAACGTATCCGGCTTTTCAAATCCGACGATGGAATCCAGCTGTCCTCTTCCACCGGGTCCGTGACATCCAATACAGGCGGACTCGAAGATTTCCTTGCCGGTATCCAGCTTCATTCCCTTCGTGGCAGCCTTCTGCGTTTCGGTTTGCTGCTTCTGGCCTGCGAAGGCCTCCTGTTGCAACAGCAGGAACGAGACTGAAAGAAACAATCCCAAACTGATAATGAATTTCATGTGCAAGCTCAATCCCAACCTGATCAATAGTGGAGCGGGAGGATACTACAAACCTTCGGTTGTTGTTATGACGGTCTCGTCATCTGAAGCTGCTTGCAAGGAATCGAATTTAGAAATACATTCTCAGACTTCCAGTGAATGCAGCCAATCTGTGGAGGTTCCGTAATGCGAAGCGGGAAAACTATAGTTGCTGGATCCGTCATTTCCGGGCTTCTGCTTTGTTGGCTCGGAGCCGGTTCCTCCTCCGTCCTCTCTCAGAATTCCGCTTCCAGCGCACCGATCACGGATTCGGATTGCACTTCCAACAAGCTCGGAACGGCCATTCCAGTCTCAGCGATTGGCGAACCGGTTTCGAGCGTCGCCCTGCGGGAACCGCGTTGGACTGCGCCAATTGCAAATGCACCGGCGTACTGCAGCGTCGATGGCGTCATGGCACCCGTGGACACGGCGACCACGGCCAGGTCCATCAATTTCCGAGTCGTATTCCCCGCAGTCTGGACGCGTCATGCTGCACAACTGGGTGGGGGCGGATTCAATGGAACCATCCCCAACCTTACCGGGAATGCCGACGGTCCAATCCTTGCCCGAGGATTTGCCACTTATGGCAGTGACTCCGGACATCCAATCGCGGGACCGACAGACTGGACGCTCAATGACGAAGCCATCAAGAACCTGGGCTATATGCAGATGAAGAAAACGCACGACGCTGCCATGGTTCTGATCGAGCGCATGTATGGAAGCCGACCGGCCTTCAACTATTTCATTGGCACCTCACAGGGTGGACGCGAGGCATTGACCGTCGCACAACGATATCCGTCGGACTACAACGGCATCGCCGCCAACGTGCCGATCGTGAATTTTTCATCGCTGATGCTGGCGCCCGAGCTGATCCGGATTCAGGAAAAGCCGATGGCAAACTGGATCACCCCAGCGAAGATCAATGCCATTCGAGGCGAGTTCATTCGACAGTGCGACAAGCTGGACGGTCTGGCCGATGGCATCATGAACAACTACATGGCGTGCCGTGCCATCTTTGATACCTCACAGGGTACGCCGAATCGAAATCCATGGGCCGCCAGGCGCTGTCCGGATAACGTCGATCCCAACCCTGGAGATACTTCGGCGAATGCGTGTCTCACCGACGGTCAGATCTCCACTCTGAAGTTTGTTTACAGCCCCTATCCATTCGCAACTCCCCTGGCAAATGGCGTCACCACTTTTGGGATGTGGGTGCCCACGACGGATCCTTCGGGCAGCGGACTGATCCTCCCGGCACGGTTTCGAGGTCAGGAGGGAGCAGCAGCAGACGCAACGATGCATTCGCATCTGGGAGTTCTGGGTGTGACCGGATTCCTGATGAAAAATACGAGCGCGAATCCGCTCGATTATGTGGAAGGCGGTCCCCTCAACAGCCGCCGGGTTCAAATTTCCGAATGGCTTGACGGAACCAATCCGGATCTGTCTGCATTCTCCGCGCATGGTGGCAAGATGATCCTTGCGATTGGAACCGACGATACCCTTGCTTCTCCAGGATCACAGCTGAACTACTATCAGGCGCTGCTCGACAAAATGGGCCGCGCCAGCATGGATTCCTTTGCCAGACTTTTTGTGATTCCACAGGTCGGTCACGGCCTTCGTGGCAACAACTACTCCACCGACGGCGACGGTAAGACGATCCCTGTTGCTGCGATTCCCAGCACCTGGGACCGAGTCAGCCTGCTGGTGGACTGGGTTGAAAAAGGGGCTGCCCCTGGAAAGTCGGTAACGGTTACCGCTGGAGAGCGAAGTCTGCCGCTTTGTTCCTACCCGACGTACCCGAAATACATGAGCGGTCCGGCAAATACGGCAAGTTCCTATACATGTCAATGATGATAAGGAAAGAATCCCATCCCTCACCTGAAGGAGAGGGAATAAGTATCCCCTAATACGTTACCGTCGCCTTACCCTGCCCAACGTCGATGGCTTCAATTCCCCATGGCAGATCGAATGGCTCCTTGAGATCCACATCCGGATACCTGGGCTTTGCGTACTTCCGAAGAAGGGTATCGATGAGAATATTGGGCACGGGAATTCCATCGACGCTAACGGACTGAAGGTCAAACTTACCCTCGCCTTTCGCTGCAGTCAGCTTCCCGCTGATATACATATTGTGAGTTCCACTCACCAACGCATCCACCAGCGCGTTGCCGGTGCTGCCTGCCGGAATGGTGAGGCGCGTGTCGGCCGCTATGACGCCAGGGGTCAGGTGGGCGCGAATGGATTCAATTTGAACAGGAATGTCCTTTCGCAGGTAAACCATGACGTACGACTCCAGTTCGGCTTCGGAAATATCCAGCTTTGCCTGTTCGGTGCGTTTCTTGTCGGCATCCGCCTTCTTGATCGCATCGAGCTTCGCTTGAAGACCTGCAGCAGACCGCTCCGCGTTCTGTGCTCCGGCGGAAGCAGAGCCCACTGAAAAGGGTTTGAATACGACAATCCCAGCCAGAACGATCAACAAGAGCCCAGCGATTAAGGCGGCTTTCTTCATACGTCACCGAATGAGCTTGAAAGTGCGAGTCCACCTGGTTTTGCGGAAAAAGTTAGTCAAGAGGTCGAACGCCTGCCGGGCACTTCCATCCGCGTCAATGGCATCCTGTGAAGGCGTCTCATAAGACCAATAGATTACCAGCGCCTTTCCCACGATAAGATCCCGCGACACGAATCCCCAATAGCGGCTGTCGAGACTGTTGTCCCGGTTGTCTCCCATGGCGAAATACTGACCGGGAGGGACAACAACATCATCACCCTCTACAAATTTTTTGAACCAGAACGGGTCGCCTCCTCCGTCGAATACCCGGAATTCTGATTTCGGCGGGAAGTTATCCCGCTGATCGGGGATCGATCCACGCGTCATCTTGTGTACTTTGTACGGTTCATCGAGCTGTTGACCATTCACAAAAACCTGCCGGTCGACCGTTCGGATGTGATCGCCAGGAAGCCCGATGGCGCGTTTCACAAAATTCTTCGACAACTCGTTGGGGTACTTGAACACGATGACGTCGCCACGATGAATATCCCTTAGTGGAAGAATCGGGTCGAGTACGGAACCACGTGCGCCAAATGCAAACTTGTTAACGAGCAGGTGATCGCCGACAAGAAGATTGTCTTCCATCGATTCTGTGGGGATCTTGAAAGCCTGGACAATGAACGTTGTCCCAAACAGCGCGAGAATTACGGTAATAACCAGCGATTCAAAGTATTCGCGTGCTGTCGACTTTGTGAATGTCGGTTCGGTCATACGCCCAGTCCTGTTCCTGCGGGTTGAATTGCGCTAACGCCTGTTTTGCGGCAGCCTGCTCTGCGGCTTTCTTCGTTAATCCAATGCCGCGAGCAATGATTTTGCCATTGAGCTCGACATCCACTGTAAAAAGTTTCTCGTGATCCGGACCGGTTTCACTGACGGCAACGTAATGAACTCCGCCGAGAGAGCGCACCTGGAGAAGTTCCTGCAAAGCGGTTTTGAAGTCGGCGGTTCGCTCTCCCTTCAGACTCACCTCCCCCAGTTGCGGTTCCATGAATTTCGTAATCAATTGTCGCGCGGAGTCGAGACCGCCATCCAGATATATTGCGCCAATGATTGCTTCCAATGCGTCGACAAGCAAAGCCTGTTTCGACCGGCCTCCTGTTTTTTCCTCACCCTTTCCGAGAAAAAGGTATCTACCCAGCTCCAGCTGCTCGGCGTACTTTACAAGGTTCGCCGAACTCACAAAGAAGCCCTTCAGCTTGGACAATTCTCCTTCGGTCAGGTCCGGGTGGGCGCGAAACAAAAGGTCGCTGACGAGTAATCCCAGAACCGCATCTCCGAGAAATTCCATCTGCTCGTTGTCTTCGCTGATGTTTTGTTCGTGCGCGTGAGAACTGTGAATCAGGGCTTTCTTCAGAAGAAGGGGCTCATGGAACCGGTATCCTAGATCCAATTCCAGCTTCTCAAGATTTTCCATAACGCATGGCGCTAACGACACTGGTCTCCAAATGCCTTGTTCAAACCGTCTTTGGCGGATGTCTGTGCATCGCGGGAATTGTCGCCAACCTGAACCGCCTGGCGGTAATACTCCGTAGCGCGCTCACGTTGACATTGAAGATCGGCAATATGACCAAGATAGATGTACGACCACACCTTCATTCCCGGATCCGCTGAATTGCTCTTTACGGTACGTTCGAAATACAGCTGGGACTGCTCAACATCCGATGCGCGGCTGGCCAGCAGCCCAAGACCATAAAGCGCGGCCCCGTTATTGGGATCAAATTCCCGGAGCACTTTCTCGAACAGCGCCCGTGCTCCGACGTTGTCCATGCTGTTGAACGCAGTCTGTGCCTCGACGATTACTTCACGCATGGGATCGGCGGGAGGAGACGGTTCCGCCTGTGAATCCGGACTCTTAGCATCCGTCTGAGCGCGCTGAGGAAGAGGAATGGAATGAAAAGTCGCTTGAAAGCGATCATTCTCCTTCACAAAATTGATGCCACCGGCCATTTCGGCGTAGATGTCGCGAAAACTCGCCAGACTTCCCTGAAAGGACTGGAGAGCGTCATAGAAGTACGGGGTCAGGAGAAGACCGGACCGATAGGAGTTTGCCACAATTTCTTTGGCCCGCGCGGCCGTTAAACGGTCAATCCGGGGTTCCATAGCGCGAATCAGAGATTCGACAGCCATCAGGCCGTACTGTTTTGTGTAGGCCTGGTCCACACCGTCCTCTCGGGCAACCAGAGCCAACAGCTTGTCCTTGTTTTCAATCTTCGCAAGGTTTCTGTTAACGACATCATCGAGATGAAAATGAAGGTAAGCATGCCGGAGCGCGTCCATGTTGGACGAGGCACTGTTGGTTGTACCAGACGTGGAGGAAGGACCAAGCATCACGTAGTAATCGTTCTGAAAAACCCGCATGCTGACGCTATTCGGAGGCGCCAGGAGTTCCGCGTTGATATGCATCAACCTCGGACCTGTTCCGTTGAGCGACGTTCTCAGATACGCATCCGTCTGCAAAAGAACGGCGCTGATTTTCGGCTGCAGCCGATTTAATTCGGCTTCGTACTGAGGACGGAGCTCAACCCATCGCTGGGAAATATGGGCCTTCAGGTAAAACTCCCGGAGTAATTCCTGGAAGCTCAACAGCGCACGAGTCTCGTCTGGAAGCTGTTCCTCTCGAAACTTTGGTTTCAATTCCGGTGGATCCGTTAGCGACACCGCGAGTCCGAAGTACGGCGCATACTGACTTTCATCGGATCGGCTGCCCTTGTGAACGGAATAGTACTGTTTCATTCTTCGAACCAGATCGGGATCCAAATCCGTGCCAAACTTACCTCCGTCGGCGGAACTTGCCACGTTCAGAGCGGCGGCAACGGTAAATATCCGGATATCCGAGTCGAGAATAAGACTGGATTGCGGTGTCTGCGCGAAAGCTGCAGCGGATACGATACCGATCAGCGCCGAAACGGCAATGGATCGAAGAAACATGTCGGAAATGATAGCATTTTCCGGAACACGAGTAAGGACTATACATGACGCGAATTTATATCGAGGACGCAGGAAAACATGTCGGTGAGGAAGTCACACTAAAAGGCTGGGTTCACAACAAGCGTTCCAGCGGAAAGATTCAGTTCCTGATTCTGCGCGATGGCTCCGGTTACATCCAGGGCGTTCTCGTCAGGAACGCAGTTTCTGCGGATATTTTTGCGGCTGCTGAAACTCTGACACATGAATCCTCGGTGATTGTGACCGGGAAGGTCCGCGAGGATTCCCGTGCTCCCAGTGGATACGAAATGGATTTAACCGGCGTTGAACCTGTACAGGTTGTCTCTAAGGACGACCCCTTCCCCATTACACCGAAGGAACACGGAATCGAATTTCTCATGGACCAGCGTCACCTGTGGATCCGCTCCACCCGGCAACATGCCATTCTCAAAATTCGTCACGAAATCATCAAGGCAGTTCGCGATTTCTTCGACGAAAACGGGTTTACTCTCTGCGACACACCCATTCTTACGCCCGCGGCATGCGAAGGAACGTCCACACTCTTTGAGGTGAAATACTTCGACGAGACCGGCTTTCTCACCCAGTCCGGACAACTGTACGGAGAAGCCACGGCGATGGCACTTGGACGTGTCTACAATTTTGGCCCCACATTTCGGGCCGAGAAATCCAAGACGCGGCGTCACCTGACTGAATTCTGGATGGTCGAGCCTGAAGTGGCGTACGCCACTGTCGAAGACACCATGGATCTTGCCGAAAAGATGATTTCGTTTGTGGTGGAGCGCGTCGTTCAGAAAAGGGCGGAGGAATTGAAGGTTCTCGAACGCGACATCTCCAGGCTGGAGAAAATCGTGCCGCCGTTTCCCAGAATCTCCTACGACGATGCCGTTCACATACTTCAGAAAAATGGCTCTGAAATCCAGTGGGGCAGCGATTTCGGTGGCGCCGATGAAACCATCATCTCCCAGCAGTTCGACAAGCCCGTGATGGTCCATCGATATCCCACCGCAATCAAAGCCTTCTACATGGAGCCGGATCCGGCGAGACCGGATGTTGCATTGTGCGTCGATGTACTCGCACCGGAAGGTTATGGGGAAATTATCGGAGGTGGCCAGCGCACGTCCAGTTTCGAACTTCTCGCGCAGCGCATTCAGGAACACGGCCTGCCGCGCGAAGCATTCGAATGGTACCTTGACTTGCGGAAGGTTGGGTCCGTGCCACACGCCGGATTTGGCATGGGCATCGAACGCGCGGTGACATGGATCTGCGGTCTTGAGCATGTCCGCGAAACAATTCCATTTCCAAGAATGTTGTACCGATTGACGCCATGAATTCAGCCAGAATCTCGATTATCGGAGTTCCGATGGACCTGGGAGCCGACCGGCGGGGCGTTGACATGGGGCCGTCGGCATTAAGATACTCCAACCTCAATGAGCATCTCACTGAATTGGGATGCGACGTCCAGGATCTCGGAGATATCGATGTCACGATTCCTGAGACGCAGCACTTCGGAGATCCCCACGCAAAATACCTGAAGGAGATCGCCGATGCCTGCAGGCATCTCGCGATGCTGGTTCGGGACGTATACGAAGCAGGGAGAACTCCGCTGGTTTTAGGTGGAGATCATTCCATTGCTGTCGGTACCGTCTCGGGAATGTCAGAGGCCTACCGCCGGCAGAAACGAAGACTCGGGCTCCTTTGGTTCGACGCGCACGCCGATATGAACACACCGGAAATCTCGCCAAGCGGTAATGTTCATGGAATGCCGATGGCGGCGATACTCGGATACGGGCCGAGGGAACTGACTCACATTTACGACTTCTCTCCCAAAATCCAACCGGAACGTGTGGTGATGATCGGCATTCGTGAAGTCGACAAGGAAGAGAGGGCGCTGGTGAAGAAATCCGGAGTCCGAGTGTTTACGATGAAGGAAATCGATAAGCGTGGAATCGGAAACGTCATGGACGAAGCCCTGTCGGTTGTCACTGCCAATACTGACGGCTTCTCCGTCACGCTGGATGCCGATTTTCTGGATCCATTCGACACTCCGGGCGTCGCGACTCCGGTACGGGGCGGGGCAGATTATCGGGAAGCCCACCTGGCAATGGAAATGGTTGCCGACACCGGAAAGATGTCGTCGTTTGAGCTGACGGAAATCAATCCAATACTGGACATCCACAATAAGACGGCCAATGTAGGGATGGAACTGGCTCTTTCGGCCTTCGGAAAACAGATTCTGTAGGAACAAAAAAAGGGGCCAGACGTGTTATTCCCCTTTTCTTTCGGAAAACGGGGAATAACACGTCTGGCCCCTTTTTCGTTTACGCGATGGCGCGCATCTGGCGATGAATTTCTTCAACCTGACGGCGAGTGGAGCCGATGTCTCCGGAGTTGTCGACCACGTAATCGGCATACTTGACTTTCTCTTCCATTGGCATCTGTGACGCAATTCGCGCGTCAATCTGTACGTCGGTGAGAGCCGATCGTTCCTTGATTCGGCGGCGTTGGACTTCGGGAGAACATTTCACGACAACAATCTTGTCGTAGTCCTTGTAGGTGCCCACCTCGATCATCAACGCCGCCTCAACGATACCGATACCGTGGGGGTCTTCCGCGCCGATGGCATTGAGGAAATCGGCCTGACGCTGTTTGATTGCGGGATGAACGAGGCTGTTGAGTTTCTGACGAAGCTCGGCATTCTTGAAAACGATTTCGCCCAGGGCCTCACGATTGATACTTCCATCGCTGGCGACGACTCTCGGACCGAACGCTTCTGCAACGACTTTGTTGACGGGATCGCCAGGCGAGAAGAGCCGCCTCGTGAGCAGGTCTGACTCAATGACGCGGCAGCCCAACTCGGAAAACATCCTTCCAACTCGACTCTTCCCTGTCCCAATACCGCCAGTCAGCCCGACTTTCAACATGCAATACCCCGGCGCATTCGGGCTGCCTTGATGGTGTTCTTCATCAGTACGGCGATGGTCATAGGTCCGACACCGCCAGGTACGGGCGTGAGCAGGCTCGCAACGTCCATCACCGATCGCTCATCAACATCGCCTACCCAGATGTACCCGCGACGGTTGAAATCATTCCAGCGCGCTTCATTGTTGGCGGATGGGCTTCCAAAAAGTTGCTCAACCGTTGCTCGATCCGACACCTTGTTGGTTCCAACATCCATGACTACGGCGCCCGGCTTGATGAAATCTCGCGTCACCATCGCCGCTCGCCCCATTGCCGCAACGACGATGTCCGCCTGCCGCGTTATTTCCGCGACGTGCCTCGTTTTGGAATGGCAGATGGTAACTGTCGCGTTGGCATGCATCAACAGCACGGCCTGAGGTTTGCCGACATCATCGCTTCGCCCAAGAACCGCAGCATTTGCCCCCTGAATGTTCACACCGGTACGCCGCAGCATTTCCATCACTCCCATGGGAGTGCAGGCCACAAGCGTTTCGTGTCCAAGCAATAGAGAACCGAGGTTGCTGGTATGAAAGCCATCAACATCTTTCCGCGGATCGACATGCTCGAGGACTTCATGTTTGACCACGTGGTTTGGAAGCGGCAATTGAACAAGGATTCCATCAATTGATTCATCTTCATTCAGCCTGGACACGTGCGACAGTATGTCTTTCGTAGTCGAAGAGCCAGGCAGGACGATCTTACGGCTGGTTATCCCCAACTTGTCGCATGTTCGTGCCTTCATGTCGACGTAGGCTGAGGATGCGGCATCATCCCCGACAAGCACCACTGCAAGTCCGGGCTGAATGCCTTGGTCTGTTAGGGTCTTCACTTCAAGGGCAACTTCCGCCTTGAGGTCTTCTGCGATTCGGGTTCCATTAATAAATGTTGCGCTCATTGTCCAAACTCCCATCATACACTGGGATGGCATGGTCTTACTCCTCATCCTGTGGCAACTGACTTCCGAGGGCATTTTTGGGGCAAACCTCGATGAGGCCCGGAATCGTGTCCAGGCCACCGACTGGCGCGGCGCCGTCAAGTTTTTGGACGCCGCCAACGCAGCAGATCCTGCGAAGTTTGACGCAAATAATCTGCACTATTTGAGAGGCCGTGCTGCGGAAAGCCTGACGGACTGGGGCCGGGCAGCGGACGAGTTCCAAAAGGTCCCAACTGGAGCCGGCCTGCGTCCCCTGGCAGTGTGGCACGCCGCCAGAGCCGTTATCCATTTAGGAAATGTACCGCAGGCACGGTCCTTGATCTCCGAATTGCCGGCGGACTTTCCGGCGGACCTGAATATGATGCTTGCTCGGGAAGCGCCCCCTGAACTGGCTCTTGCAATTTATTCACCCATGAATTCGCGTATTGCCAGGCTTGGCAGGGCGCGCCTGCTGAATGACACAGCAACGATGTGGGCACTCCTCCGCGAACGGAATTCGGACGATGTTGCGCTCGAATGCGCCCGGCTATTGGCTGCAGTTGCTTCGACACCGCGCGAGTTGCTGGATGTCGCCAATGTGTTTGTGGCTCAACGGGCCTTTGATGCTGCCGGCCCACTCTACTTGAGAGCCGCAATCGATCCGGATGTTGCGGCCGAGGCTTGGTATCAAAGAGCAAGAATTTTTTTCCTGAGAGAAGATTATGAGCGGGCAATGGAAGGCTACATCACCGTTGCCGAAAGATTCCCGCGAACCAATTGGGAAAAAGATGCGGAATATCAGATCGTCAACTGCTACTGGCGCATGGGGCGATATGCCGACGCGGAAAAGGGCTATACGAATTACATTGCCCGCTTCGGCGACAGGGCTGACGACGGGGCTACCCGAAACCTTGTGGATGTTCTCCGGGCGAAGGGAGAATCGGCAAAGGCAATCACCGTGATTGATCGCAAATTAAAGCTACGCGTAGCGACGTCAACTCGCCAGGCACTGCTCCTTGCAAAGGCCAAGATTCTGTATTCCCAGAACAAGTTTACTGCCGCTAGAGATATTTTCCGCCAGCTCGGAACAATGCGTCTTGCCAGCACTCCAGGCGGCGCGACAAAGGATGAGGTGCGATATTTTGAAGCGCTGTCGCAGTTCAAGATTGGAAACGTGACCGCCGCGCAAACCATCTGGAAGACTCTGGCCAGAGACCCACTGTCGTATTTCGGACAAAAGTCGGCAGAACGCATGGGCGGACCCAAAGAGATGAGATCGCCCTCTCAAACATGCACCGACAAATCCGATCCCGCATTAAGATCCGCGATGGAACGATTTGCAGCGGTTACTCGACCCATGAGAACGGATGTCGATCCGGCTGCCGACGCCGTAGCAGACCTGGTGTTCATGCGGCTTTGGGACGAAGCTTTCATCTGGCTCGATCGAGGCCGACGTCTGGACTCGAAAATGGCTGCGGACCTCGCCTACCTCGCAGGCCGGTATGATCGGGCGATTACGTATGCGGATCGCCTCCCGGAGTCCGATAAGACGGCGTGGCCCTTTATGTATCCTGCTGCTTATCGTCCGTTGGTATGCGCCGCCTCCAATCCATATCCGGTCGATCCACTGTGGCTGCATTCGATCATCTGGCAGGAAAGCAAATACGACTCGAACGCTGCCTCGGCGGCCTCCGCGCGGGGATTGATGCAATTCATTCCAGAGACCGAACGAACGGTGGGAGAACGTATTGGAATGGCCGGGCTGACGCCGGATCGGCTCTACGACCCTCAAGTCAGTATCCGGCTTGGAGCCGAATACTGGTCGGAATTGCTTGCTGAATTCAAGCTGCCCGAAATGGCACTCGCCGCCTACAACGGTGGGCCCGTAAACGTCCGCCGATGGCGCGATAAATTGCCCAACGCCGATATAGAATTCTTCGTTTCGGATATCGGATTTCCAGAAACCAAGCGATATGTCCAGCTTGTATTTGGAGCCCGGGCCGCCTATGGGCGGACCAACTAGAACTGGAAACTACGGACGCCTGAAGTCCAGATATCTGCGGCACGCACAGGAAGGATTGCCGCCCTAAACACCGAAGCTCAGAAAGAATTAGAGACTCTGTTCCGGATTTCGATCTCCGTTTCGGGACAAGACCTTCAAATGTGAAAACGGCGCCTGGCCACAGCCAGGCCGATCAAACCCATACCAAGAAGCTGATAGCTGGCAGGCTCGGGAACCTCACGTGATCCCAGCTCATTCCATTCGCCGCTGCGATCCAATCGAACGTTGTCCCAGTTACCCTGGCTGCCTGAGCTTAGTGCGATCGTGATGGACTTTCCGATATCATCGGCAGATCCCACATACGTGGAAGTATACGTAGACCAATTGCCCGGTGTAGGCGCAGTGCCTGTAGCCAACACCATTTCGTTCCCAATGATCAGTGCGACAGTTGCTGAAGAATCAAAGAGATTGTCGGCGCGTGCACCCCAATCGACCTGTAACGTATAGGTGACTCCTGCCTCCACCGTATCCGCGAGGACCTGGGAAAGCATGCCTCCGTTGGAATAGGCAACTGTAACGCCGTCTGGAACGTAATTGAAATAACTATAGTTTTCAAAACTGGATCCTGGCTGGAAGAGACCCACTCCACCGCTTCCAGTCCATCCGATGGGTATCATATCCATGGACGAGCAACCCGTTCCGCAAGGAGAACCAAGGGCACCGGCCGGATTTTCAAAGGAATAGTTGCTAATAACGACTGGCGAAGCATATCCGGAAACCACCATAAATACGCTACATATGAGAATTGGAAACATTCTGCGAAAGCTTATTAGCTTCATCTAAGACCCCCTGGAATTGCCTGCTGTCTCGAAACAAGTGGCTAACTTGGATCCGTTAAACAGTAGCTGGATTGGCCTATTTGTTTAATCGATCAAAGGTGCCCAAGCCCATATGGGCCAAGAGTGCCGATTTCCGGAATCATCTGCTTTAGGCTGTGGCCACGTCGTAATGGAGATCCAGTACGGGCACACACGAAAACCAAGGGAATACAGGAAAAACAGAAGATGCCGCGAAATTGCAGACATTTAAGTCCAGTTTTACGCGGGCAATTTGCAATATCGAATGCGCTGGAACTCGGGGGACGGGGGTATGAATTCCCCCCGCCCCGAATTCGCGGAGGAATTCATACCCCCGTCCCCCGAATTATGTCTGGCAATGGGGGGAGGTCCGATGGGCCGGTGAAGAGCTAAGGGCTTATGGATTTGTCCTCAGGGCGGGAACAAACGAAACCTGGTCCCCGTTCAAACTCGTGGCCAGAAGATAAATTGTCTGGTCCAGCCTGTCTGTCAGGCGAAAGACAGAGTCCCGCAGCGGATACAAACCGGAGAGTCTGCAGTCACATTGCAGGGTTCGCTGGAGATGGCCACTGAAATCCAACGTCATCACCGTGGCCGATCCCGTATTCGCAATATAGACCGCGTTATCTTTGGATATCGCCACACCGGAGGGCCTTGACACGCCGTCCCGCTCACCCAGAAGAAATTGGTAGACCGCCGTATTGCTCGCGTCCCAGATGGCGAAGACCGCGTTCGCGCCGCGATCGGTAACGAATGTGGTGCCGTTTCCGGTGATTGCAATGTCGCCGACGGCAACTGCGGAAAATACAAAACGGCCGGATGCCGCAGACGGACTCCACACATACAGCGACTCCCGATCCAATTCTGCGACGGAGTACACCAGCAGGGCGCCATCATCACTCACCGCGACGTGAGTCACTGCCTGCCCGTTCAACGCAGAGAGGTCTACGGATCGGGATACAGCCGGATTTCCTGGAAACCCGGCAACAATCGCAATACGCTGCGATCCGGCATAGTAAAACGCTGCGGCGTTTCCATGAACGCTGCCCACAGCTTGAGTTGGACCGGATGGCACATTCCGGATCACGGCAATGGAGGCGATATTACTTTCCATGCTGATTGCCAGAAGTTCGGGGCTCGCGTCCGAAGAGACCACGACGTGACGCGCATCCAGCGTTAAAACCTGGGAAATTGCAAAATCAAACGGCTCCGGATCACCGACCGTCGCGTTGCCCGGAACACCACGCAGCGGACGCAGTTTTCCTTCCGAGGCATGGAACACATAGCCCAATACCGGGCCCGATAGCGTTGCGTTCGATTGTCCGGCGGATGCAGGGATTACCTGTATGAGCAAATAGATTGCGGATGCCAGCATGCCAAGCTTAATGATTCTATTCATTCCGATTATCCAACGGTTGGGGGACCAACCGTAATTGTTGCAGGTTTTGAAGAGTCCTTATTCTGTGTGCCAAGGATGACGGCAACCGCCACGCCGGCCGCCACCGTGAGAATCACAATCCATTTCTTCTTTCCACTTCTATGCGGGCTCGCTTTGCCGGGTTCAGGATTCGTCACCGGTGTTTGTGCCTGCGGACTCGCCGCAAACGCGCGTGGCTCGATCAGAGTGAACGTGATGCAGAGAACAATGAAAATACTCATCGCCAGCTTCAAACTCCTATTCGGCATCATCCAGAATCCTCCTCGATTTCAAGTTCAGGGGCACAATGCGATTACGGCAACGCAAATGAAACGGGAGCGGAAAGTCCCATGCTGTTTTGCAGACGGATCAGTACGGATCCATGAACAGTCCCGGAAATCGAGAGTGGCAGGTGCAGCGTACTCAGGCTTCCGAAAGCCGTGCTGCTGCTGAACCAGGAGTCGAACATCGATTTGACGTCGAAAGTCAGCGTGGAACCTGAAACCGAGCAACCGGAGACGCTGCCGCAACTGAGCGTCACCGCAGAGGACGTATTGAATGTCAAACTGAACTGGGAGACCTCGCGCGTCGTCGAAAACAAAACAATCGATGCGCTAAATCCATTTTGCATAGTGGTCTCAAGTTTCTGAATGACAGGTCGCTGCCTTGAGATTATCAAACCGGATAAGATGCTCGTGGATGGGGCGATGGCCGACTGAACCGTTCCTGCCTGCAGGGTTCCACTGAAGCTCAGTGTTCCTGCAATGGTACCGGACTGGAAACCGATGGAACCTGCACTCGTATTTCCGTCAAAGCGGGCTTCCAGTGTGTTCGCCGGAATCGAAAACGTCGTTTGACGTCCGCCGGAAGCGAATTGAACGGCCGGATCGTCCACGGGAATTGCGACGCTGGATGTAAAGCCCATCGCAAGACTGCCGCTCACATCGTGGGGGAATGGCGCCGCGAGTGTCAGCCGCAATTTTGATTGCTGTAAGGGAAAAATGGGCGACGGGGAAAAGACGAAGTTGGGCACCGGAGCCGCTACGACTGTGGTTGTGTCCGAGGCGGAATCATTGAAAGAGATCAGATCTCCCGACGTCGACACGGAAACGATGTGCGTTACACCGGGAGCGGCAACACTGGAAACATCAACGTTCAGTGACAGCGCGGAGGTCGCGCCTGCTCCCATGGGTCCGGGACTGGAGCACGAGACCGTCTGTCCCACAGCAGCGCACGACCATGCCGAGCCGGTGGCAGATACATAACTCAATCCGGCCGGAAGGACATCGGTGATCGTCATTGCTCCCGTCGTTGCCACAAGGCCGACATTGCGGATGCGGATGTCGTAGGGTTCGGTGAAACCAACGCCAAAGTCTGCCGCATGTGTACTGGTGATGGTGAGATCTGGAAACGGCAACACGACACTGAACGCCAAAACTGGAGAGCTGTCACCATCCGACGTTGCTACCGTTACGCTGCGCGCCCCAATCACCGCATTGGACGCGATCGTGAATGTCGCCACCGCCGATGTCGCGCTTGTCACGCTGATGTTGCTTACGGTGATTCCGTTTCCTGCATCCATCGACAGTCCACGACCAAATCCTGTTCCGGCCAATTTCACCTGGACGCTGGTGCCGGATACGCCGACCGGGGGAATCAGAAATGCAATTCCGGGTGGTGGATTCACCACAAACCGGACGGCGCTGCTTGTTCCGGTAGAAGTGGTCACAACGACGTCGCGCGCGCCGGCAACTGCGGCCGTTGCAATAGTGAAGGTCGCGGTGGCGGATGTTGAACTGACCAGAGTCAGATCGCTCACCGCAATGCCGTCAATGGGGCGGATGAGCAGAGTAGAATCGAAATGGAATCCGTTCAACGTCACATGGACAACCTTGCCTTGTCCACCCGAACCTGGAGTGATACCGGTAAGGGCTAATGCCGTACCGAAGGCAACTTTTCGAACGCGGTTGTTGTAGTAATCGGCGATGAACAAGTTCCCCGCCCCATCGAGCGCAATGCTGGTGGGATAGTTGAGCTGCGCAGACTCCGCCGGACCGCCGTCTCCGCCAAAGCCGTCTGTTCCATCGCCCGCCACGGTGGTGATGATGCCCGCAGGGGTAACCTTGCGGATACGATTGTTGTGCGCATCGGCGATAAAGAGATTGCCGTTCGCGTCCAGCTGGATACCAAGCGGATACCGGAGTTGGGCGGACGTCGCCGGACCGCCGTCTCCACTGAATCCAGCGGTCCCGATGCCTGCGACAGTAGTAATGATGCCCTCGGGGCTGACCCTGCGGATGCGGTTGTTGTTCGAGTCCGAGATGAAGAGATTGCCGTCACCATCGAAGGCGAGGCCGTTCGGAAACGAAAGCAATGCGGAAGTTGCCAGGCCACCGTCTCCGCTGAAGCCGGCTCTTCCGACGCTTGGTCCCGCGACCAGAGTTTTGGCGCCAGACGGACTAATCTTCCAAACATTCTGACTAAGGGGTGAGGCAACATAGACATTGCCCGCGGCATCCACGGCAATTCCAGCCAGACACACTTCTCCGACGGGTGCATAGCCGTCGTAATCGAAGAAATACCAGCCGCTGCTGATGGTGTTGATGATCCCGGCCGTATTGATTTGCCGGATCAGTCCTTCACCCGATCCGTCGCCGGAGTCCGCAATGACGAACACGTTGCCGGCAGCGTCGACCGTGAGACTGGTGGGAAAGCTGACAGGTGCGGATACTGCCGGACGACCGTCTCCTTCGTCTCCGCCGGAGCCGTATATCCCGTTGCCAGCCACGGTAGAGACAATCCCCGACGCACCAATCTTGGCGATGCGACTGTTAGCAGTGTCGGTGATCAGCAAGGTGCCGTCCCGATCCACGGTAACACTACTCGGATTCAGAAACTGGGCGGAAATTGCCGGGGTGCCGTCTCCAGCAGGTGATCCGTTACCGGCCACAGTGATGATAAAGCCGGAGGATGTGATCTCGCGAATGCGGTTGTTGCTTATATCCGCGATGAACAGGTTGCCGGCCCGATCCGAGGCAACACGAACAGTATTTCCCAGCTGAGCGGAAACTGCAGGGCCGCCATCTCCGCTGAAGCCGTCTGTTCCGATGCCGGCGACGGTGGTGATGATGCCGGCGGGGGTGACTTTGCGGATCCGGGTGTAGTCACCGATAAACAAATTTCCGTCCTGATCCACCGTGAGACCGGACGGGAACTGAGAAAGTCGGGCCGAAGTCGCCGGACCTCCGTCTCCGCTGAAGCCGTCTGTTCCGATGCCGGCGACGGTGGTGATGATGCCGGCGGGGGTGACTTTGCGGATCCGGGTAGAGTCACCGATAAACAAATTTCCGTCCTGATCGACTGTGAGACTCGACAGGGACCCCGAAAGTTGGGCCGAAATTGCAGGACCGCCATCTCCGCTGAAACCGTATGTTCCGATGCCGGCGACGGTGGTAATGATGCCGGCGGGTGTAACTTTGCGGATGTGGGCGGATTCGGCAATAAAAAGATTGCCGTCCCGATCCACCGCGATGCTGGACGGATACCTGATTTGGGCCGAAGTTGCGGGACCGCCGTCTCCGGTAGAGCCGATGGCTCCCGTTCCTGCAACGGTGGTAATGACGCCAGCCGCGCTGACTTTGCGGATGCGGTAGTTGTTGCTGTCTGCAATGAACAAATTCCCTGTTCCGTCAACTGCGATACCGTGTGGATAGTTGAGCCCGGCAAAAACTGCCGGACCGTCGTCTCCGCTGAAACTCATGATTCCATTGCCTGCAATCAGCGTCAGTGAGCCGCCGGCCGCAGCCCGGTATATCCTTTGCGAAGTTGCAAAGTAGAATCCACCCGCTCCGTCCGAAAGAACGGAAGCAGGGCTGCCGATACCAATCTGGGTAATGAACAGCGCGCTACTCAACTGAATCGGACTGCCGCCGGCATAAGTCGTGATGACGGACTGAGCTCCTGCTATGGCTGGTGAAACAGAAATGCAGAGAAGAAAAACAACGGCGCTGAATCTCGCCTCGAATTTCGTTTTGATGATTCTGTCTGGATTCATGCTCTTGCTCCGTGGTCCGTCACCGGGTGTTCTTGATCCTGCCGTGGGAAACATCGGGTCTCGTCAGATCGTTGGTGGACCTTAATTGTTGTTGAAGAGAATTCGGGCCGTTGTCACAGACTTCTGCATCCTGAAGTACAGCGCCACCATTGGTGCGGCCTGGATGCCACGCTAATAAATTTGTTTCAACGGAGTATGCCGCTGCCAGGATCAAGTTGTGCCAGCTGCCCTTCGAGTTCTCTGGTTTCGGCTCGCGAATTCACCTGCCCGCTCGTTGAAAGTCGATAAGATTTGAGTAACGGTAAGTTGAAATCACCGATGAGACAAAAACGAACGGCGCGGTGGTCTGCGCTCAGGCAGTGATTCAGCATGAAGCTTTTGTAGGTAGTTAGGCTACAATTCACTGCGCGGAATCCTGGTGTTCCGATGCTTTCCCTTCGTCACCTCAGGAACTTTTTCCTGTCATGGTACAAATCGCCGGAGCCAGCGGCATAGTGTAACGAGGAGTTGTATTCGCGTGTTTTCAGATATGCAGATTACTGTAGCGAAGATTATGAGCGTCGCGAACGGCCATCAGGAAATGGATTGAATTGTGAGTGGCCAGCCCATTGTCCCGGAGCCCGCAGCAC
>Ga0184628_10000234_pt1 | contig 33035 bp, 39 predicted proteins | sample PLM4_5_b1_FD_133149 | JGI IMG/M metagenome (GOLD analysis project Ga0184628, IMG submission 133149) | Groundwater sediment microbial communities from an aquifer in East River, Colorado, USA - PLM4_5_b1 | ecosystem: Environmental > Terrestrial > Soil > Riparian zone | place: USA: East River...
GGGGGGGGGGGGGGGGGGGGGGGGGGTGTGGAGGTTTGTCTGGTTGTGGGGTGCCGGCAAATAATAGCGTTGCCGGCAAATAATACGGTTGCCGGTTGTGGGCAAAAAAATACCCCACCTAACCGTTGCCGGTTGGGTGGGGTGGGTGGTGGGTGGGTTGGTTAGCCTACGCAACCCCAACCTTGCGGGGTGGGGTAGGTGGGGTTGTTGCTACCACCTATTGCATAACCTATTTGCCAACCGGCAAGGTTGCCACTACGCATAATAGCGTTGTAGGCTATGCGTTGCGCTATAGCGTATTGCAATTGTGCCAACGTTGGCGCGGCAACCCATAAGCTATGTTTGCCGGTTGCGGTAAACCTTGCCGCTATGTAACCACCACCAACATACGGTTGGCGTATTACCGTATAACCGGCAATACAACCTACCATATGCGTATAACCACCCAACGTTGGGTTGGGTGGGGTGGGTAGGTTGGGGTGGGTTGCATTGTAAGCGCGCCATTGCGTAGGGGTGGGGTAGGTTAGCGCAAGGTTATGCGTTGCCATAACCCTACCCGTTGCATAGGCAAGTTTGCGTTGGGTTGCGGTTAACTTGCCGGTTGCGGTTGGGTTGTTGGTTTGCCATATAATGCTTTGGTTTGTGTACATTGTTGTTACCCTTTTAAGGTAGGTAGGTGGTGGTGGGTAGGCTATACAACCGTATGTTGCATAATAAGCAACCCCACCCAACCAACCCCTAACCTTGCGGTTGGGGTGGGTGGGTGGGGTGGGGTTGCCTATATAAAACAACGGTTAGGGGTGGGGTAGGTAGGGGTTAGGGGTTGGGGTAGGTAATAACAACCGCTTGTTTGTTGGTTGGTACACTTGCCGCGTTTTGCAAGGTGTAAATAGCTTGCAATAAGTGTTGGGTTAATTGCGCTTGCGCTTGCGGGGTTAAACCGCTTTGCAAGGTTAATGGGTATAACTGCAACAAAATTGCGCTTGCGTAGTTAGCGTTGGTTTGCGCTTGCGTATTGTTGCCGGTTGCCGCGCGTTTTAGGTTGGCGTTGCTAGGTTTAACCAACGTGTAGGTTGCGTTGGCTAACCGTTGCGCTTGCGCTTGCGCTTTGGCTTGTTGCGCTTTGGCGTAGTTAGCATACGCGCCATATACCCCTTGCGGTTGGTTTGCGCTTGCGGGTTGGGTTGTGGCAACGGTTGGTTGGGTGGTGGTTTTGCTTTGCATGGTATGTTACCCCTTTTTGGGTTGTTGTTGGCAACGGTTGTTGCCGGTTATATGCAACCGTATGTTGCATAATAAGCAACCTAACCGGCAAGGTTAGGTTGCCTATATATAACAACGGTTATAAATACTTATGTAATGGGTGCAACGGTTGGTTGGGTTGGTGGTGGGTTGGTTTGCCAACCCCTAACATATACCCCGCACAACGCAACCCAACGTAATACCATTGCCGGTTGCACTTTGCATATGGCGCAAAGCTATAGCCAACATGGGGTTGCGCTTTGGTGGGTATAAATACGGGGTATAGTTTACTTTTTAGCTTTGGTTGGTACATGTTGCTTAACCTTTATGGGTGGTGGGGTTGGGTGGGTTGCTAGGTATGCTTGCGGCAAGGTGGGTTGCTTAACCTTGCGCTTTGGTATGCTTGCGTAGGTTATAGCTGTTTTGCTAGGTTGTTGCTTTGGCTTGTTACTTGCCGGTTGGGTGGTATTTTGCGCTTTGGCTTGTTTGGGTTGCTTTGGTTGCTTAACCTTGCGCGGTTTACTTATGGCTTGTATTGCAAGCGCAAGGTTGTTAACCGGCAATACCCAAAATTGTTGCATACCATTGTTGGTTAAACTTGCATTAACCGTTAACGGGGTGGGGTTGGTTTTACTTTTGGGTATGTAACATACGGCAACCCCAACCCCGTTAATTTGCTGTATGCTTTGCAAATAGCCTATAGCGTTGGCGGTTGTTGTGTAATAGCGTGCAACCCCTACAAACCATTGTTGTTGCGTATATGCCAACAATAGCTTTGCGTTGGGGTTAAGTTTTATAGGTTGCTTAACCCTTGCGCTTGCGGGTTGTGGGGTGGTTTTACCCACAACTTTTGGTGGTGGTAGGTTAGCGGCAACAACGGGGTTGCCGGTTTTTAACAACCGTAATGTGCGCGCTTTGTGGCGCGCAATTGCTTGGCGGTTTTTACTACGCACAACCTTGCGCTTTGCATTAGGCTGTGGTGGTGGGTAGGTAGGTGGGGTGGGTGGGTTGGTTGCCATTACCCTACCCCTACCTAACTACCTTAACAACTTTGCTAGGTGCAACGCGTAGGGTTGTAGTTAACCCATTTGCATATTGCACAACAACGGTTAAGTAACCGTTGTTGTTGGCTTGTACTGTAGCAAAGTTTTGGTTAGCTTTGCCGGTTATATGGTTAACGGTTTTTACTATAACCGTTGCACCAAGCGCAATTTGTTGTGTGCTTTGTAGTTGCATTGTTATAACCCCTTTTATAGGTTGCAGTTAACCGGCAACCCCACCCCGCGTTGGGGTGGGTAGGTTGCCGGTTAACCTTAACTTATAACGGTTGGTTGGTTGGTTGGTTGGTTAGCGGGGTGGGTTAATGGCGCGGTTTTATGGGGTATTTTACTTTATTTGCATACCCCTTGCCGGTTAACCCACCCTACGCTTTATAGCTTATTAAAATACAGTTTTTATGGTAACTTGCCGTTAACGTTTACCCCTTGCATACCCCTTGCACTTATGCTTGCAACAACCCCGCAAGGTTGTTGTAAACAACTATAGTTTACCTACCAACCGTTGCCGGTTGGTGGGCTATTTTTAGCCTACCATTACCACCCCTGTACGCATATGCTTATGCGCTATGCTTTGGTTGCCATTACAGGTTATGCGCTAACTACGCGCGGTTTTAGCTTTGGTATAGTTACCACCCCACCCCTTGCGGGTTGGGTTGCACAATAGCGGGGTTAATATAGTTGTTGTATATGGCGCGTTGCTATAGTGGCACAAAACATGGGTGCGCTTACGGGGTGGGGTATTTGTAACCCTAACCCCGCAACCGGCAACCCCTACTAAAATGCTAACTTATGCGTTGCGTTGGCAACATACTTTTAACCACAACCTATTGTATTAGGTTTTAACCAACCGTTGTTGGTATTGCGCTTTGGTTGGCTTACCGTTTATAGCCTAGCAACCCACCCATATATGCACCCATATATGGGTTGTGCGGGTTGCCGTTGCTAGGTTGGTATTAGGGGTGGTATAACCCACCCACCACCTACCCACCACCCCACCCTTGCGGGGTGGTGGGTATAACGGCAAGGTTTACAAGCTAATTGCAAAGTTGTGTACTTTTGGCTTGTTACGTTTATTGCTGTATGTACTTGTTAACGTGCGTTGGTTGGTGGGTTGTTACCCCACCACCCCACTACGCGCATATGGTAGCTAACTTTTACCTTTTACGCGTAGGCTATGTAAAGCGGGTTGTAAACCGGCAACAACGCTATAGCATTTAAGCATTGTTGCCAACCCCATGTTGGTAAGTGCAACCCGTTGCGTACTATGCAATGGGTTGCAACCCGTGTAGCTTGCGGGGTGGGTGGTGGGTGGGTGGGTTGCGCTTGCAACCCCTACCCCACCACCCAACCCCTTACTTAATGTGCAATACTACTATGCATAGCCTAGCATAGCTTGTGGGGTATGTAAAATTGCAATATAGGTAAAATGCAATAGCGTTGGGGTGGGTTGTTGGGGTGGGTTGCGGCAACCCATTGCCGGTTGCAGTTGTGCGGGGTGGGGTGGGGTGGGGTGGGGTTGCATACGCGCGCGCATATATACGCGCGTAGGGTGGGTGGGTAACATGCTTTGTGGCGCGCGTAGGGGTGGGTAGGTGGGGTTTTAAGGGGTATTTTAGTACTACCCTACTATAAAAATAGCAAAACGCACCTACCCACCCCTACGCGCTTTGTAGGGGTGGTTTACATAACAGGTTAACATAAAGCGCATAAAACGTTTTAATGGCGCGCGTTGCGGCAACCCAACCGGCAAAACTATTATTTGCCGGCAAATTTTAAGGGGTTGTAAGGGGTTGCGGGGTTGCGTGTAGTGCTATGCGTTGCCGGTTGCCAAAGCGGGGTATACGGTAATGTAAGGTAATAAGGTAATACAACTAATAAAAAAACGTGTATTATAAAAATACCCATTTTACTGTATAGGGTAATTGCAACCCTAATACTTTGCTGTACAATACATTGTTGTTTACAATTTGCATTTATGTTAGTTTAGGCTAACTAGGCAATTTTTGTTGCTTTAGCTTATTGTACAGTATGTTGCATACGCAACGCTATGTTGCATAACATACGCTATGTTGCGCTTTGTGGGTTGGGTTGCCGGTTGCCGCAACCCCGTTTTTACCCCACCCCGTAACAAAAATTGCGGGGTAATGGCGCGGCAAGGGGTATGCAATTTTTGTTGCGTAATAATAAATGCAACTTGTTTTTACTTTACACTTATTGTAATTGCCAGTGTAATAATAAAGGTAACTACGGCAATAGGGTTGTAGCAATACCCCATGCTAGTTTATACCTTGCAATGGCAATTTGCCGCTTAACCGCAAATAAGGTGGGTACACGGGGTTTTACCATTATTGTAAAGTACCCGCTTTGGGGTGTTTTTTATGTTAAGCTAAAAGTACGCAACAAAAATTGCCAACCGCTTTGTGCAACCGGCAACCCCTTACAACCCCATTATTTGCCGGCAAATTGCCGCAATTTTTGTTACATGTTTTTTTGCCGGTTGGCGCGCGGGGTGGTGGGGTTGTCGGTTAGGTACTTTTGGCATATACGCATATGCGTATATGCGCGGGGGGGCGGATCCACCCCATCCCCGATATTTGCATCTACCACCCAAATTGATAAGGGAATGAAAGGGATAGTTTGCCCTTAGCATTGTAAAATTTTTTTTTTTTCGAATTATGTAAAGTAAAACTGTCCGTAAAAACACCCATTTTTGACCCTTTTACGGAAAATATTTCGCGACGTTAGTCAAGGCTAACTTTTTTGGCTTTTGTTTACATAAAAAACCGTCCAAAAACGCTCAAAAAGTCCTCAAAAACAGATAAAAACAGATAAAAACGTCTTAAAACATCTTAAAACATCATAATATGTTAAAATTGACCATTTGCGCCATTTTATTTACGCGCCACAAGCTACGCAAACGCGCCACTTAACCCAAACTACCTAAACAACCTACAACGCGCCCACAGCGCGTTAATTTACGGCTGGCAAGGGGCAAAGCTGGCATTGTAGCTTTGCCCCTTGCACGCGTAAGCCTAAACCCTAGCTTTCTTCGTCTACTTCCTCACCCAACAGTGATGAAGACTGTGGGGCCGGAGCCGTTTTCCCAAAATTCTTTCTGATTTGTGCCCTCTTCCTTTCCTGCTCTTCCACACTCACCACTCTTTTCTTCCTTATTGTGATTTGGTTATCGGGGAGTGTAAAGAACTTCCCTCCCCCCTTCCCTTCATGATATGCCACCAATCCAATCCGCTCAAACTTCCTAATCATAATAGGATCATCTGTATATACATCCCATTCTCCTGGCTTATCGCGCGACATAGATATATGAGTCTCACGCTCTTCCAACGTTAAATCTGTAAGTTTAATCATATCACCCCCAAGATCATCATCAACATCCATAACAATCCCAAAAACATAATCATCCACAATATCATCCTCACCCACCAATCCAAATACTGCATCTCATCCAAACATATACTTCCCCCCAAAGCAATCAAAAACACAGAAACAATCAAAATGGATTCCTTCATGATGTGATCCCATCCCATCACCGTTCCACATCCCACACCCTGTGGAGCTGACTTCCCCCTACAATGGCTTCCTCCAGTAGATCGCTGGGGATCTCTTCTGTGAGGGCAGCTCTTACAGAAAATGAATTTCCAACTAAGATCAACCATAGAAGAGTCTGACGAAGAAACTCCTCATCTCCCTTCCTATCACAATACTTCACCACTCGTTCCGCTGTGTCTAGGATGTTGGGGGATCTACCATTCTCAACAAGATCCCCAACTGCATCATCTCCTAGCAGCTCCACCAATCTTGTAATCCTCTTCCTCAAACTCTCTGGAAATCCAACTGTAGAAAGGGGAAGTCCATGACTTACGGCATCCAACCATTGTGCCGGAGTAAGACTCATAGATTCCGCGTTGAGGACAACCCAAAGAGCTGGGGCATCTAATACTAATTCTTTATGAATTGCTACGGGAATCTCCTTCAATCCCAATAACTTCGCACAGGCTAGTCTACGATGTCCATCCGCGAGAACGCGATTCCAAGTCAGAGCTAATGGTTCCAAGATGCCGTGTTGCTGGATAGATATCATCAATCCTGATAATGAATTACGATTCACTCTTCGTGCCGGATTGAAGTTGGCTACTGTAATCTGCGTAGGATTCAGGGTAGTGAATTCTGGCATGATGTTCCTTTACTTCCTTTCTTCTTCTACTACATCTACGTTTACATCTAAGATCTCATTTATCATCTTCAACATCTCATCCATCCCTTCCTCAATCATCTCCCTCACAATCCCTCTAAGATGATTCATCTTCGCATTTCCCACCTCAAATTCAGATCTATAGATAATATCATCTATGATCTCTTTCTTCTTACCCTTCCCAATCTCTATCTTCATAATCTTCCCTTCCTCATCTTTCTTCACAATAGATACAATCATAGCTCCCATGTCACATCTTCCTCTATCTTACGTGATTAAATCGTATACAGATTTCTTCTTCTTGACTGGTGGGCCGTAGTCATCTTCGTCTTTATCTTCATAGTTCCTAGTTCCTGTCATTACCCATCCGAAGTAATTTAACTTCCCGCTCCAGTTCCAATATTTCCTTCACGGATAACTGATCACGTATATTCTTCCCTGTTGCGAGCTCAATTCTCTTCACGAAATCAGCATTACCAAGTCCTTCTACAATAATCTCATGTGCATCTATCACTTCCCTATCACCTGGTGTTATATCTGGATCTTTCCTCATCCATGCCATCAACATCAACAAACTTCCCTCAAAGATTAACATCATCTCAAACCAATCCCTCGCCATCCCACCAAATCTAAATTGTTGCATCATCTCCTCCATCATATTAGCTCTCCTCAATCAAATCATATACGCTCTTCTTCTTCTTCCTTCTCAATGGTGGGCCGGACTCTTCCCTCTCCACCATCTTGTCATCTCCTTCCACATCCCATAGAGTAGGATCATATCTTCCCCTATGTACTTCCCACCAAAACAATCCAGTCATCAGTATCAACACCATAATCGTAAAAAACAACCACATCTCAACGTACCACTGAAGATAAGTCACTCTCATGATTATAACCTCAATCCTCGCTCGAAGAGGAAGGTTTGAGGATCTACTCTTCCCTTGCTCATAGGTGCTCCTTCCTTGTATGTTCCATCTCTTTCCATCAATCTAATTTCTATATGTAGATGGACTCCTGTAGAATTACCTGTAGATCCTACCTTCCCGATTTGCTGACCAGCTTTCACTGAAACGCCTTCTAGCGCACCAGGCTCAGATAAGTGTGCATATAGAACATAACACATCATATCTGGAGCTCTATGTTCTACTCTCACGTAATTTCCATATCCCTCGTCGTAGTCGGAGAAAGCTACAATTCCGTCTGAGATTGAGAGTATGGAAGTTCCTTCCGCTTTTCCACCAAGATCAGTGCCGTCGTGACCTGGAAGTGAGAATCTTGCGTAGTCTTCAGGATTTTGATAGAAGTGTTGCGTGATGATGCTACCTTGTAGGGGATGAACCAACTTGGTACGAGATCCAGGATCAGGAGGGATAACGGGAGGCTGGACAGGCGGTACTGGAAGATCGATTCCTTCAGAGATAGTCCATTCCCAATCAATCCATGTTGATGTATGGATTTTAGGGTTTCCGTGCTCACCCATTCCGATTCCCATTGCTTTGTCTGTAGGGTTGCCGTCATCCACCCATATATTGAATTCATTGAGCGAGGCCGACATCGGATAATCATAGTTGTAGTTCGTATTGATCTCATCGCGTTTTGAAAACACTGTAGTATGATCTGAGGGCCATGTAACAAGAAGTGGGATCTCGGCTACTTCACGCTTGTCGCGCGTGATTGTGCCTAAGATGTGGTGATCTGGGCCAGCTAAGTCAGCCTCTTGCTCATTGAGATGGATTGCGTTGATGATCTTCCAATATCCCACTCCTTTCTTAGGTTTTACGAAATCGAAGCTACAACCACGAGCTATGAGGGTAGGATCTATTCTTCTATCCATAGGATCTTCCATTTCTATGAAGGGTGGATCGGTGGGGCGATCTGGGTCAGGAGGGGGCGTTGTGGGTGGGAGCTGAATATTTGTGGGAGCTTTATATCCTCGCTCTACTGCTTGCCGGAAGTCAGCCTTGATTTGATCTTTATCTGCAAAAGACCACTGATCATCTCTATTACTTCTGTATAGACATAGACAATAGATTTTCTGATCTTCTACTGTGTGATTCCAGAAATCTATTTCCTCATATGCTTCTTGTACCCATCCAGAGTTCCTATTCACCCAGGGTACGACTTGGTCAGTTTCTGTGATGTAGACTGGTAGATGGCGGAACTCGGAAGGGGTATTGACGAGGAAGTCAACGTAAGCTCTGAAGTTGTAATGTCTATTTTGGAAGGGAGGATCCATCATAGAGCCATCTGTGATGAGGATAGGTTCACTTCCGTGCGTGTAAGTGTGAAGGCAGATTGCATCACATCTTTTAATAGAGCGCAAGATGTCTATGTAGTAGACTACCCAATCACCAATTTGATTACCCTCGTAGATTGTGGTGGCATCCCATGGAGCTACGGGTGCGATGCAGATTTGCACATTGGGTGATTTGTTTTTAATCTGCGTGTAGCACAGATCAAAGCACTTCGCGTATTGTGTTGGATGTATATCTTCCCCCTGTGGTCTTTCATTGCGGTGATTTGGCTCGTTGCCTACAATCGCAACTGTGATGCCAGGTGTTGCCGCTACGAAGTTCCCGCATCTACGGGCAAAGTCTTCGTAGTGCTGTGCTTGCGGGATTGTGCCGCCAGGATGATAGCCATTGTTCAGGCGGCACAGGATAGAGAAGCCCTTGCTCGTCCACTGACTGTAGTCCCTGCCGGAATGATCATGGGGATCAGAACCTATAGCTTCGGTGATTAGGATCCATCCAGGCTTCCCTGCCATGAGTTCCGCACCATCTGCATCGTGGATACCGTGTAGCCACTTGCTCATACTTTTACTTCCTTTCCCATCTTAGTCAGAACCTTGAGATAAATGCTCTCATCGGCTAGTAAGATCATCATAGTTTGTAATTCGCAACTTGCATGTCTACTGACGCCTAGATCTTCTAGGAGATAGCGGTAGAACTTCTTAAATTCTACGTCATCCATCTTGGATAGGATGTTCTTAATTTCTTGCGTTACCATATCTCCGTAGCTCCCCATAGCATAAAGTAGATTGTTTTGGCAGACGGTGGATGCCCATGCTCATCTGGTACTATATTAGGTGATTTTAGGATATCTACCTCTTTCCAGCGATTTCCCGCCAGCCCATATCCCATACGATTCATTTTCCAGATAAGATTGGGGGCTTCATCTTCCTCGCTGTTGTCATCTATGTGGAAGGCTTCTAGATAATGATGGATAACGGCATCACTATCTCCAGGTTGGGAAAGATCCGGAAAACTGTATTCCCAGGGAAGAGATAGGAGAAGAACACCTCTGGGGGAGAGGGCTCTTCGTAACTTAGTAACAGTAAGGAGCATTCTATCAAGTCTAGCAGAAGGGATTATTTTGGAAGGCTCGTCTCGTAAGCAAAGAGCTAGAGTAGAGATAGACAAGATAAGATCAAATTTACCCGCCTCTAAATTTGCTTCAGTAAGTCCCTTATGGATAATCCCCTCATTGGCATTTCCCTTTTCTGGCGTTAGGCAGATATGGGGGAAGACGTAGCTTTTAGTTCTTCCTCTTTGTACATCTTCTAACTTGTTTTGCCAAGATGGGATGTATTTCGGTAAGACATTACCTATTTCTAAGATTCTCCCTTCTGAGGGAGAGGATTCACTTCGTTGGCGATTGTATAGATGTAAAGCGACCGGGATTTCCACAGCTCTAGCTCCGTAGCTGATATCTTCATGTGTAGGTTTGAAGTAGGGGAATATCCTATTCCCCACCTCAAACAATCCAAGAGTTTGTTTATTCTTCACTGGCTCGTAGAAGATCGATGGTAATTCCTCGTCCGGCGTTTCTTTCAGTTCCTGATACAGACTCATCTTCATTATCTCCCTCTGAAATGATCATGTCTTGGGCGAATCTAAACTTCTTGGGTGAATTGTTTGTGGCTGGGATTACTTCCATCCCGTAGTTGCGGATGAGATTGGGTTCCAATGCTTGAATGTGTTTTCCCAGAGATTGACCGCTTTCCCACATCCACTGATAATGTAATTTCATGGCTATTTGCTGAAAGATGCCATTAAGTTCTCCGGCTGTATGCCATTTCGTAGCTTCCATTCCAGATGTACCTCTTCCCTGCCGTTCCCCCATTGCTCTATCTTCGCGTAGCCATATATCTAAGACAGCGATCATGGGGCTAGATTCATGTAGCAAGACCTTTTGTCTATTGGTCATCATCTCTAAGCCTTTTATCAACTGCTCGCCATCTATGACCCCTTCTTCCCCATTTGTCATCCCCCGTATTCGATTGCAGAATACGGTAAAATCTGCAAGTCTACTCTCTGTGGGGGCCGGAGCCGTTTTTACCTTGCGGAGCTCCTCTACAGTTTTGTTGAGCATCCCCATGATCCCCATCCATATACCATCTATGTTATGTAGGATCTTATTTTGCATTGAGTATTCCGGAGTTGGCTTCTTGATGGCAGATAGCTCAATTGGTAAGAGCCGTGTGAAAAGGCTTTCCTCGGAGAAAGGTAAGGAAGTGGCGGTAAGAATGATGAAGCAATCTGGTAAGATACGTTGGATCTCGTTGGTTGTGTGCAATTTACGGAGTTCAATGTGGGTTCCTGTAGATATGCGATTGAGAAGGTCTACGAGCCAATAGCTCTTATTCTTTTCTAGGTTATCTAACACTATGAACTTATGCGCTCCCATAGAAGCGCGAAGACTATCGGGCTTATCGGCAACCACACCGTTCACATTGGAGTGCGGGCCTTCAAGGATGTATAGGAATCTACGTGCTGCCGTTGTCTTGCCAGCCCCAGGATCAGCAATGATAGTAAGAAGAGGGCGGGTAGGCATGATATCTGGAAAGAAGGTAGCTAGGAACCAGGCTTTTATGAGTTCTCGCTGTTGTGATGGTGATACACCTGTAGACCCGATACCAAAACTTAAATCGTTTACTAAAAAACTCCAGGGGTTTAATCCCTTAATCCCTTTATCCCTTGCTTGATCTAGATCTATATGCAAGCTACTATCTCTATTGCGGAAGATTATATCCTCTTCCCCGTTAAGATGTTTGTTGCCCCATACATCTCTGTGATTATCTTCCCCGCTAAGTACGTAATTATAAGATGTACCTAAATTGATGTAGAGCTTCTCCCCATTCCAATAGCTGCGATTGTACGCTCGTATCTTGTGGGCATTCTCCCTTGAGCTATGATAGATACCTCTGGCAGTAGATGTGCCAAAGCTATCAGCAGTATTGAGACCGAAGGTATTGTAGAGGATGGTATCCCAATAGCTATCTTCCATACTGTGCAAATGGTGACTGGTCTTGTCTAACCAGAAGAGCTTTTCTGTGGCTGTATCTACGACAATCCTACCCTTTTCTCGCAAGTAGGATACGACGGCACTCGCAGCACTCCTGCTCTTGAGATAAGTAACGCCTTTTCCTAAGCGTATCCTATCTAGCAATACCATGATGGGAGTTATATTTTGCTTCGCTATTGCTTCAGCTAACCTACGGATAATAGTACCAGGAAGTCTATCGGTAAGAGCTTGCAAGCCTAGTATCTGACCACCGTCACGGTGCTTTTCATAGGTATCTCTTACACATTGGAGCTGATTGGTAAGATCACCCCCTGCTGCCGTGTTCAGCCTTTCTATGACGCCCATAGCGTCTTCCTCATCCCATCCGGCTGTAGCCAGCCAGCCGGATAGAAAAAGAGCTAAATCGTGACGTTGGCCTTCAATCCAGAATCCAGCTAGGGTCTGGATTATGATTTCAGTGGGATCTTCATAGCCAGATAAACAGGACGCGAATTCCTCTAGCGTGCAGAGCTTGTCTAATACTTCCGTAGGCTCTAAACTTGTACCTTCTTCCCACTTGGTATACGGCAGAACAAACATACTGCGATTCTTGGTAACTGGATGCAGACCTAGCGGAACTTTGACTAGATTGCCAAGTGGATTACTATCTGTGAGCTTGTCTTGTTTGGGGAAGATTTCTATGTGTGGGTCACCGCTGATTCCAGCTCCTACAGCCTCTCTCATTTCGCTGGCTAACGCTCTTACGTTTTCTGCAGGAGCTGGTTTATTGAAAAATACCCATAGATGATAGCCCTTGTTGCCGGAGAATTCTATAGCATGTGGGATACTTTGTAGGAGATTAGATAGCTTTAGGGTTAGATCTCTGGCTTTCCCCAGATCACTACTATCTACATCAAAGCACATCCAGAATACTGTGTTGTCTGGCCGTAGCGTGTATGCACCTATGACTACTTCTCCCAGAAGATGTTGCTCTACTACTCTCTCTTTGGGAATCTCCATCATGGGGGAGTAGACCGTCTCCTCTTTGCCGTTGCTGTTTGTACGTTTTCCCCCTATTGCATAGTAATTATTCCCAGTGAAAAATCGCTTGAGAATTGTACTGGAAAGACCTGCCATCACGCCACCTCAAGGATCTGATGTGAAATGATCTCCTGCGTGTAGGATTTCCAATCAATACTTGCTACGTCAAAGGTTTCCTTGATCTTCTTTAGTGTGCCATAGCTCTTGCCAATTTTAGCTTCTGCATTAAAAGGCAATCCAAAGACATCTTCCACTTCCATTACGCGCAGGAGAACCGGAACAGCTTGTTCTACGCATTCATCCCTGATTTCAAATATAGCTTCATCATGGACAATGCTGAGAACGCCGCCCCATCCTTGAGTAGATACCACTTTGTCAGCTCTTACAATAGCTAATGACATGATCCCCGCTGCTCCTCCCTGAATTTGTGCGTTCGCTCCCTTGTACATTTTCAAGGGATCGTCTTCCTTCCAAATTCTACCATCCCAATATCTTATGTATCCTTGTTTCGTACCTTTCTTGATTACCTCATTGAGCCAGGGCTGGATTCTGGGGAACGTTTTCCAGTATTGCTGAGCAATTCGTTGAGCTTCTTCGGGGGTCTTGTTGAGCTTATATTGTAGAGAACCTGTGGTCATGCCGTAGATAAGTCCAAAACCAATGGCTTTTGACCATTCGCGATGTAGATCATTCTCTTCCGGCCCACAGTCACCCCATACACTAAGAGCTACGCGCATGTGGATATCTTCGCGGTTTTTAAGAGCCAGCATCATCACTGGCTCTTGTGCCAAGATACCGAACATTCTCATTTCTTGTTGTCTATGATCAATAGAAACCAGGGAGAATCCAGGCTTTGAAATAATAGCTTGCCTGAGATTATATTCGCCCTGACGGACACCTCCTCCGCTAAAGACTCCAGTGTCTTCTCTAGCTCTATGCGATGACGGAATATTTTGAAGGTTAGGACGAGACGAGGAAAGTCTTCCAGTTCTAGTTCCTGTGATATTGAAGGTTCCGTGGATAATATGATCGTCATCAGCTAGCTCCTTGTATTCGTCTAAAAAACCTATGAGCTTGGCGCATTCCCGCATTTCCAAGATAAGCCCACCGAGAGGATGTGAGCCCTTTTCCATGAGAATAAAACTACTAGTCCTATACTTGTTGTATTTGTTGACGTGCGCCATTCTGGATCTATCGACTCCATCAGGATCCGCGAATGGGTTCTCAGGCTTTGCAATCCCCATATCCTCATATATGGCCTTTGATAGTTGTGGCCCGCTTCGCCAATTGAATACTTTGCCACAAGCTTCATATAAATCCCTTTCTAAGGATTCCAAATTGCTGGATAGAATTTTCTTTGCATCACGCATGAAAGTAGTATCTAAAGCTAAACCACGACGTTCCATCTTCTGCAGAACTTTTAGATACCTCATCTGTAGAGCTAAGATCCCGTTTAACTTCCATCTTTCCATTTGAGGAAGGAGAACTTGGGATAATTGTTCTGTGACTATGCAATCATTCACACAGTATTCAGCGAGATTGTTTAACGTCCAATGCCAGGGCATGAGTTTGGATTCACCTTTATTGAGCTCTACATGACCTCTCTTACTGCTAGTGTTTAGGAAATGTTGCTCTGCACTTTCCATGCCCTTCTTTAAGCGGGAATCAAATAAATGTATGAGAACGGTTGTGTCTAACACTTTGCATGGAAGTTCCCACAACAGAAGATCAAGAAAATGAGCATCAAACTTAAGATTGTGACCTATGAGGGTAGTGTTTGGATCATTCGCCATATAGAAGACAGCAGCTTTAGCTTCGGCAACCAAGTCTTCATCTGGGACGGCTGTGGGCCGTTTCTTTTCGGTGATTACGTATTCGAAGACCTTGCTTCCAACACTACTACGACTGTAGTCACGTTTTCCCAGCCACATCTTTTTCCTAACTGGTGTGCCGTAGGCTATGTTTTCATACGTACAAGTAGGAAAATAACCTGCAATATCTAGTGCTGGACAGTAGATTCCCACACCTATGATCATGTCTTTATACCAACTGAGGCCAGTTGTTTCTGTGTCGATGACTAGAGTATGACCTTTGCAGGAGCGGATTTGCTCTAGCGTTAGGAATTCCATTAGTTCCTCCTGTCTCCCATGTTAAGATAAGTGTTTTCCTCTAAAATATAACCTACATCTTCAACCGTTATATCTGTATCTATTTGCCTCATCAGAGATAGATGGAAAGCTGCAAGAATGAAAGAGTTACCAACTTCTACCTGATCCACAGGTAGAAGTTGGGTTGTGCGATTCCATCGCAGGATAAAGAGAACTTCCTTGATAGTAGCCTCTAAATGTTCCCCTGAAAATGTCCTGGTCTCAAATAGGAACTTCAGGTCTTTGACGTTCATTTGTCTACCTTACGTGATTTGTAGACACGATTATCTTCGACAGCCCATTCAAAAGTGCATTGTCCCTCAACTCTCTCCCATCCTTGATATAGACATTTGTGGGGAAGATTGTTGATGCCTGGGCCGGACTTTTCGCAACTAATTTTGATATGAGGTTCTAGCCATTCACATTTTTCTAGCAAAGCTATCTTCATTAGTCTCATGATCTCTACCATCTCTGGGAAGAACATTTGACAAGCTCTGTAGCTATATAAGGCTAGAAATTCACTTAAAGGATAGGAACATATGATATACGTCTCGACAGCGGTGGGAGTTATAGATCTTACGTCTTGTATAGGGATTCCCATATCAGCAAGCATCTTATAGGCTTTTCTGGCTGTATTGATAGCGTGAAGCCAGATTTGCGCTGCTGCTCCATTGGAAGCTATCTCCACTGGCATACGAACGTTGAAGTTACCCATATCTGCGTATCTTTGGGATTGTTGAGCGAAGGAAGCTTTACGAGTTCTGACTAGCTGATGAGTAAGAGATCTTGTAACTCCGCTGCATTCAAAGGAGACCGTCATCCACTCTAGGGCTTGATTAAGTCCTCCCTTAAACATATCATCAACTACGATCTCGTCTATATCATCATCTTCTATGATATTGCCCTTTACGGCAACAGAAGCTTTCGTCATAAGTTTGTAGAAATCTTGCTTATCAGGCCAATTGAGAAGCTTAACCTTAAGATTTTCATAGCCTATGTCATTCCTGCCAGTTTGATCGGGAGCTATGTTATCTTGACCAGAATTTCTGGTGGAAAAGGTTGTCATATTACTTCCCCTTAAAATTATTATCGTCTAGGACGAAGATGGAGATAACTGCTTGATTAATGATGTCCAAGAGCTTATCACGGATTTGCTCCTTATACTGTTTGCCGTAGTCATCGTTCTCGAAGATCATATACTTGAGGCGGAAGGCATCTCCAACTAGCGTTGTGACTGTGCCAATAAGACCAAAGACGGTGAAGGCATCTTTGTACATCTTATTTCGATCTAGGAAGATATCTTTGGCTTCTACGACCACTCTATCATATTGCTCAGAGCGAGATGGTTGCTGGACAATCCTCAGATCATGTCCAGCTATAGTGCCGAAGGTTGCGCTAGAGCTAAATCTGTATTCATCCTTTAGTTCACTATCTCTATCTGGCATGTGTTTTATCTTCTTTCGTTTCTTCGATGGCATTTGAGATTTTCCAGAACTGTGTTTCTTCCTCGATGAGATGAGTTGTTCTTGAGGGGACAAAGAGATGCTGATTGTACGGTTGAGGATAGATGAATACGGGAATGTTGCTCCCATTGTATCTCCTTATCAAGAGGGGATCATCTTCTATCGCTACTACATGATTCTGTACAGCTAGATCACTGGCTACTAGAACACGATCATCATAACCAAAGTGTAGCTCATCTACGGTGATATCGTTATCTCGTAACCAGATCCATGTATCTCCCCAGATGCGTTTGTAGGTAGAATAGGGACGAGCTGTATAGACGATGATGTACCAACCAGATGATCGTAGAGTATTGATCGCCATCTTGGTGTTGGTATATATTGGAAGAAGACTGTAGCCTCCATCTTTCTCGAAAGCTACTTTAGCACGATTGTATAACTTGAAATCCCAACCGTTGTTGATATCAAGATGTAAACCTATATCTTCCTCTTTGATAGTGAGGATATCTTTCCAATCGTTATCGGCAATCCACTCCATAAAGCCTCTGCGGAAATCAGCAATTACGCCATCTAAATCAAGCATAATGATGTTAGCCTGTTGGATGGCAGGTCTTGTTTCCTGAAACATAAGCTGATTAAGGATATCACCTTTTTTATACATGACTTCCAGCATATCTAAAGGTGAGAATCCTATAAGTTGCCACATACTGAAGATGTATTTCGTGATATCAGCTAGTTCCTCCTGTATGTTGGGGCCGAAGCTCTCAAGTGAAGCATCAAGTGAAGATATGCGATGAGTCTTCCAGTTAGTTTGATCTAGAAGCTCACTGAGCTCGCTGTGTGCGCCCAGAATGTAGTTGATGAGCCATTCTGAGTTCGTGCGCTTTTGCTGATTGCGGATCAGAGTATTGTAGGATTCCTGCTGATCCCAAATTTCATACAACTCTCGCTGACGTTTCATAGTCCTCCCAGAAACTCGGCAGTATCTCGCCGAGCTTGATGACTGAGATATCCAGGGGTGAAGCAAGCTACTCTACCGACGCTAAAGAGATTGTCTTCTATACGCTCATCCCAGCTTAGAGGTGGAGTTTCTGGAAGGAGATCAGGTAATAGCTGGATCTTGCCTCCACCGTTTCCTCTCTCTTCTTCATAGCTCATGATTCTACTTATATCTGATAGAGCAGCGTATTCAGTGAAGATCTTCCCAGGTACTACGGTCTGACGTACCCACGGAGCTAGATTTGCTCCGTTATATAAGACTACATGATTGTTGGCCGTACTCTGGTTGTGATAGATGGGAATCTTGGTGAAGTAGCCTTTTTCTGCATATCTCTGACGAAGAGATCTCGCTGGAAATGTGCAGATAACGGCTTCTCTTCTCTCTTTTAGAGCGTATACTTGCTCCCCCTCCAGGAATCCCACGTTACTTTTGCGGGGAATCATACCCCATAGAGTGACGAGAAGATCATCTAACATATATAGATATTCATTGACGTATTGAAGCTTGCCGTTCTGGAATCTCCGATGTGCGCTAGTTTCTACTAGGCAATCCCATTGGTTCAGAGAATATCCATCACATGTACCTAACAACGCACTCATCACAATTTGCGGTTGCCAGGGGATAGGGGATTCATACATGAAAACAGCACCTATAGGAACTGACATATCCGTATAGAGAACTTCTATCTCGCTGGGATCATAATCAGCGTCAAGGCATCCCCAATAACTGTAGATTGCACTAAGACCACCACCGATGATGCTGATCTTGGCCTCATTCATTTCCTATGTAGCTCCCTTCCAAACTGCATCTTTGCCATATCAGCAGCATCTCGGATATGGGTGGCATCTACTTTGGTGCGCTCTATCAACCCTTTCCATTGACCAGGATTCATGCTCACTACGTTGAAGCCAGCTATCTTATAGAATCTCTCTAACGTATCGTAGATCCTAGATTGATCTTTGTTGGGATGTACTGTTTGGGCCGGAGGGATTTCTATTACAATGGTAGAAGGTTTGGTCATAGTAGCTAGAGACATGATAAAGATCTCAGAATCAAAACAAGCTGCATTGCAGACCATTCCCCACATGAAATTCCCACCTGCTAGATAGCTGATCCCAGTGGTCTCTCCAGGATCAAAAGCTAGAATTCTAGATGAAGATATCATATTGATTCCTTAAATAAATAGGGAGGGTATTTCTACCCTCCCTATCAGTAGTGGTTAGAACTTCGTATCTTCCGTCATCTCGTCGGGGATGGTTGCGGTAGAATCATCTTCCTCTTCCCAAGAGGAAAGATCACCGCCATCAAAGCCATTGCTAGGCTCATCATCTTCCGTGCTAAGATTGAAGACATTGTTGATGGTGTCTACATCCTTCTTAGCTTGTCCTGCCGTTAAGCATTGCACGATGATGTTCTTGGTCTTACCTTGATAGGTATCCTTGCCAATCTTCGCCCAGAAATACTTGCCCTTGAGGGAGCGAGAATTAAGGGAACCAGATGACGGAGCTCCTACTGCATCAAGGAACTGACCAACCATGACGCGTGATTTTGTCGTCATAGTTAAGGTGTGCCAGATAATCGTACCGCTATCACGACCCATATCGTCGAGGATTTGGCAAGTGAGATTGACATAAGGATTTCCAGCCGCACTTGTGCGATCCTCAGTCTCGGTGACGCGGGCCATGTAGATACCGTCTTCTAAAAGTCCAACTCGTTCTAATGGAATGTTCATGGTGCTACTCCCTTTTCTTGGTTGAGAACGCTCATCATTGCTTCGTAGGTGTTCGGTATTGGACGTGACAACTTCCCAGTCCTGTCTTTAGCTATGAAGCCAGGATTATCCCCAAATGCTATAACATGTTCAGCGGGTTTGTCTTTAGTTTGCTGACGTGTATAGCAATAGCCGACTTGCTCTATGATACGACGAACATCTGGGCCAGTCTTCTTACCTAAAAACATAGGTAGGATTTTGTCCTCAGCAAATTCCCGCTCCTTCGCACCTGCAACAAATACGATGTTGTAGGGGAGCTTGATGAACAAGCGTACTAGAGTTTGCATATCTCTAGCCAGCTTGCCGTAATCCCCTTGCGTAGGTTGATCATCGTAGATGCGTTGGGTTTGTGTGGTCTTGATGGAGTTTTCCAACACTAAGATCTGTAGCTCATTTAGGCTATCAATGACGATAGTCTTGAAGGGAGCTGTGTCAGGTTTGATACCTTTCACGATCTTGTAGAACTCTCTGACCTCATTTAGATCAGTGATGTTCTGTGCTGGATTCTTGGGATATCGCTTGATGTTACGTTTTAGCGGAAGCAGAGAACGCATACCATCTTCAAGATCAAGGAATAGCGGATCAGGAAATGTTCCGGCAAAATAAGTCTTGCCGCTACCAGAATCTCCATACACTAAGATCTTCCAGCCTTTGTCCAGAGCTGTGGTATCATCCCACGTCCCAAAGGCTACATCCTTGTTTTGTTGAGTTGAAGTTGGCGGCGCGATTCTCTCTGTGGAATCTGCATTAGCCATTAGTTCATTCTCCTTAAATGTTTCACGAAAGCGGGACTAACTTCATTGGCGCATTGTAGAGGCGGAGATCTCACATGGATCATATTTTTACCATCCTAAATTCAATACCTGAGTTGGATAGAAACGGTAGAACTCGTAATCCTCCGGCACGACAGTACGATTGAACTTCGTTGCCTCTTTCTGGAAGAAAGCAACGGCAACCGAACTATCTGGAAATTTATTGGATATGCAATAACCGATGAGCATATTAACGATGCCCGTACCCGTAGGTACGATGACGTCAAGATCTGGATCGTAATCTACCATAGCTTCCGCTATCTGCTGCGAAATTGATTCTACGTCGGTAGCAAATCCATCCGTGATAAACTCTATCTCTTTACAGTAAGGTTTAAGAGCAGAATATCTAAATCCAGGTTTCACGCAAAGAGCTCTGCGGAAAGTGGGGTTTTCTAATTTTACTACCTTTTCTGCCGTTCGTTGTTCATTCATTTAAGTATATCCTTCAACATTCCCGTAGTCAAATTCTGTATCATCCCTACTCTATAGTCCAATAGGCTGTGTACTAGATGATCAATCGTGGGGCTACCATCTTGGTACACAGATCTAAGATGTACCACATTGGGAGACTGCGTTGTACCGATACGACGAAATCTATGTAAGCTCTGAAAATAGTTGGAATCATAGTTGCGTTCCGGATAGAAGGCTGTTCTTGCCGCAGTTAATGTGTGACCAAAACTTCCAGTTTGCATATTAAGTATGAGGACTTTCTCTGTGCCGGACTGGAACCGTCTAATCAAGTTTTCACGATCTTCAGTTTTTGTATCCCCGATAATCATACCGATTTGCTGCTTTACGATATCACCTAAAAACTCAGCGAGATAATAAGCTGTTCTTGTGAAGCTAGTCCATATAAGATATGGGCCTGGATAGTACTCCATGAGCTCCGGCAGAGCTTGCCATTTCCCGCTTTCATTGTCACCATCTAGCAACATAGGATTGCTGCTGAGCTGAATAAGACGCACAACTTTGGATAAGTGATTCGTGACGGTGATGACTGTTTGGTTGCCGCTATCTTCATTTATGAGGGTTGTACGTAAGAACTGAGCCATTTCTTTATAGGCTTTTTCTTGTTTCTTGGTCATTGCTACATCTACTTCTGTGAAGAGCCATTCTGGTATATCAAGCACTTCACTTTGGGATCTGGCAAAGTATATATCTTGAAAGCGTTCTTTAATCTTAAGCTCTGCGTCTTTCTTGTTGGCAATCACTTGATTGCCCCAAGTCGTAGGATTCACCATGCAATACTCTTGCGCAAAACGCCAGTACGATGAGTAAGCCTTTTCATTTAGGATATTAAATTGGCTCCATATATCATCGATCATGCGGTTGGCCGGAGCTCCGGTCAATTCCCATATTCTAGGGATATGTTTGGCTAACTTCTTCACACCTTTAGTACGTTGGGAATCTCTACTTTTGTAGAGGATGCTTTCATCTAATATCATCAAGTCAAACTTCTTGGCGGCAAGCGTAGGGACAATCCTAATGGCCGTCTCCGGATTGGTAATGACCCAAGTAATCTGAGCTGGGATCTTACCTATATCATCTAGTGTAGCTTTCTTGCCGTGATGTATTATGATATTGTAGTCATGTAGAGTAGATCCCCACTTCTCTATCTCGTTCTTCCACATATAGAGCAGGGATAGGGGAGCTATGACTAGGATTCTCTGGATACTAGGATAGAGCTGATTGGCTGCCGTGATGCTTGATATAGTCTTGCCGAGTCCCGGACTCAGGGATAGCATAGCTCTTGGTCTACGCATTAAGAACCCAACGGCATCACGTTGAAAATCAAAGAGGGGTAAGGTGGGAACTGTCTTAATGGGAGTTACGGTGGATACAGATTTGCGCCACGCATTGACGTCTGGAGCTAGAGATAGTTGACCTAGATTATCGCGAAGCCAGTAGAGAGCTTCCAGACTAGCGGCACAACGGTAGACGTTACCGAGGTTAAGATTAAAAATCTTAAACCACATGCTACCTTCAAGTAGTTTTAAGGAAGGAGTTTGTTTGGTGGGAATAAAGAAGAGAAAATCCTGCTTTGTTTCAGGCAGGAAGACTACTCTTCCTACATTTGGTGATGTAGTTGGAGCGAGAACTGGTTGCTTTTCTAGCACTTTTCTGAGCCTTTCTGGGCGTATTATTTAGTTGCAAGGGGTATATTACAGTGTAACACAGCTTGCACTACGGCGCAAATTGGCTTATATATAACGTATACCCCACTTTACTATATTTTGTGTAGCACAGCTTTACAAAGGCTATATTTTGTGGTACAGTGTACATAACAGAATCTTTGCTAGATATAGGAAAGAAGTTAGACTATGATTCCACAATCTGAATACATATCAGAGGGGACTGCAATCTTAGCTCTTCAAAGTCAGATGGGGAATGTAGGTCTTGCCGCTAAAGAGCTTGGGCTTTCCAGAGCCGAGCTCATGGATTATATGGTACGTCATCCCTCAGTTATGGAAACCAAGACGCAAATCAAGGAATTCATAAAGGATGAAGCAGAAGATCTTCTAGTAGCAAAGATGAGGAATGACAATGCTCTCCTCATGTTCTTTCTGAAAACTCAAGCCCAAGATCGTGGATATAGCACTTCCAATAACTCTACCGTGAATAATCGAGTAGAGGTAAACGTAGATGCTCGATCATTGATTGCCGCTATGCGGAGTGGGGCAAATCTCATCGATGTCACCCAAGATGAAGATGAAGATGAAGAAAGTGAATCTGAGGACGGCGGACTTTTCCCCATCCCAAAGCTTCTCGATCACCGAGATGGAAGCTGAGGAACTGGGGAAGTGTTATCGTAGCCCTCAATATTTCATACAGAACTACTGCTACATCTACGATACTGTAGAAGCAGGATGGGTTCCCTTCGAGCTATGGCCCGCTCAAGCTTCCGCTCTTGAAGTAATCCACAACAATCAACTATCGGTAGTTCTAAAGGCTCGCCAGATTGGTCTCACATGGCTGGTCTTAGCATACGCCTTATGGTGTATGATCTTCAGGCCGATTGCATCTATATTGATTTTTTCTAAAAGAGATATAGATGCGATCTACCTGCTGTCTGAAGATCGTCTGCGAGGTATGTATGACAGACTTCCTGAGTGGCTTAAAAGCGGTCATGCTGTCAATACAGACAATGCTCACGAGTGGAGCATGGAAAACGAGAGTACAGCAAGATCTTTCCCCACTTCTGCCGGAGATTCTTATACTGCTACTCTGGCTATTGTGGATGAAGCAGATTTATCCCCAGATCTTAACTCCTTGCTCCGTGCCGTAAAACCTACCATCGCAAATGGTGGGAAGATGGTTTTGCTTTCGCGAGCTGATAAAGATAAACCCGTTTCTGATTTCAAGAAAATCTACATAGATGCAAAATCAGGGAAAACTCCGTGGGCGCACATCTTCCTACCCTGGTATGTACATCCTCGTAGAAGCGTAGAATGGTATGAGCGAGAGAAAACAGACATCGAAAGCAGAACAAATAGCTTAGATGATCTCTACGAGCAATACCCTTCTACGGATACAGAAGCTCTAAAACCACGCTCTCTAGACAAACGCATCCCATATGAGTGGCTGGAAAATGTATATGTGGAGGAAGAAGGCGATGATCAGGTAGGTCTTACGGGTCTAACCGTCTTCACAAAGCCTCAAGATAAGCGGATGTACGTCATAGGATGTGATCCAGCAGAGGGAAATCCCAATAGTGATGAGTCTTCTATGACTGTTTTAGATCTTGATACGGGTGAAGAAGTGGCTGTGTTGGCCGGATTGCTACAACCGAACACTTTTGCAGACTACATTGAGAAGCTCGCAGGGTATTATAATGAAGCTTCGGTGCTGGTAGAGCGTAATAATCACGGTCATGCGGTGCTGCTAAAGCTATTGGAAGATGGTTTTGAAGGCACTTTGAATGGATTTGACGGCCGTCCTGGGTGGCATAACACCACGAAAGGGAAGGCTTTGCTCTACACTCATTGCACGAAGGTCATACAAGAAAAGGATGTAATCATACATTCCTTTCTAACCTATCAGCAACTCGCTTCTATCGTCGGTAGCACGCTAAAAGCTCCGGAGCATGAGCACGATGATAGGGCTGTGAGCTTCGCACTTGCTCAATGCGCTCGTTTGATTTTGATGGGCGGAGATGTGATGATGCTTTCTGCCGCTGTTCAAGGTCGAGGAGCTGCTGTAGAGCAATCTGCGAGAGAGCTAGAACCTGCTGCCGGAAGCATTACGCTTCGCGGTAGAGGTAGATCTTCCTATGTAAGAACTGTAAAAATCATGAGAACATCTACGAGAGCTGTAAATGAGAGCACAGGATCTTTGGCATAGATTTACAGAAATCTTTGATGACGTTTCTAGGGATCTAGGACGTAGTATTAGTCTTGTTTTCAGGCGAAGCAAGTCTATTTCGCGTACTCCTACCTACTCTTGGGGCCGTAGTGATTACAATTTTTGGACAAGAGCTTATTATTGTAAAGTAGTAGGTCTGGAAGTATCTGGACTTTTTATCCGGCCCATTGTCCATAAGATCCCAGCTTGGGTTCTAGGCAACCTTCCTACCTTTATTATGAAAGGTAAGACGTCTCAGAAGAGACTGGAAGACTGGTTTGCCGCACACCATGAGGATATACTTCGCGCTTTCGAGGGTAGTCTGAAGCACGGAGATGCCTTCTTCGTCATCAATAGTGATCTATCAATCACCCTTGTTCCTCCTGATACGGTAGATCCTATTGTTGACGAGAATGATTACGGCAAACAAGTAGGATGGAGAATCAGGCAGGTCTTCCCACACCCCGATGACGGTAGCAGAAAGATGATTGTGACGGATGAATACTTCGTTGATCGTAGAATTCATACGGAAGAATTTTCAGATAATCGTGTTGTGCGTAGTGTCTTTCCTAATCTTATTGGCGTTATACCTGTCATCCACGTAGCTAATCATCCAGGGGAAGGCGAGCAGTTTGGGCATCCTGAAGCTGAAGCTCTCTTAGATTTGTTCCATCGCTACGGGCAAATCTTAGAGGCTTCGGTGGAAGGTAACATCTTGCAAGGACGCCCCACTCCCGTTATCTCCTTTCAGACGGTGCAAGATCTTAATGCTTTCTGGCGTCGGTACGGATCAAAGAGCGGAACTACTCTGCCGGACGGCACAACATCCTCGAGCGAAAGCATCGCCATCGATATGTCAGATGTGCTGACACTATCAGGAGCTAACTTCTCTTACGAAAGTCCAGGAAGCTTCGCAACAGATGCCGTGACAATTTTGGGATTGCTCTTCTATCTCATTATCGAGCATCTAGAAGTTCCTGAGTTCGTGTTCGGTAATGCAATTGAGGGAAGTAAGGCATCAGCAGAAACGCAGATGCCAGTCTTCGAGGTCTTTATTACCGCGCGTCAGAAGGCTTGCACACCCTGGCTCCTAGAAACCGTTAAGGTATTTAGAGGATATGATTCAGTTGTAAATGTAGGAACTGAAAAAGACAGTCCTCTTTTACAGTGGAAGAAGCTAACGCAAAACGGCAGAATGGTGTTGGATACCGTGAAGTGGGCCTACACGGAAGGATTGCTAGACGAGAAGACTTCCCTCCTCTTGTTGCCGTTAGAGATAGCCGATCCAGCAGGTGTTCTGAAGCAAGCTAAGAAAGATGCGGAAGTTCGAAAAGCTCAGGAACTGGTTAATGCTGAAAATCAACTCAAGATGCAAGTAGCGAATACACCTGCTCCAGAGCCTAAAGCTGGAACACCTAAAGCCCTTTCCCAAGCTAGGGAGATGGATGACTCGCTTAAAGAAGAAATAGAATCATTAGATATTTAAGGAGATAGCAATGACAGTTTCTAAAGAGAATTACCGTTTGGAAAGTAGATTGGTGGATATCCAAAACAAGTTGGGTGAGATAGCCGCCAAGCTAGACGCTCATCTGAAGCCTGAGGAAGCGAAGGCTGTGAAGCTCCCGCCGAAAGAAAAGGCGTTGGAAGGGCCATCTTCTACGCCTTACACGATAAAGCCACAGCAGAATCCTGAGAGCACGATTACTCCGCCCGTTGTCTTGCCGGAAGGACAAACTGTTCCGCAAGCAATCGAGGAAGGGATGCAGGAACGTCAAGCGGCTGATACGATCCCCGCTCCCAAGACTCCGCAGGGTACGCTGGAGCCGGAGAAGCCAGGTGATCCTTTGAAGCCAGCAGCTCCAGCTCAGAGAGCTCCAGCTCCTAAGACGCCTGACGAGCCGATGCAGTAAGAAAGAAGCTATTATGACAGAAGATATTCACGAACCATTCAGCGGTCAGTTCCACGATACTCTAATCATATCAGAGTTTCAAGGGAACTTTCCCGAGATCCCCATCTACAAAGATGTAGATCTTAAGGAACTCACGGGTGGGGAAGAGAAGCCAGTCTTCGTAACCTTACCAATTGGTAAGGCTGGAGCTGTATCAGGCAATCGTAAATTTTACGATGAAGCCTTCATCCAGGAGCTGGAGAAGCAAGTCAAGCAAGATAAGCCCATAGGATTGATGGGGCATCTATCTTCTGATGAACGTTCTTTTGCCTTCCCTGCCGAAGCTGTGCATTGGATCGGTACGATGCGGGTGAATGAGTATCTTCTGGGAAAAGGCTATCTTCCCAACGGTGAAAGTCGCACTCGTCTTCAACGCTACAAAGCTACCAACAAGAAGATAGCTACTTCAATCGATGCTAGGGGAGAGGGCATCTGGGACGAGCAGCGGCAAGCTCTCCGCATGTTGTCAGAAACTCTGAAGCTCAATCAAATCGACATCGCTCCTGCAGATCGTGCAGGTATTTCAGATCTTTCTGCTGTGCCGCTGCTCACGCAGGAGATGGCTCAGCAAAATGGAATCATTGTTGTAAGACCTATAATCAAGGAGAAGAAAATGGAAAAGGATGAAGTAATCAAGGAACTGAAAAGTTCAGATGCTTCTGCTTTGCCGGAAGAAGTTCGCACGGCAATCATCCAAGAGTATGCAGCAGATATTAAGAAATCTCTTGGTCTTGACGGCGATATCGTAGAAGCCATCAAGAAGATGCGAGATCGTGATACGCAACGAGAGCAAGATGCTGTCACGGCACACATCAAGGAAATCGCAACCACTGGCGATAAAGCTATCAAGTTGGAAGATATCCGCGAGATGGTGATTGATCTTGTGGAAGCTCGTCAGCCCAAGAATGTAGCAGAAGTAGATACCATCTACGCTGAGATCCTGGAGAAGGATTCAGTGAAGAAAGCTCTTCAGCGTTCTGTGCAGGAAACAATGGGGCCAAATCAAACAACTCCATTCCAGAAACAAACTTCGCAGAAGGTTGGAACAAATGGTATGAAGGGCAATTGGTTTGTTGTTCCGGAAGTCAAGGAATAAGGAGATAGATAATGGCTAGTGGAGACAAGACTTACTTCGACAATGATGGGAACTCTGTAAATGTTACCCTCACCGCTGTAGTTGCGAAAGATAAGCTCGTTGTGGTGCAGGGATGGGTAGGAGTTGCAGCGTCAGATGGTGCAATCGGTGAAACTATTGCTATCACCTGCGATGATCGTGCCTATCAGTTCACCGTTCCGGCAGGGTTGGCCGTTGCGAAGGGTGCTATCGTGTATCTGACGTTAGCTACCGTGACGGGACATTATCCTGATGATGGTGCGTATGTTCTAGCTCCTGCTGCCGGAACCATTGCGCTCTTCAAAGCTATGGAAGCAAAAGATGCGAACAATGTAGTAGTCGGGAAGATGCTGGCTTCTAACGCTTTGGCTTCCTAGTTAATCTCAATTACTGAATCTTATTAAGAGGAGAGCGAAGATGACAATAAAGTATTTGGGAGTTAGTGCGAATCCTGAACCGCCATATATGCAATTTGCGCCAGGATTTGATATGGCGAAGAGCTTGAAGGAAGTGCGAGTTGGTGGTCAATCCGTTCTAGAATTCATCGGGTCTGATGATTTTAGCTCTGATTGGTATACTCGCATTCGTTATGAAGTAGATGCTGGCCGTGTCCGTGTTCCCACGCTCTATGAGCCAATCTATGATATCATCACAGATGCTTCCCTGCCAGAAACCCAAACCATCAAGAATTGGGGGCCAGGAGGATTCGTCTTCGAAGAAGTCTTCGAAGGTGGTGAAGTCAAGTTCGGACATGTGGTTTCGGCACAGGCATCTGTATCACAGCGTCAGTTTGGTGTAGGTTTGGAATACACCAAGAAGCTGATGATGTTTAATCAGCTCTGGCAGATTGCTCGTATCGAGCGTGCAGTTGGTGAAGCTCACAACGCGCTTCTGAACCATCTGCATCTCTCACCAATCCTGACCTTTGCCTATGCTGCGGCAAATCAGACGGCTGCTGTGACATCTGGTGTAACCACTACTGAAGATTGGTTCCTGACTCTGGAATCTGCAATTGTATCAGCAATGACAGATACAACCAATCCTCGCAATGGCCCATATGTCTTGCTGTGCCATCCTGCTCAGATGTTCATGGTTCAGCGTGCGCTTTCACGTGTTCCTCAGGAAGGATTTGCGCTAGATTCTAGTGCTTTGCAATCTATTTCTGCCGTGATCGCTTACACTGGCTGGACAGGGATTCGCGGTAAGAAAACCGTGACATATCCTGGCGTTACACTCGGCAAGGGCTATCTCATCAACACTGGCTTCAAGAGTGATGATTTCCTTAGCTTGGTGAAGCAACCGCTGGAATCGGCACAAGGTAATGCGGATATTAGCCGCTTCATTATGGATCAGATCGTGTGGGATGTGTGGCTCGGGATCTATGCTAACGTTATCCGCTCGGTTGAAGAAATTACTTGGCCGTAGGAAGAGAGTAGCTCATGGCTACACTTGTTGAGCAGCAAAGATTACGGATGGACTTAGGATTCCAACCAGATGATACTCTAAGTCTATCCGATGCCACGATAGATGCTATCTTTGTAGAAGCGGGAGAGAGGTATGAAGATCCTGCTTCTACGCTGATCGCAACTCGCGTGATATCTTTGCGTAGATTGCTGATGCAAGCTGCGAATGAAGTAGATTACACGCAGAACAATACATCTGAAAAAGCATCTCAACGTTATGATCATCTAACTAAAGAATACGATAGATGGTTTAGATTGCTACGTGATGCTGAGGAGTTGGTTGCCGGAGGAGCTGTTCGTAGCGGCAAGCCGATGAGAGTCCCACCCAGAGTTCGTGAATATCCAGAGGGATTCGCATGGTAACACTTCCTAGCTTTATCAGTGGAATCCTGAGGAGTGCGAGAGAGCGGGAATTAGTGGAGGATAATCGGGCGTCAGAAGCATGGCGCAGGATTAATCTTAAACCATATTCTGCAGTCTTCTCGACTCCTGCTGGGACTTTGCTGCCGTCACAGACCGTAAGATTGGAAAGTGATAACAGTTCATTGCTCTTGGGGAGTACGGCAGGGACAGCCCCAGTCAGAAGAGTTATTATCTACGGTATTATAAATCATATAACTTTACCTGATACAGATATGAAGGAAGGCTATACATTCATCTTCAGCAATGATGAATATCGCTGTACAGATATCATCGTAACTTTGGGGGAAATCCAAGGAATCTGGGAGAGCTCTGGATGAGGAAAGCCTTCTGTACTTTTGGGGTTGGGCCGTATGCTGAAGTTTTAGATGTAGCACGTCCTACCTTTGAGAAGTATTGCGATCTTCACGGGTATCAATACTTTGAGCAATATCCCCGCATCATGGGTAAGTTAGAACGTCCTCCGGCATGGGGGAAAGTATACATGATGATGGAATTGTTGGAAGATTACGATGTAGTCTTATGGATAGATTGTGATGTACTTATTTTGAAATTCGATATAGATATAGATGACTGTGTGCCGTTAGAAGATATCCAAGCAATTGTGAAGCATCAATCTGGTGAAGCGCAAATTCCCTCCACTGGCTTTTGGTATGCAAGACATGAGATGATACCATATCTAGAGAAGATATGGAGTATGGAGAAATTCATACATCATCAATGGTGGGAGCAGGGAGCTTTTCAGAATTTATTGGGATATGACCAAGATCTAGCTTATCTTCTCGCTCGTCCGAGGAGAGTACGGGAAACAGAGCTATATCATAAAACTTATATCCTAAGCGAAGAGTGGAATAGTGTAGACAATGAGAATCTAAATAGCGAAGCTAGAGTCATGCACTTCCCTTCGCATGATGCTCATTTAAGAGCTAATCTAATGCGAAAATGGTTAGCGCATGAAGAAGACAAATCCTCTGGAAAATGTATGCAAGTTAAGAAGGATATGGATAATGATGAACAGCGAAACCCTGGGACAGATAATGGAATCGGAGAATTTGGATCTCGTGAAGCAGAAGATCCAGGACAAGTACGGCTTCACGCCAACTGATGAATACGTCGCTGATTTTATTGCGTTTGTTCAAGAAATAATTGCTGGAGAAGAAGATGAATCCAGTTTCGATGGAAGCGATGAACCTGACGTATCTGCAAAATGATGTTCCGCTTACGGCACAGGCATCAGGTGGAATCTTCGCCTATACAGCTTTGGGCCGTCAGGGAATTATGCGAGATACACATCCTTCTTCATATGATGCGACAGGTTATGTAAAGCCCCTCATCGTATTGAAGGCAAGAGCTCCTGTCGCATTGCCTGACATCTTCGACGAGAAGGAAAAGATCGTATCTCAAAGTCAGGTAGTTGAATTCTGGATGTATCAGTGGGTAGGATATGATATCATAGAGATCATGGGGAATCATCTTCACCGCCTATTGCAAGGTCATAAGTTTGACGGCTACTATCCTGTGATGTGGGATATGGTGACTGGCCCCATGATTGATGGGGGATCTCTGAAAGGTGCATCTGTAGTTAGACGGGATTATTACTTCAAGAATATCTTGGTTGCCGTATGATCATCAATTGGATTGGCTTCTATCAGCAATACGGTGGATATGGTAGGTTCTCTTCGCGCATGGTGAAAGCTCTTCAGAACTTTGGCGTTGAAGTTAAATCTATGACCATCGATGATCTGGATAGACCAGATTGGATGTTACGGCAACGAAATATAGACTGGGATAATCTCACCATCACCTGCACACAGCCAAGAGGTGTGTTACGTGTTCCCGGAAGACACTGGCTATTTACGATGTGTGAAGGTGAATTACTTTCCAAGTATTGCATGGATATCATACATAAATCAGGTGTTGAGCGTGTTATTGTACCATGCGAGCATAATAGGAAGGTCTTTCTAGATAGCGGGTTGAAGATCCCTATATCTGTTGTGCCGCTAGGTACAGATCCAGATGAGTTCCCATTTATCCAACGTGAGATAGGTGACCCCTACACGTTTCTGACTATTGCAGATAGAGGCAATCGTAAAGGTTGGATGGAGGTATTTGATGCCTTCTATCTAGCTTTCGGCGGCAAGACTAACGGCCAACAGAATGTAAGATTGATTATTAAAATGCTTCCCAAAGGTAATCCTCTTATAAATCTGGTCTTAGATAAAGGTATAGAATTAGATGCCAGAATCATATACGATACAAACAAATATGATGACATGGCAAATCTTTATTCTCAAGCTGATTGTGTGGTGTTGCCGTCTCGGAGCGAGGGTTGGGGGATGCCTCATCGCGAAGCTGCGATGATGGGGATTCCGGTGATCACGCAGAAGTATGCTGGCACGGATGACGGGCATACTGAGAAGTGGGCTATCGTTTTGCCGGATGGCCGTATGGAAAAGATTCCGAAGAACGGCAGAACGGGTGGAAGTGGAAATTGGATGATAGCTAATCCTAAGAGAATTGCAGAGGAGATGTTACATTGCTTCTTAGATCCTTGGAGTGCGAATATCTTAGGATCTAAAGCGTCTCTATGGCTTTCTACCAATCAAACTTGGATGACTAGTGCTGCCGGACTCATTGAATTGATAGCAGAGGAAGTAGGTGAGTATGGGTTTACGATGGAGCGTTCCTCTGGAAGACGCCTTCCGGACAATGGCGCGAACATATACGCAGACGGTAGCAACGACTGGCAATCGTATAGCCGCTAGTATGGCTCCAGAGATAGAGCAATGGATGAAGGATAACGCTCCGTGGACGGACGATACAACGGATGCTCGTCAAGGTCTTAACGTCACGGTAGAGCGTGCTGAACGTGCCATTGGAGATCTTCGCATAGCCCACAGGGAAGATCTTGCATATCCTATATATTTAGAGCGGGATTATCAGGGTAGGTTTGAAATCATAAGACCTACGTTAGATCATTGGGGACCAAGATTTGCTAGATCTTTGCAGAACATTGCGAATTTGAAGCTCATTACTATTGTAGAATAATCAGGAGAGAATCATGCCTTTTGATCAGGGAAGTCCACAGTTTGGTATCAATGATGCTAAAATCGCAACTTGGGTTGCGCCAGTCGCAGCGGGGCCATCAACTTACACTCCAGTAGGTGGCTCAGATATTATGTCCATTCAGATGGGACAAGTTACGATGGAACTTGTCACCGCTGTCCTGACCGGAGATGATCGTCAGACGGCTGTATCTGCTTCCGCTATTGGCGGTACAATCCAGATGAGATGGGGTGGTTTGAATCTTACCACATTAGCTCTCCTCACAGGTACAACCATCGGTTCTATTTCTAGCGTCAAACAAGTACAGATTACGGGTGGCTTGAAGATGCCATATATCGGTATCATCATGAAAGCCCTATCATCTGAAGTTGGTGATACCTGGCTCTGGATTCCCAAAGCTAAGATCACTTCTGGCTTCACGCTGGCGCAGATGGAATACGGTGCTTTCACAATTCCGGAAGTTACCATGCAAATTGTAGATGATGCTTCTTACGGTGCTATCAATGTTGTAACGCATCCGACAGAAGTGCAGATCACCGCTTTCCCACCATTGCTGACAGCCCCTCCGCTGACTTAGGAATAGAGAATTGAAAATCATGGACAGACTACCCGTCACCAAAGGTTCAGAATGGCGTCGTAACCGTGAAGA
>Ga0184628_10000236_pt1 | contig 32959 bp, 41 predicted proteins | sample PLM4_5_b1_FD_133149 | JGI IMG/M metagenome (GOLD analysis project Ga0184628, IMG submission 133149) | Groundwater sediment microbial communities from an aquifer in East River, Colorado, USA - PLM4_5_b1 | ecosystem: Environmental > Terrestrial > Soil > Riparian zone | place: USA: East River...
AAACCGAGTGCTGCCGTACTCATTGCAGGTCAACCATAAAAATAAAGACTTCACCGATAACGATCCGAGCAACCTCCAATGGCTATGTGCTTTATGTCATAAAGTGATTGACGGGATGACTGAGGCAGGTGAGGTAGACTACAGCGAGTACGGATCGTCAGGTATTTCATAGAAATCGCTTGACAAGCCCGATAAGATGTGTCAAGGTGAAGGTCCACCAGTCCCCTATACCAAAGGAAGTAGAAATGCCTGACGTTAAGGAAATGTACGACACCGCTACTAAGCGGGTTGAGGAACTTGATGACCTCATTGATTCCGCATCTGATAGTAAGGGTGCGGGACAGCGAGCCGTTAAGAATCGGCTGATTGCTGACAACGAGGGTAATGTTAAGGATCTTGTGGTCCAGATCAGTGAGGGTTTCGCTGATGAGGATCCGCAGGTTAAGTTTGGAGTCTACTTCGGACTTCTCCGAGAGTTGAAGAATGCTTTTGACGAGGCGGCTACTGCTTACGTCGATACTCTCGTTGAGACTCGTCCCGAGGTTCAGAAGGCTTCTGATGCAGAGGTTGCTAAGGCTCAGGAAGAGCGTGGAGTTCTTGCGGGTGTTATTAAGCACCTTGTTGGAATTCTCACGGTTACTAATCCTGAGTTGAAGGATGAGTTGAAGGTTCCCCGCAAGCGTCCGGTTGGTGGTGCTCGTGGTAAGAGGGCAATCTCTTATTACACTTGGACTGTTAATGGTGTTGCTTTCGAGGGTGGAATCACTGAGTTGGCTAAGTCGATTGGTTACACTGATCGTCCCGCTGATCTTCGTGATGAGATGAAGAAGGCAGACATTGACCTCACCAATCCTCCTCAGGTTATTAACTTCACGACTCCTTCTGGTGTTGTGCTTGTTGGTACCAAGGATTCGGATGCCCCTGATTTCTCTAAGGCTGAGAAGCCCGAGAATGATGAGGATGATGACGAGACTCTCGACGCCGAGGATGATGACGCCGAGGATTTCGAGGACGCAGGACAGTCAATCTAAGTAGGTCCGTTGTGGTCAGGCCACTCAGGAAGGATACGTTAAGTCCTTCCCTCCCATAAGGGTCAGTAAGAGATTACTGATGCCACCTGATTCGTTTCGGGAGTGGGAGCCGGGGGAATTAGGTCCTCTACCTACCTAATTCCCCCTCCTAACACTAAAGAACCAGGACAAAAAGCGGGGTTTCCGTAACAACCCTGGGATGCCAAAAGAGGGACTCTAGGAAAGTTTGCTAGAGCCTACACTCTTGAGGAACATCGGCTACTAAGCCGGGGGGAAGTTAAATGGAGGATCCACCCTAACGGGTCCATTTAACTTCCTCAAACATTCGTGGAGAGGGGGGTAGAGTTTCTTGATCCCCCTTGGGAAACTCCCCCCTTCTCCCGAAGGTCACAACTAGAAAGGAAAGTTCATGGCAGATGAATGGGGACGTCCAGGATTTCCTCAAGTCTTTGTTCCTAAGTCTTCTCTCCCCGGAGTAATCCGTGAGATGAAGTTGGGAACTCGTCAAGCAATCTACGCAGTAGCAGTCAAGGCTAAGTTCCGTAGAGGAACTTGGAATGGCTGCGTGATGAATCAAGTTGCCGACGGATCAAATAACGTTCAGATGGCGGCGAATTACTTTGGTGAACCGTCCGATCTTATCGCCCGCTTCATTGCTAAGTGGGATGAAACGTCGGGGCATATCACTTCTGATGTGCAGGCAACTAAAGTCCTGATCCATGCTCTAATGGCTGCGGGACTAGTTGATACTCCGTCAGAGACACCTGTTCAGCATAAGGTGTGGAGAGTTGCCGTCTATACTTCTGACGAGACTCTCATGGTAGAAGAACTTCGTAACGAGATTGAGGATGGAGCATTCGATTCTCTCTTGGAGCGGATGGAGGAATTCTCCCTTGTATGATTTCCCAATTGTAAGAGATCCTGAATGTCCCCCCGACGTCTGGTATCTCGTTCAGGATATCGCCTACTGTAGGGATTGTAACTATGTACTACGACATTGTATATGTCATGATACTGGTAAGGGGGATAAGTGATGTGGGGCGACAAGGGAGAAGAATATCGTCCAGATAAGTGTACTCATGGTCCAGATGATGGATGCATGTGGTGCTGCCGATTATGTAATTATGATAGACACCTATGTCCTGGGTGTGGAACGGTTACCGACCATGTAGAATCTATTTGTGACGATTGTGAGAAGATCAAATGAAAGTTCGAATCATTAGTGATTGCCAACATGGATGGAAGAAATGGTTTCACTTTCATGCATGGGAGCCTTGCCGCAATTGGCAGGGTAATACCTGGATTAGATGTTTCCGATGTGGAAAGCAGAAGATACGATGAGGCGTGACAACACTAAGGAAAGAGTTGGACGCTACATCTCTCACTCCCAGGCACAGACCTGGTTGAATTGTGAGCAGAAATGGTGGTACAACTACAAACTAGGTTGGGTCAGTAAGGACACGGTCCCTCACCTAGTTATGGGGGATTACATTCACGGGAAACTTGACATCTATTACCAGATGCAGAAGTACGAAGACGGGGAGCCTCACTACACTCCCGATGAGTTGTACGATATCATGGAGCCGTTGATTCTTGAGGATTTGAAAGAGGACGGCACGAACGGCGAGCACATTTCTCGTGCTCTCAAGACCATGAATCGATACATCCGAGTCTATGCCCCTGTAGAAGATGAGGGTATGGAAGTAGTCGAGTCGGAGATGTATTTCGAGATTGAGATTCCTACTCCCAAAGATAGGACTGTTACTATCGAGGGGTATGTTGACTTGTTCTACAAGAATAAGTTTGGACTACTGATTGTTCGGGATCACAAATCTACTGACTCTGGTAGGTTCTGGAACAGTCTGCAAGTCAACTACGATATGCAGCAGACAGTATACATTGCTGGCTTGCGTTCCCTTGGTTATGACGTGTGGCGGGGTGAAGTAAACTTCCTTAACACTCACGACTACAAAGACTTCAATGCAGTCCCTATCGAAAAGATGTTCAAGACTGTGGGAGCCTCTCGCACACAAGATGAGTTGGATGCTAGTCTACTGTGGCTTGGCAAGATGGTGGATCGTCAACTTGATTTGACTGATCCTCAGATGAGCCGAGATAAATCCTGTGGCTATTGTCCCTATGCTAATCCCTGTCTCCACAAATTTAAGGGGAAAGATGATGCGGTTATCCTTCAACTCGGATTCAGAAGAAAGGATGGATACACAGAATATCATGCCGCCGAAGCAAATCAGCAAAGTAGTAGTGACGTATCTTGATGGGTCCGAGGAATCATTTGATGTCCCCGAGACTCAAGGTTTTGTTCGCAAGTCCCTCACCTACGAACCAGTACGTGAGGCCCAAGGAATTCTCAAGTGGGGAAAGGCTATTAACATGCACGAAATCTGCTGGTACACATGATGTTCCCTACTTGGATTCAACTCGGAATTGGAACCCTCAAATATAATACTCCTACCATACGTATATGGTGTAAGCGATGTGGGTGGTTTAAGGATGAGATAGTAGACGTCAGGATTAATACAGTGACCCTCGTTGTAAATAATCATCTATCTCTTTCCCCGGAGTGTCAAGCATGACTGTCGAAGAACTCATAGAACTACTAAATCAAGATTGGATTGACAAGGGCCTAGATGTTGTTGTTACAGCATCTGAGCCTGGGGCTACTAACATCTCTGTAGAAATCTATGAGGATGCAGTAGAAATTTGGGGTCGATGACAGTCACTCCTAGACCTCCCCGCAAACTCACTGGTCATTACTTAGGTGCAATCTATGGTGATCCCGGATGTGGCAAGACAACACTTGCCGCCAAGTCTCCTGATCCCATCCATATAGATACTGGTAACGAGTCATTAGTTCTCGCCTATACACCTGGGCTTGAGAACACACCAGTATATCCTGTGACTTCCCACCAGGAAATCATGGAGATAGTTATGGACGTGCGGATCGGAAAGATCAAGTGCAAGACTCTCATCATAGACAACGTCACAGATCAACAGCGTCTGCAACTTGCTCACTCCGCTGAGAAGTTAAAGACTGGCAGACTCTTTGCAGACGTCATCGTTCCCATTCAGCAGGACTATAACATTGGTACTGTGGCAATCGGAAACATGCTTGATACTCTCAAGTCGGATGCTTTCCCTGCTGACGTGCTGTTGATTATGCACCGCTCGGATATCTTTGACAAGGCTGGTAACTTTGTCATCACCCGTCATGCAGTGACACCTAAACTCGCTACCAGAATTTCTGGTGCAGTGGACTTCCTTCTTTACATGAAGAAGGATATCAACTCAATCAAGAAGGAGGTTCTTCGTACCCTTCGTGCCAATCCTAGTAATATGGTAGATGCTAAGAATCGTATAGCACTACCCGATGAGTTCCCCGCAGAGGACCTTTGGTCCATCATAGAAAGTAGGAGAGAGAAGTGAAACTTAAGCTTAATATGAAGAACGTTGGGAGCATGTTTGATCCTGTTCCTGACGACGTCTATCGATTCCGTATCACTGCAATCGAAGATAGGGAAGGGCCCGCAGGGCCATACTGCTATGTCACTCTCACAATTGCAGAGGGTGAATTAGCCGAGACTCGGGCAGTTGGTGACAACTGGAGTTTCGCAGAGAAGGCTTTGTGGAAGACCAAGAAGTCTCTCGAAGCAGTCTCAGGTGTGGAGTGGGACGAAGATGATATGGACTTCGACTCGGATGAGTTCGTTAACATGGAAGTCTATGGCCTGACTGCTCAGGAAACCTATCCCAAGAAGGATGGTACCGGAGAGGGTACTAAGTCTGTTATCTCTGAGTACTATTCGATTGCGAGTATGTCGGACCCCAAGGACATTTAATTCCACACATTCGTAAGGCAGGGGTCTCCACTCGGCTACGGTTGCTACAACTCTGTATCCGTAAGTGGTCGGGCCCCTGCCTTACACTTCTTTGAAGGGAGTGAGTGTGGAATCAATTGATGAGTTTCTATCACTCATCTTCCGACACGCACCAGATGGACGATTCTATTTCTCCAATGAGATCCACAAGACGTTGGGAAAAGCCTTCCCGAAGTGGCACAGGACGAAAGAAGACTATGCTAAATCGCTTGTTACCGAAACAGGAAAGTCAACCGATCTCTATTTCTCGCCTGCACTCTACCTCCGGCCAACACGACCCATCAAATCCAATGTCGCTGGCTCGTCAGTTGTGTGGGTTGATTGTGACTCTGGACTACCAGAATTTGACAAGTCTCCCAGCCTTCTTATTGAAACTAGCCCTGATCACTTTCACGCCTATTGGGCTCTTGAGGGCTTCAAACCTGCTCCGTACATCGAAGCAATCAACAGGCAGTTGGCATATAAGTACCATACTGACAAGTCGGGATGGGACTCTACACAGTTGTTACGCCCACCGGGCAGTTACAATCGCAAACGGGAGAATTTCCAGGCAAAGGTCACTGAACATCGTGACTCTATCCATGCCTTCGAGGTAACCGCCGAAGATATAACTACTCCTACCCTACAGGGGGACGTGTCAGAAGTTCTGGCCCGCACCGTCTTCACTCAGAAGATTAGGAACCTGCTATTCAAAGAGACCACCTCTAAGAACGAGGGCCGTTCCGGCCTGATCTTTCAAACAGCGTGTGAATTAGTCTCAATGAATCTTCCGGACTCGGAAATCATTGCACTGCTGATGATGCAGGATGACCGCCTTAAGAAGTTCACAAATCATGCTGACCGCATAGGAACTTTGACGGGGTTGGTTACGAACGCTCGCGGCAAGGTGGGTATACACGCCCCTGTAGGGAAGGAAGATTCTCGCCCGCTTTACTCAATTTGGAAGGGCAATAAGGAATTCCTTTCTGCAAAGGACGGGGAGGGGGAGCAGTTCATCGTTCAACATCTACTGTATAAGCAGGGTATTACCATCATTGGGGGAGAACCCGGTGCTGGTAAGTCTAGGTTTACAATTCAGATGTTGGATTCGATCAGTTGTGGCAAACCATTTATTGGAAAAGCAGTTCATGAACCCTTAGTGTGCGCTTACATCTCGCTTGATATGAACAATCGGAGGGTAAGAGATATTCGTACCAAGCAGCAATTCTTCTATACCGATGTGGAACAGGATCTCATTGAGAAGAACATGAACATGTTTATCCGTGGATATGGTATGGACTTAACAAACCCTGAACTTCAAGCAAGGGTCCAAGAGGATCTAATTGCCATTGGTGCACAGGTAGTCTGCTTCGACGTTCTAGCGAGGGCAGTACCCTCTATGCTTGATGATCAGATGGCAGTTAAATTTCTCGATTGGGTTCAAGCCATGATTGAATTTAATGGGATATCAGTAGTGTTTGTAACCCACACTAGAAAGACTGCGGTAGGTATTAAAGCATCTCACGGATTGGATGATATGTATGGGTCACGTCACTGGTCAATTCCTCCCGATGAGGCATTTACCCTGGTCAACACCTCCACTAACGATACTACTATGTATGTAAATAAAGATCGTTCAGGAGAACTCGGAGAGTTCGTCTATCTTTATAAGGATTACAATCATTCTTCATTCAGTATTAGGAATCTTACCAAGAAGGAAGATGTTAGTGAAGAAGATGCTACGACTGCCGCAGGACAGGGACTCTAATGTTAATTACTGATCCCGATATCCTGAAAGTGTGGCTGCGCCAACAGAAAGTGATAGCCATTGACACGGAAACCAACATCACCGAGAATGATCATGAGCGATTCCTTGTTGGGGTTTCGTTTTACTCACCGGGAAATGAACCCTTCTATCTCCCTGTGGGACACCGGGAATATATTGTTCCCATTGAGAATGCCACGTTCTGGGACTTCTCGATGGACCTCAGACCGGATGTTTCGCTCATATTCCATAATGCCAAGTTTGACCTTAAGGTATTACGGGGTGCGGGATGTGACTTGTTGGACTTCGATATTATCGATACGATGCTATGGCATCATCTTCTCGATTCTTACCGCCCGCATGATCTAGCATCCTTGGAGAAGAAGTTTCTCGACAAGGATACGAAAGCGGATCTAGTAAAGGCCATCAAGCAGATCAGAGAAGCCCGAGGGATGGAAGCCGTACCTCCAATTGCGATGGCAGTATACGCAGAGAACGACGTTATCTCAACGTATGAACTCTACGCTCTATTCCGACCGCAATTGGAGGCACAAGGCTTAATAGAAATCTGGGAGACGGACCAGAAGTTCATGAAACTTCTAGTTCGGCTCGAAGAGTCCGGGCTAAAGTTAGATCGCCCACGCGCTCAGCATCTTGCACAGCAATCCAAAGATCGAATGCAAGTAATTCGTCAGCAGTTACCGTTCGATCCTGCGAAATCCTCTCAAGTAATAACACGGTTCTTTTCTCCAATCCCTGATGGCTTAGGTCTCTCTCCAACTAAACGCACTCCTGGTGGTAAACCCTCCACGGATGACGAGGCCATGACAGCCGTGAATCACCCCGAGGCGGGTCTACTCCTTGAGTATAGAGGATTGGCTAAGGCTACGTCAACATGGTTTGAAGGATTCCAGACCAAGTGTGACCAGGCAGGATACCTCCATCCCACCTTTAAGCAGCACGGTACCCTGACCCACCGGCTCAGCGCTGAGAACCCCAACCCTCAACAGATACCTAGAGAGGGATCTGTTAAGTCTTTATTCCTACCAGAAGAAGGATGTGAGTTAGTTGAGTTTGACTATAGAGCGATTGAATTTAGACTTGCTGCGTGGTATTCTGGTGATGAGAATCTCATCGAGGTCTTTCGCACAGACGGAGACATTCATCAGTACGTTGCCGACAGGTTGGGTATTAAACGGCAGTCGGCAAAGAACACTAACTTCACCATCATCTACGCTGGTGGCCCATCTAGAATTGCCACTACCGCAGGTATTCCTCTTAAAGACGCAAGGGCAATCTATGCTTCATATAGAGAAGAATATCCTAAATTATTTGCGATTGCTGACAAATGCGAATATCTTGCTGAGAAACGCGGATACATCAAGTATTGGGATGGACGACGAAGAATTTTCAAGCAAACCTTTGAGTGTCGTAAAGCCTTTAACTCGGTTGTTCAAGGTGGAGCATTCCAAATAATTAAACGGTCAATGCTTCATCTCGAAGAGATGGGTGTGGATATGCGTAACCAAGTTCATGACTCTATATGGGTGAATGTTCCCATTGGAGAAAGTAAACAGTCAATCATTGACGCAATGGTTGACTGGACAGTAGAGAGATTCGATATGCCATTCCATGTTGATTGGAAGGTACTACACAAAGGAGTATTGGTATGATAGTACGACAAGGTATGGTTCAACAGTATGCTAACTTGAGGGATCAGACACTCCCCGATAAGATTGGTACTGCCCATAGATGGGTCGTCATTGCTACCCACAACATCAGTGAGTCAGCATTAATGTCCAACATTAAGGATGGCGAAGAGATTCATTTGGATCTTGAGAATCTTTTCGATATCAACGTTGGATGCATTGACTGTGAGGAAGTCTTTCAGGTTACCCTACTTGGGGGTAAGTGTTCCGCCCCAGCATGGGAAATGGAATGATAACTCTTTACGGAATCGACCCTGGACAGACAACTGGATTCGTTCAGGTTGATATAGTCGACAGGGAATTCATCGTAAAGAACGTCCAACACTGGAACGTTACACAAGTGAACGATTGGTACACCGAGATGTTAGATAGTCCACCGGCTATCTTGATAATAGAGGACTACATCATCCAGCCAAGAGTTCATAACTACTCTCATGAGGGGGACAAGGGGATTGCGCTTCGCCTGATTGGTGGAGCGCAATTTCTATGTCACGCGAAACCTCAACTACAACTTGAACTCCAAGGGAACTTTCGGAAACCGACCGGCTACGGAATGTTAGGTGCAAAGTATGTTCGTGGGAAGAAGGGACAGCATAGTCTTGATGCGTTGGCTCACGTAATGTACTACGCAGCGATGAATAAGTTAGCGGATCCAATTGCTCAAGTAAAAGATATCCAAGAGCCCTCTCAGAAACGGTCAGGCCCCCGAATATTCCGAACGGTTCAGAGTTCACAATGGCGTAGACCAGACAAGGAACACGGTATTGACATTGATGACAAATTGCCTTAGCCTTTGCTACCTCACGTACTTTATCTTCGCCTACATAGAATAGTTTAGTCAGTCCAACACATGGGGGTTTAGTTCCGTCAGGTATAAAGTCCATAGCTAACCCTCAGTGGCTCCGTGTGGCTCCGTCAACGTCATGGTACACGAGGCCGGGGCCCAGGTCAACGGCTCTCTACGGGTCGTCAGGGGGTGCCTCTGTCCAGGGCAGTTGCTCGCCTCGCCGCCATGTTATAGTCCCGAAACTTAGCAATTATCTCGCCCGTCTTTAAATCCTTAATATTGTAATAATCACCCTTAGTTGTCGAGTGAGCCTTCTTAATTTCGTAGCCCTTTAATTCTGCATTGACGTCACGAGTATAGCCCTTGTCCTTGGTATCCCGAATGATCTGTCCCCTCTGTCGGTTGAACGTCATTCGTTGAATAGGAATACCAAACAAGTTGGCGACTTGTTCTGCACCTGAACGATCAGGTGTCTGACTTGATCCCGGGTTCAGTTGAGTTCCCGATGCTCGACTAGCAATCTGAGCCGTGGGAATCTGCCCGAGAAGATACTCCCCCCAGTTAGTAATTGGCTGCTGGTTGAACAGAGTTCTCTGCTGGGCAATTTCAATTGGCATCTTAGCGAGTGGGTTAGCCTGGTTAACTACGTTAGCCAGCGGATCAGTATATTGATCCCCACCAAGAACTCGGTTAACGACTGATAAAGGGGATGGATCCTTCATAAACATGGGCTCATCACCCTTTGTCAGCCTGGTCATACCAGCCTGTAATGCCCAGAACGGCCAAGCAATTCCATCATCCTCTTGCTTGGGAAGTCCAAGCATTTGTTCGGTAGCCCGCTTAGCCATATCGTAGTGGACTAACTTACCTGGCCGAGTAACCATTCCTTCAAACATAAGAGGTGTGGCCTTACGCATGAAGGTGTAGAAGGGTATAGCCCACTTACGAACTTGGCGTTCAAAGGGAGTGATACCAGAATAGTCAATGTTCCAGTGGGCAACTCTCCTAGCAGCACGCTCTCCCGCTACATCAAGAGCCTTCTCATATCCAAGTCCCTTACGTAAAGCAACGCGAGTTTCTTCGTCTAGAGCGTGAAGGAAGTGAGCGAGGCGTACTGATTCTTCCCGGGCTTCGTATGCATTCTGGACACCACGAACTAAACGACTCCGTCCAAGTGCTGAACCCTCAGTTCTAATGAACCCACCAGATGGTGCTTGACGCTTGAAGATATCAACTACGTCAATACCGCTAAGATCACGTCCTGCAATAGAAACAGTCCGGGGAAACTCTGTGCCTTCCGTACGTAAAAGTCCCACAGCCCGCTTATACCAAAGAGGATTCCGTACACCGTCCATGTAGTTAAGAAAGAAATCTCCGAGCGTATTGTTGACCCAGTTACTAGGAGCGCCGACAGTAGCACTAGTCTTAAAGTAACGAGTAGCCTTGGCATAGAAATCCATAATCTGATTGGCTTCACGGTTGACTCCAATCTCCATCATTCTGTCCATAGCGTCAAACGTCTTATGAACATCCGGAGGTAAATACCAGCGAGCGTTAGGGCCCTTAGCCTGAGCAAGATCAATGAAGGGCTTGTTAAGTGATCCACCCTTAACCTCAGTTAAACCTAGCTGCTTAGCAAATGCGGCGTTGTCCGTCAAGACTCCATAATTATCCACTACACCCTGACGGAAGTTACTCCGCTGTAAATCTCGGATGAAATCCCTATGCTGCATGACAAGCATATCGTCAATGGAATCCATTGGCTTAAGTCCGGCAGCCTTAGCAGCTTCAATAGTCGGACCCTTCTTTCCTTCACGAAGAAGTGCAGTCCTATCATCCTTGAATGCCTTAATCTTATCTCGGGCTCCCTTGCGATAGTAATGGTAGACATAGTTATCTGCCTCAGCACCGGGAGGATACTTCCCTATATCAGACTGCTTAACGAAAATCTCATGGATCTTCTCTTGGGCGAACGCTTGTGCTTCACCTAAACGACCCTCGAGTTTATACCCACCTTCAATGGCCTTCGTGACCTGACGCATCTCATCCTTGGAGAACTCATTAGTTAGCGCCTTCCTAACCTTAAGAGTCCAGTCGGCGTGCTCTACAATTCCATGAGATTCCGCCATTGAGCGAAGATCCTCAGTGAATCCTGGGAAGTGGGCTCCCATCTTAAACGCCTTAGCAAGTGATTGTCCCGCACCAGTAGCACCAATGTGACGACCAGTTAACTCGAATGGCATGTAGGCAGCACGAAGTACCTGGCCAATGGGCTTGAAGTTTCCAAGATCACTTCCACCAACATGGATCATGAATCGCTTCTGTAATCCGTTGGCCAGAATCTTATCCATTGTCTCCTTCGTGGGAAGGATTTCCTCTGCTAATGACTCATCAAAGAGGGAAGCCTTTAACTCAGAACTGACTGACAACGGACCCTTTGCGGCACGAATGTTTGCAACCTTCTCACTGGTCCGTGCTAATGCCGCATCTTGGACGCCAGTTTCACCCATCTTCTTAAAGAGTTCCTGAGCGACTAAAGCATTTTGCTCACCACTAGTTACTGCTCGACCACGAAGTTCTACGTTATCAAGGATACTCTTAGCCATATCATGTGCAGACCGACTGGCATTTGAATCACTAACAATCTGTGCAGCCTGTGAGATTGTTTCAGGAGAATGAGTAGGAATCGAAGCGTTCTCCGCTGCCTTATCAATCTCTCGAAGAAGAAGATTGGACGGTTGAACCTTGTTCGGATTCTTAGTGAACTGACTCTCGTTCTCCTTCATAAGAGCAAGCAGATGATCTTGAACCGAGGGGTTATTAACTACTGCTTCCTTGGCAGCCCGAGTTAGATTGACTTCCTTACCAGCATTAAGATCCTCAACCATCTTGAGAATCTCATCAGCGTGATTAGGGATGTTCGCAATCTTAGCATTACGAGCGAGTGCAGTCTGAACCTTAAGAGCCTCACTAGCCTTCTTAAGGCGTGCGGCTACAACAGTATTGTTGGGACTGACCTTAGCGATGGTTTTGAGATCTTCAACCTGCTTCGCAAGTTTGACAACATCCTCTCCTACAGGGGCGGATGTAGCAACCTCACGTATCTTTGTGATCCGATCATACCGCGCATTTAATTGCGCAAGGAGAGCCTTAGCACCGTCGAGTTCGTCATTAATGGCTGCTCCGAGAGCATTTGTAACTCCGCCAGTTCTCTTAATTTTTGCTTCAAGACTGGCAACTCGTCGGGCCTGCTTTAAAGTCTCAGCCTTAAGGGCCTTGTAACCACCCTCAGTAGCAGATCGAATATCGGCAGCATTTCTACTAGCCTGAGCTGTCCTCTCTGCAATTTGTGCGTCAAGTGCCGCAGCGTGTTGTCCTTGGTTCTCAATAGAACCAGCGAGTTGTTCCATCCAAGGGGTTTGAGTTGCCTCAGAAGCAAGAACAAGTTCCTTAGAAGCCGATCTGGCCGCGGCGGTTTCCCGAGCCACGTTTGAAACGTCCTGAATAACATTCTCGGCGGTCCGAGCTTCTCTAACCGTCTTAGCAACTCCACGAGCAACCCCAACACCAACAACATTCAAGGGATCCGTAACAACATCCGTAGCTAAACCAGCAGCCACTCCATAAATCTTTGCGGCAGTGGTCGGAGGCTTGTAATCAGTGGCCTCAGCGATCTGACGCTGCATTAAATCAGCGAAGGAGAACTTCTTCTTCCCGGACAGAGCATCCGATGCGGCCCCTAATGGCCCACGCTTCTTGAGTTCTTGAGCGTGAGCATAGAGAGCATCAGCATTAGCCTTCTGCTCCGGGGTAAAGTTCTTGTAATCAGGATCCCGCTTAGGGTCACGAGTAGCAGACGGCCCCGTTAAGGGGTCAGCACTAATAGGCGCCCCCTTTTCGATAGCGGACTGAACGAAACCAGAAAAAGCGCTAGCGGGACGACTGAGAACGTCAATAGCCTTTCCAGCAACATCACCTACAACAGAATGCTGTACGGAGCGTGCAGTATCACCAATAACATTATCTGCGATGTTCCTCTGTAGCCAGTTACGGTGCTTACCCTTCTGATTAACAGAGTCAGCCTGAACAACAGCACCAGAATTCATATCCGACTTGAGTTGTTCAACGATCTTATTAGTTAGATCGCGAGTTTGGGCAGCCTTCTCCGTCTTGGCCTTCTCGGAGTCCACCTTAGTCTCGTCAATAAGCATTGACGTGGTCTTCTTCTTTTTCTTTGCAGTGGTTTCCTTCTTGTTCCCACTGGTATCACCGTAACGAGACGCCATATCCGCTCTGGAACGGTTTACATATGTTTCCTTGCTCTCACGAACAAGATGAACTCCACCTTGATCGTTGGCAGGAACTCCACGCCAATAGGCGAGTTTAACCTTATCCCCAGGAGAACCAGTGGGATAGAAACGAGAAGAAGTATACTCTTTAGGCTTCTTAGGGGCAGCCAAAACTACCTCCGAACGTAAGTAGGACCTCGGCCTGCGCCAGTAGAGCCCTTATTCCCACTCTTGGAGTTCACCCTAACTCCCGCAAAAGAAGACTTGGCAGGAGAAGATGCTGGAATTCCACCCTCTTTAGCTCTCATAGCCCCAGCCGGGGCAGTAGCCATAGAGACAGGATAGAAAACAGTATCAGCATTATTAGTATTGCTACCTAATGCCGAAGACTTAGAACCCTTCTTACTTCTTCCTCCGCCTCCACCTCTTCCTCCCCCACCGCCGCCTCCGCCCCCACCACCAGAACCGGCCAAAGCCTGTTGGGCAGCGAGAACTTGCTTGTAGAGAGAAGAAAGATCTTGGGCAGCAAGATTGTCGTAGTTGACATAGTTCCGGCCAAGTTGATCAGCATAGGTATTGCGGACCAGATCAAAAGACGCCAACTGATTATTGCGGTTGGTGTTATTCAACTTCGATAATTGAGCAGTCTGCTGAGCCTGAGATTCTGCGGCAGGATCCTGTAGGGCGGACTCTAACCCAAGTTGCTTTGCGATAGCAGACATATAGTTTCCAGAGTTTGCTTGGGTTGCAGCATTAGTAGCATCAACATTTGCAAACTGATCCAGAAGGTTACTACGCTGGCCTTCCATTCGCTGCTTAGCATCAATACCAATATCCTCCGAAGAATGTCGGAGGGCTTCATACATATCGGAAATACTTCCAGCGAATTGCGCCGCCTGAGGGTCAACTCCCATTAAGGGAGCCTTAGCCTGATTTTGGCGAGTGGCATCCATCCAGGCTCTTGCCTGCTGAACCCAAGGATCAACGGGAAGGGGCATTACTGTGGTCCAGACGTCCGAATAAGATTATAATTCTTTGTCTTATTCACAGCCGTGGCAGGGTTATTATATGCCCCAGTATAACTTGTAGCAACTGGAGGTGGCGGGGCCGAAGGTAATGCGGCTGGAGCCTTCTGAACAACAGTACGGTTAATAATTTGCGGAGGCTTAGCCTGAGCCGCTAACAGCGCCTTCTGCTGATTCTGCTGAATTGCAGCATTCCAAGCCGCTACTGCTTGCTCCTGTAGGAAGGAACTGATCCCTTCACCGTAGCCTTGTTCTGCCGTTTGACGTCCCCGTCCGAGACCTTCAATAAGAGAATTGCGTCGGCCTCCGATATCAGTGAGGTTGGTAGCTCTGTCGGCTCCAAGTTGATTGACGTACCGATCAAAGTCACCATTCGCCCGACCAAGTTCATCAGCGTGTGACGAACTGAACGACATACCCCTGTTGGCAAAGTTATTTCGGATGGAGTTGAGTGCCTTGTCACGATCAATCACTTCCTGAGCCATAGAACGATCGTAGTTAGTATTAACATCTCCCTCACTACGATCGAGTGAGCCAGATGTTTCTGCACCCTGACGATAAAGATCATCAATCGAACGATCAAACTCAGAGTTACTACCTATTCCACCGATTTGATTTACACCAAGTTGAGTTGGATTGAGATTAAGACGTTGGAGAATTGCCTGCCGCATATTGGCAGGATTCTGTAATCCAGCAAGGGCTTCCTGTACGGTAGGCATTAGTAGCCCAACCTCCTTTTAGCAGCCGAGATAATATTAGCACCATTTCGCTTTTGAGTATCACGAAGGGCTTCCCCTGGCCGGACGGCTGTGGCTCCCTTAAAGTTTGGTGAGTTGGAGGTACTTTTGTATACCTTCTTCCCCGTTCTGAGAGTATTAGAACTCATGGGTGTCATTTTGTCCACAACCTATCCTAAGAGAGATATAACAGCGCCGTCAAGACTAAACCAAACATTAGATCCTATGACCGGAATAACAACTCCAGCAGTTGTTATTCCAACATATCCAAAAGCAGCATTGGAAACTGTTCCTATATTATAGGTGTATAAAGGTCTATACCCTACAGGAAGGGTAAATGCACCTAAACCTATGGTGCCCGCAGAGAGTAGTCCTCTAAAGTGCAGGAAGTCTCCAATCTTACAGTAGGATACTGGAGTATTGCCTCCACCGAAATTACCCCAACCATTACTAAATGACCCGACACTAGTCCACGGAATAGAACTAATTCCATGCCTGTGGTCAGAACGTGCAGGGCCGTCGGCTATTCCTACGAAACCATCTAGATCATTAGGATCATCAATAGCGATTGCAACGGGAACCTCGAATGCACCACCAAACGTATGTCGAATAGCAGAATCATGGTGCTGGATATCTAGGCCCTGTGAAAGATCAGAGAGTAGCTGATCCCGTTTCTGTTCCTGCTGAACTCGATAAGCGGGGTGACCAGCAACTCCTGTAAGTTTATTAGTGTGGAAATCGCTCATTCAGGGTTCTCTCCCTGACCCGCCTTCATTAGGTATGTAATGTCGTACCCTGTAATCATGAATTCAAGCGTGTTACTGGTAGTAAGTTGTAATTGCATACGACGATGATAGCCCACTCCAGGAATTTTATACGCAAGAGTGCCTCTGTGATTGTTATCAACACGGAATTCATGGAAGGTACTGATCATATCTTGGTCAAATTTGTATTGAGCAGTGAATTCCGCATCAGTAATCTGTTCTTGAGTAGGCACATTGATTTCTATGGTACTAAATTTATTCCGCTTCAAACGCCAAAAGGCCCCTAGATCCCACATCTTGGTTTTGATAGTAATTATGATTGGATCAATAATTCTAGACCCTACTGTAGCATTATGTAGAGAGTAATCAGAATATGCAGTATTAGAGGGCATATCCATATCACCTAGGCCAAACCAAATTGGCCCTGCAACGTTAGGACTGCTACTTGTCTTATCGGTACCAAACCAAGTACCTCTAACGCCATTTGATAAAATCCCTTGAGTCCCTCTAAATAGTTTGCCTACAAGATCCTGAGTGGTAGCAAATACACACTCTGACCATGCATTCTGCACAGGATTGTAGAAGAAGTACCCAGATACACTTGAACCAACGTTAATCGAGATAAACAGGTAGTCATCCACCATACACATGAATCGACTTCTGTCTTCGGAACTAGTAACACTCTGGATATTGTCCGTGAATCTATCTTGGATTGGGTATCCTACGAAGTCAAGGACAACACCGTCACAACGGTACAACCCCTTATACGATAAGAGGTAAAGTAATCCCCTATATTCTAATGTGCAGAATGGTCCAAGAGCCCCCACATTCTTATCGAAGGGCTTCTGAATCCATCCAGCAGGATCACCCGTTACCGTAAGAACGTGGCAACTGTATCTCTTGAAGATGAAAAGTCTTTCCCCAAATGGTATAATATCCGTGATATAATCACCATCGCCAGGAACAACATCGAAGAACCCACCACCAGTCCAGTTACCAGGGTCAGTTACCGCAGAATAATAGACACGAGAAGATTGAAATTCTGATACCCTAATTGCAAATAAGCGGTCCTTAAAGATAACCGACCTTGAAATATCATCAGGGGGAGTACCAGTTACAGTTGCAGCACCAAAGGTTGGAGTAGCAACTGTCCAGTCAGAAACGGTCAGAGCAGTAAGGGACGGAGCAGAACCAGCAGACCAGATGTAGAGATTCTTGTTATAAAGAATCGCGCTGTCAGCATCTTCTCCAGCGGTACTGACTAGTACTGTGGTCATTGCCGTACCCACGTCTGTATCTGGATCACTCAAATAGATGTTATCACCAGAAGTCCATAGAATACGGTTGTAGAATACACCTAGAATTTGGGCTTTGGTATTGCTATCAGGATTGAGAATGAAAACCCTCATGGGCTTGCGACGAATAAAATCACCAGCATCATTAATGATCCCATTTTGTAGAACCTCAAACTCACGATCATCAATAACGTGAGGAGGATCTGTAATGTTCATCCCCTTGAAGGTACTTATGGTAAGATGCGCTTCGCGACTCTTAGCCATCAATACGACCAGTCTGAGGGATCATCCTTCACTACAGGGAAGGTTTCCCTTGCCTTGTTCTGTTGGTCGTCACGACTCTTACCGAGAGAAGCGTCAACTTCCTGCTGCAAGCGGGCGGCCTGATCGAAATCCTCATTTAGTTCCCGTGCGCGAATCATTGCCATGCGGCACACATCATTGTGCATGAAAATAGGAACTGGCAATTGCGCAGTCATATCAGAAATCACAGCAGGAGCCTGAACGTAAGCAATTACTAAAGACTTAGTGGCTGTGGGTTGGGGGTATAGCCAAATCTTAGAATCATGGAAATAAAAATGAGTAGGACTTCCACCCACATCCGACGGAAACAATCCAAGATTGTCGATTGAAGTAATTTCGGTGCGATCTAAAGGAACGCCATCCCAAGTAATCCGCCGCTCTCCAATGAAATCGGTGTTAAGAGCAAGACCTAAAGTAGCAGCGCCGTAGTTAGCGGTCTGAGTAGCCGTGAAGCATTCAGTCTCTCTCGCTATCGTCATGATAGATTCATTGACCCAATCAACTACATCGGTGACCTTAATTTGTACCTCGAAATCATCACCAAAAAGCCGTTGGACTCTACTAACCGCTTGATCCAGGTTCAACGCTCTGTCCATTCCTCTTTACGATTCCAACATGATCATCCAGCGTCACGTTATCCCCATCTGTATTGGGGAAAGTATATGACGTCTTGGGATTGGCAAGAGCGTGAGCATAAATATCTCCGGCTTCTGCCATTCGATCTTTACTAGCCTGAGCAAGTTCCTTGCGGCGGGCTTCATTATGCTTCTCAATTTGGGCGCCAACGTCATAGAGAGTAGTGTCGGCTGCCTTAATTCTTTCCTTCACAGTTTCATCAAGTTTCCACACAGAGCAAACCAGACGAGGAATTCCATCACGGCAATGCTCAAAAATAATGTAAGGTGCATCAAACGGAGAGTCACACTTGTCAGGGTCAAGATAAGCAACATCAATTTGAGCGTAATAGTCTCCGTAATTACGAATCCACTCGACAATACCCAATACATCTCGCTCAACGGTAGTATTGGGAGCAATGTGTAAGAGGTCTTGAACATCATTCAATCCTCCGGACCTAGTGCGGGAAGTCATTTCATTCCTAACTTCTTAGCAGTATTTTGATTTCTCTGACGACGTAACTGAGCATTCATGATATCACGACCAGCGTGATCAACGGTACCAGGGGTGCTAATTGATGAATCATTCATCTGACCTTTACCAGGACCCGTTGGACCCTTACCTCGAATTCTCTTGAAAGCAGCCCGTTGAATTTGAGGAAGATCAATCTTAGATTCCCTAGGCCCCTTTCTATGCGGGGCATCCTTTTTAGGAAGAGCATACCTCTTAGCAGCAACTCCCGGCTTACCAGTAATCTTCTCACTTCCAGATGCACCAGCAAACGGACTAGTCATGATCCCCTCTTATTTCCCTTACTCTCCTTCTGACGAGATTCCTTAGTCTTAGATACACTCGTTTGCAGTTGGTCCCCATCAGTAGAATCAAGACCAAGACGCTTTGCCATTGCCTTCATAATGGGATCAGGAACGGAATTAAGAGCCATTACTTAACCTTCCGATTCTGAGCCTTAGACGTATTTCCAGAACTGCGACCCCCAACGGGAGTATCTGCTGGAACCATTCCCCAAGCCGGACCCCTGCGAAGATTACCACTAGAAGCCTCACGATAAGTCACGGGGGCATTATCTTCAGCCTTATACTTCTTAGGTGGATACTTCTTAGCAGCAGGACCATGACCACCACCAGAGGCACCCTTAAGACGGTTTGCAGCGGCTCTCATAATTTCAGGGCGAGTTTGACTCCGCTTTCCTCCGCTCTTACCACCTTCCTTCTCATCAGGCCCCTTAAGACCCCTATCACTTTCTTCCTTATATGCCATTTTAGACCACCTTTTCGCTATGTCTGGGTGTTTAGCCCACATAAATCTTCGCTGAGATTCTGATTGAAACGGCATTAGCCGCGGTCCGAATTCCTCCGGTACGTTGCAGTTCCCGGAGCAGTAGAAGAACTATTGCCAGTTAAACGAGCCTTGGCGGCCCTCTGTAGGGCGGCCATTCCGTCAGGCTGAGGACCCTCTGCAATACCATTTGGATATGACCCGGCAGCATCAGCTAACCGTGCGCCAGTAGTATCCTTGCGAGAATTCTTAATTCGAGCATCAGTATCATGAATCCCCTTGGGGATCATACTTTGTGCAGCAGCCTCGCCAGGAACAAAGGGGTGAATTGCTTCGGACATTGAGATCCTTTCTGTTCAAGGAGAAGGGGGAGATTGCTCTCCCCCAACTCCACTCCCCGCAAAGGGATTTACGACTCAGTAACTCCGGTGTGGAGAACGTGAGCGTTACGCTGCTTGGTACCATACTCAAAGTAGCACTTCATCAGCCCTTCCCAGGCATCGAAGTTGTTAACCCACTTGAAAATGGAACCATCAACATCGGAGAAGTACCACGGACGCTTGCGATACTTCTTGATCTTGGTCTCATCCATGTAGAACATCTCGCCCGGAGGGCAATCAGGATCTTCCACAAGGGGAATTTCTCGGCCATAGTTGAATGGGAGAGCCTGAAAACCACCAGGATACGACTTCGTATCAACAAGGCGGCGATCAGTCTTAAGGAGACCGAAGTAAGACCGACGAACACCGAGAGAGGTGAAAATGACCGAAGTCTTCGCACCATTCACTCGGGCAACATCGCAAGCCTTAATCATGTTCAGTTCCGTAAGAACACCTGCAATTGCAGTAGTATTGCCCTTCCAGACAGGCTGAGTAGCCGGATCAAGTCCGTGAAGGATTGCCGTAGGTGAAGTGATATCCGAGAAGGAAGTCGGCTCCAGCAAACGGTTACCCATACGGTAAACCCGGGAGTTAGCATCAGTCAGGAGAGTTGCAGCGGAAATCGTAATCTGCGTAGCAGAAACAATTGCCGTGATCGTAACATCAGCAACACCAGTTGCAACTGAACCAGTGGTGACGTTCCGAATATCAATCTGCTCACCAACTGAGAGGTACTGAGTGGAATCAACGTTGATGGTAGTCGTAGCCGTGAAGGCAGCGATAACCTTTGCCAAGGCCGCATTCTCACCCTGGTAAACACCATAGGCAATGCGGTTCTCATCCTTAACAATATCAACCTTAAGTTGATCCATCTCATCATCAAGTGCAGAAGCAAAAGCCTGCGGGTTAGTCTCGGCGAGTTCCATCACCTGACCGGTAACCCGGAATCGGCCATACCCATACTTAAGAGGAACCTGAACCGCAGCATTTCCCTGCCGTCCAGCATTCGCACCCAACTGAGTATCTTCTGCGCGGTACGAAATGTTCGTATTCCGCTGGGTCCTAATCGGGAAGGTGACGTACTTACCACCAACCGTATCGACAACATTCTCCGAGGAACTCTCAATCCGCTTAACGGCGACAACTTCCTCGTTCTTCTGATCCTCGATACGGCCTTCGTACACCTCCTTCAACATTGCGGTGAGGGTAGCCATTGTTTGGCCGGCCATCTTGGTTCCTTTCTACTTTTGAGCGTTTATGGCTGTAAGTTGATCTGCAAGGAAATTTCTCACGTCTTGTCCCGACATCTTGCGGGGATCAACTCCGCTCTGAGGAACCGTTCCACTACCGCCTAATACGGTTGGAGCCGGTCGGCTACTGCGGCTATTGATAGCACTCTGAATGGAATTATTCCACTGATCAACAGCGGCTTCTGGATCCATTCCTTGTACGATGTGAGCCATAACATAGGTCTCATCGTAATCTCCGTACTTGTCGTGCAGGGCTCCTAGCAAGTCATCTAACGCTGCCTGATCCTGCTGATCTTGAGTGGCAGTATCTATCCCAGACACTTTAGCTACAAGCGCCTCAAGAAGATTCTGCTGTTGCACCACCATATTTGCAAACTCATCAGGGATACCAAGGTCTTCCCAAGGATTCTGAAAATCCGACTGACTAGTCCGCTGAGGTTCTGGTGCTCCAACCTGATATCCTAATTCTCTTGCGAGAAGATTGAATACCTGTTCGGGATCCGCGTCTAGAAGTTGAGAAACCTTAATGGCCTTCTCAACATCTGCTGCATCACCAAACTCCTTGTACGGCTTATATTGCTCATGAATTGCCTGGAAACGCTGCTGAACCCCACGATCCCAATCCTGAATATATCTTGCAACAACGGGGCGATCCGCTTCTGGAATCTTAGCCAGAAATGGGGACGACAAATTGTCAGGATTAGTTGCGAGTGGATCAGGCTGTCCAGGTAAATCAGTTCCCGCAGTGGGATCAATTCCCGGGATTCCAGATCCGGTTGTATCACTCATTGTCCATTCCTTTGTGGGTTAGTTGGGGCTGCCCGCTGTGAAATAGGACTTCCATTTCCTACAGGGGGTCCACCCATTTGGGCCTGCTGCATTTGTTCCGCTTGCATCTTCTGCATCATTCTCATCTTGTGCTCATTCCAATGCATAACGGCTTTCTGCTGAATTTCAGGAGGAAGATTACTAAACTCTTCACCCTTCATCCAATTACTATGGCCAAGATCATGCGCCTCGTCATTATCAAAGGGATTGACCATAACGTCCTGGCCCTCTTTGAACATAACGTGTTCCCTAGCAATCTGACGGGCATCAACTTGAGCATCCTCGTAGAGTTTACCGGTCTCAACCATATCCAAATACTTCAAAGAGGTGACACCGTCGATAACTCCCATCTTGACCAATTCAATGATTTGAGCCTGCCGCGCCGCCCTACTTCTTGGAGCGGCCGAACCGGTTTCTACGACGAAGTCGGTATTTCCCTTAACGTCTGCCTTGGAGAATTCCCGTGTTTCCATAAGACGGCCATCACCGACTACCTTTACCTTACGTGCTTCGTCCCAATACTCGTTGACGAACGCGAGCATTTGCTTGCCAAGTTTCTCGGTGGCCTCTTCAATTGACGAGACAGTCGGCGCGAAACGATTGTCATTCTCTTCTTGTAGGTAAGAAATGGCACTTGCAGCGGTAATACCTGGGGGAACATTTCCCTTCGTGATTTCACCTGTGGCTGCAAGATCATCCATACTCCTTGTCAATCGTTCGAGTTCATCAATAACATAACTCGGAAGGGATGGTGGTTGAACAGGTTCCGGTGCTTGGAAACCTGGGGTGTAAAGAACAACTAGGCCAGGTTCCGACGTCATCTTTCCAACATCAACTGAGCCGCGCTGTGCTTTCCATTGCGGCTTCGCCATCTTGTTCTTAGATTCAACGATCTGAGAGTGAGTTCGGTTAACTTCCTTCTGCAATGGAATTAAGTCAACTAGACTGGAATCCCCATAGAACCTTCCTGTAGGAATGTGATCTAACTTTGCAAAAGGAAATTCCTGCCTGGTGTAGGGCCATTCTTCTAAGACCTGAATGAGTTGCTTATCACCCCAGGAAACAAGTGCCCCCTGAGGGAATTTCACGCAAGGCTTACACCACATCTCAAATACTTGGACCTTATTCTTCTGCGGCATATTGGATCTAATACCAAGTGCATTAAAGAATCTCTGCTCCAACGCTCCACCCTGAACTTCTACATTGGGCTGAACGTTGACCTTCCAGTTCTGCTTAACTTCCTCAGAATCCTTAAGCATGGTATGGATAGCGAATGGCTGGCCCTCCATAGTTTCCTCCTGAATGTCAGGAACAAACATATGGAAAGCAGTCACAGGATCTAAACAGATCGTTCCCATGACACCACTCGGATCCATCTTGGTACTATCCCAATACTCCTTAAGAAAAGACGTACCACATAGCAGCATCCATTGGGCCGCCATGCGGAATTTCTTATTCCACTGCAACTCTCGAATCTGATATTCTGCAATCTGTTCTGCTGCAATAGCAGCCATGCGGTCATCATCATCCGTAGTATTCGGGACGACATAATACTGCGGCGTTTGGCGAGTGACCTTAGTTAACTCCGTTCGCACAATCCTACGGCAGATATTAACAATCATTCGCACCCGATAAGGTGGGGCCGGGGGCTCATAAAGTCTGGACAACCCGGAACTAGACTGGTTCATCCAAGCGACGTATTGACGACCAAAATAGAAAGCCATGTTCATGTACCACTGTTGCTCGAAAGCAATGCGGGACTGAACACACGCCTGAAGTTTCTGATCACACCAGGAGATTAATTCGCCCTTGTCCTTCTCTTTCATCTTAAGGGCTATGTTCTCCAGCGGAACCGGAGCCTCAATAATGTCAAGCGGTGACGTTGCCATAGTCGAGCTCAACTAGCACCTCCCCGATTCCAAGATCATTAAATGCATCATTGCCATACTCCATTTGTTCCTCTGGTGAAATGCTGACACTTTGCTCAGAGCCGGAGTTGAAGATTGGACTTGTCGTCGTCACTCCCGCGTAACTCTGCCAATCGTGTGTCATCAGTCGATTTAATAACTCGGTTCGCTCTCTTAGAGCGATTGCTAGCAGTTCTGTCCGTTCCGCTTGAAACTGCTGCATCAGGTGAAACTTCTCCTGGGAGTTCCTGTTCATCTCCCTCAGGAGATATACCAGCAAGAATCCCGACGCTAATAAGGCGGTCAGCATCAAGACCGAGTAAACCAAGAACACGACTAACATTTCTGAGTTCACGATTCTCTTCCTCCAACTCTTCCATTCGATCGACGTTCATCTGTTGAATCATTTCAAATTTCTGATATCCCGCGAATTCTGCAAGAGTCTGCACGCAGACATTGCATAACTGGATTGCGTATCCGGGACGATCCTCATCGTCAATATCCAGATCCATAATCCATTCACGAGCAAGCGATGTTGCCCGGCAACCTCTACAGTAGCCGGGCATCCTTTGCGGGGATTCCTCAATGCGGAGAGCCTCAAACATATTACTTTTCCACCTTCTCAACAGGTGCTTCCTTCACCTTGGGTGAAGTCTTAAAGGAAAGTGCAGCGTTACTACCAGTATCATCTACTGCTCCGACAAGTCTAATCGTAAGCAGACTATCCGTAGCATTGACCTCATAGGTCCTACTACCCTGTGCTCCATACACACCGACGGAAACAAGTCCTTCGACGTCCTGGGAGCTAACTTCCTCATCATTGTGGAAAATCTTGACTGTGTTCACTAGTAATCTCCTCCCATGTGGGGATCTGCGGATGCATTGACAAATTCCTTACTTATATTATCATACCTTTCACCACTTGAAGGTAAGGATGGGGCAAGTCCATGAAGATTGTCCAATGTCTCTACAATCTTCTCTATGTGCTCAGGACGGGAGCACATACCATAACGTAACGCATCACATGCGTGATCATCTTTCTTATTAGGTTCCTCCTTCGGGTTACGCTTTTCAGCAATGATCTTACTGGACCAAGTTGCCCAACGATAGCGAGCCATCTCCCAAATCAGATTTTGACAGTTCTGCGTGAAGAATAGTTGCTTATCCTTCAATGCTCTGGCTACAACGTTAAGTCCAATCTTGACGTCATTGTTTCCAGGTAAGATAGGCACTCCAGCAATAGCATACTCGATCTGTACGGATGTACCAGTAACTGGATTAGAATGAGCAATACTAGGATCCCCAACATTGTATGTGGGAGAGATTCCCCAGAAGTCGTTTCGTCCTTTGACGATCGCGGCGTGCTCAGACACGACGAGTTGGCTTTGATAATGCTCATCGAAGACAATTACCCTTCCATCTTTGTCGGCAGCACACCACAACCATGCCGTTGGGTTGTTAAATCCAGCATCCATAGTACAGAAGAAGGTCCAATGCCTCTTCATTGCCTCAAATGCTTCGGAATTCACATCAATCTGTGGAATTACATTCTCGGGGCCAAACATTTTGTAGATCAAGCCACCGATTTGAATGAATTTACCCTCACGACGGGCTTTTCGTTCATCTATGTCCATTGTAGAGAGCAGGAAGTCAATTTGTCCTTGTGAAAGGTAGGTGTTGTCATCCATTGAGGCTTCTATGACGAAGAATTCGGTATTAGTCTTAGCCTCAATGAAGATCGCGTCGTAAACCCACGTCATCCCCTCTACAGGGGTCATGGTTAGCCACCATTCACCACTAGTATCAACTAATCGAGCCATATTCTCGTTGAAAATCGCCTTTGGCGGTTCCTCGTCAAACCAAATACCGTGACGACTCGTTCCTGCGTGCTTCACCAACTCCATTTCTGATGTAGTGAAGTCCATTGAGGAACCATTAGAGAGACTTAGGATCTTATCCCCCTTGTGGAATGAATCCTCCCAACTCCCATTAACTAAGAGGGACGGCGGAATCCATTTTGCAAGCTCTGGCAACATGATCTGAACCATTCCATGCGGCCAGTCGGATGCTACTCCTCTTAATCGAACTGGTGGTTCGGGTGTCTTCCTGTAGGGATGATTCCCATTTAACCACCAGGCCGATTCAGATGCCCCACCAACAGTCTTACCGGATCGGTTTCCACCAATGAAAGCACGGCCCCTGGCGGGGCTAGTATGGAACTTTCTTTGGTGATCCATTGGATGATAACCGAATACGGATGGGCGATCCGCAGCAGAGCGCAAACTCGTAGCGAGTTCGTCCACAATGCCTTGGATTGTCAGTGGCTTTTGGCGGGCCATTAATTTCCTTTACTTATTGCTGGGACCAGCCCAGGTAACTCCAAATGGGAACAAGAAGGCTGCTACAACAGTAGCAACCTCTTCTGCTGTATATCCATCGGGTGCCGCAAATACCGCAGCGGTTACGGCTGCTGAGGCCCCAGCTAGAATAGCCTTCCAGTGACCCTTAATCCATGCTTGCATTTCACCTCCTTATAGAGACAATACAGAACTAATTCCCGATCCATTCCCGATCCCATTTCCGCCAAAGATCATTGGGAACAACCAGAAGAACAGGATCAACGCCACAATCACAGCGACGATTACCCATAAAACTGAATACCGTTGCATTTCACCTCCTTAACGAAGAAGAACAGTAATGATCAATCCAATAATACCCATAGCAACAGTGGCAGCAACTACAAAGTACCCAATCGTTTGTTGTCCACCCTTCTTATTTCCTTCCTGATTATTGATTCTTGCTGCAAGTGAATCTATCTTATCGGTATTTGCATTGACTCGGAGAGACACTGCATTGATACGAGCCTCGGCTTCGGCTCTTGGCATAAATGTCTGTGCCTGATCCGCTAGTTGGGCCCTAAACTCATTAACTGACTCAAATCGTCGTTCTGCGGCTGTTTCTGCCTTATTCACGGCTTTTTCTGCGGCAAGTAAGGCAGCCTGCACAGCCTTATCCGCTTGTATCAATGCTGACTCAACGGCTTTGTCTGATGATCGAAATCGTTCAGCTGTAAACAATTTCTGATCCTCTAGAAGTTGTCCAAGTCTTTGAATATGAACTCGAAGTACGTCTACTGACCAGCTCTCATTAGATGATTCTTCCTCCATTTATGATTCCAATCTCTGCTTCAACTCCTCAGCAGCGGCTTCCGCAATTGCCTGTAGGTCTGGCTGAGGAATTGTAATAGAATCAGCAATCTTCTGAATCTGTTCAGGAGTTAAACTGAACTCAACGGACGTGTCAATATTAAGAACAGCAGCAATCAATGCATCCATCTTAGCCTGTAGAGTTCCAGTGTAAGGGATTCTATCAAGAGTTTCCTGATCTAACTTTACCACCTTATATCCAGCACCGACGAGTGCAGAATAATCATTAGCGGATAAGAAGAAGTAGTTACTGCAATCGGCTGCCACGCAGAGCGGGGAGCCCTTATCACTAAAAGCAATGAATGCCATGATTTCCTCCTCGGGAGGGGTTGTAGGAATTTGTGGGCCTGGATTCTGTCCCCAATCTGATTTTAGGATGAGATTCTCATCATAAGCCGACTGGGGAAATTGTGGATAGGACTTGGAAGTTAATTGCTTAATAGCAACATTAGAACTTGGAATTGGGGACCAACTACTAGAAGCAGCCTGCCAAATCCAAGAAGCATACCCGGCCTTGATACATGCCTCTCCAACTAATGTTCCTCCATAACAGGGTTGACGGCCTAACCCCCTACCATCTATATAACCATGCATATATTCTACCGCCGTTGGAATCCCACTAGTAGGAATACCTTGATCCTGAACTGCTAGTGCAACTCCACAGGAATCTGGGTGACCTAATGCTCTTGATTGAGCAAGAGAAGCCCTCCCATGATCCACTCCATGATTATATCCGAATTGCCAATCATTCTTGTCAACCTGCATCACTAGACTAATAGGGAAATTCAATGCACGAAAGGTATCGTACTCCGGTTTCTTGATTCTCTTATCCTCATTAAACTTCCATCGAGATTGGTCGAATCCAGGTATAGATAAATATCTGATGCCACCTTCAACTCCAGCCGCTTTTACGACAGCAACTGGTAAATTTGCTGTGGACCAATCAAAGGCTACTGCCATGACCCTCATCATCCTCGTGTGGAATTTCAGGATCCGGGGGAGCCGGAGGAGGTAAAGTATTATATGGAACTAAGAGTTCTTTCCGAGGATTCCCTAGAGATCCCTCCCCTGTAGGTGAATTCCACCTTGGACCCGGAGGATCGGCGAGAGTATTTCCCGGACAAGCCGTTGATCGAAATGTGTAGTGGCACTTCATTACTGCATCCTGAGTAAGTTGCCCATTCTTCTTAAGTTCAGCAAACAACCATCTAACCGAGTCCATTACAATTTGACTTGGCTCATAGCCCACTCCCAAATTAACTTGAACCCCATATGATTGAGGATTGAAATTTAGACAGTGGGCACCCTGGAATTCACCTGCCATTTCCCAAATCCAACCTTGGAAAAATGTCACAACATAATTATACTCCCAGGTCTTGCCAGCATTAATCGCAGATGCCTGTAACCGAGCCATATGTTGTGCGTCGGTATTTCCGGCATATGGAGAGCCGCCTCCGGTATAATGTACTAGGAAATGAGGCGTTGGACGTAATACTCTGGAAGTGGTGTGAGTAAGGGGAACAATCCCACCTTCCGCTCTTGAAATAATTCTTGGCATTATTCCTCATGCCTCACTTCCTCGTCCAGAACATCTTGCATCATTTGTAATCCCTCGGGGGTAGCCGCTAAGATTTCTATGTCAACCCAAACTTCTGCAATCTGTTCCTGAACTTCCTTTCGTGTTGGTGTCATCGTAACCTCATCATGTTAGATCGGTTCCTACGAAACTTCGTAGGCTCTGCGGGGGCTCCTGATACTAATTCTTTAATTTGAATTCCTAAGGTCTGCCATCTGACAGACGTGAATGTCATTGTGGCTGTTAAGTCAGATCTATCTGTTCTCCACTCTGTTCTAGAACCATGGGCCGGGGAAGCGCCAGTAAGATCTGTTCCAGGACTCCATCCGGCTTCACTTGTAGATGCAGTTTGACCCCTATGGAAATGCATTGTAATTACTGCATCTGTAGCAGAACCTATACCGTTCATAGTTATAGAGGAAGTACCAGAGGTAGTTCCAGTAGGACCAAGTTTGGTATCTACAACTGTCCCGGACGGATCATGCCCTGTGCATTGAAGAACGTGGTGTCCGAATCCAATTGCAGTAACTCCGCCATCTACGTTCCAAGTGATTTGAGCCGTACCGGGGGACGCGCCACATTGGAGAGTCCAACAACCGATTGCTGAAATAGCATCGACCTGCTCTCCAATGGATTCAACCCAAGTTCCCCCAAAAGCATTTACGGGGGTAACTCCTGGTGCAGTTGTACCGTGACGGCAAATGGTTGGAACTACTAGAAAAGAATTAGCAGCAGGAGAATAACTAGCCACAGAAATGTACTGTGTAGCATCCGTACTGCTATATTCTCTACTGAGTTCTGATACACCAACTGTCATATCAGCAGGGGTTCGTCCAAAGCTTCACAATGAGGTCAGTAGTTCCAGCATACTGTGCTGCAACAGTCGTACCCATTTCCAGAACACCAAAGATATCTGCACCAGCAGTCGGAATTCCGAACAGAGTAACCGGGCCCTTGTTCAAAGAGGCATTACACATGCACGAGTTAGCAGTGTCGTAATAATCAGTGGCCAAGAACTGAATCACACCAATTGGGTTTCCCGCCTCCAAGTTCGCCCCAGTAATATCCAGTGGAGCATTATCAGCAGAAGCAATCGTTGGGTTCGTTTCAAATAACCACAGGTTTAAATCATTCTTAGCAGCAGCAGTCCTACAAGTAATGCTTGCCTGAACTAACTGCGTAATCCTTGCAGCAGCAAGTGCAGCAGCAGTGAAAGTCATTACAGTTCCAACGCGATCACCAGCAACATATCCTGAAGTAGCAATCGTTGGCGTAGCCGAAGGCTTAGCAGAACGAGGCTGGGGAATTACGATTTGAGCACCAGAACGATCTGCCCACGGAGTAACAATATCGTTATCGGCCGACATTGCTGTAGGAACTGCGGTACTAGCCCGAACTCCAATTCTCTGTGGATTACCAGAGAGTGCAGCATCTTCTGCAACTGTTCCCGCTACAGGGAAGGTAGATAAAATTGCACCTGCGGAATCTAAAATGGTAACATAAGCCGCACCAAAGTTAGATCCTCTTTGTGCAATATTATCCAGATCAGCAGAAACAGTTGCCGCAGGCACATCCTTCCGGACGAGGATAACTCCATTTCCTACAGGGTCGGCTGCTGCAACTGCGTCCTCAGTATATTGTGTTCCGCCTCCAAATGTATCAACGACCGCACCGGCAGAAGTTAAAATGGAAGAATAAGCGGCGCCGAAGTTATTTCCACGACGTGCTACGTTATCTCCATCGGTGGTAACAAGTGCTGCCGGAACGTCCTTACGGACAAACATCTCCATAGATCCAATTGGATCAGCAGCGGAGGCAGCATCCTCTGTATATTGAGTCCCACCACCGAATGAAACTATCTGGTCACCGTTAGCGTCCGCAATTGCAACCATCAACGGCTTTGAGTTGGTGAGGGACTTAACGGTAGCTAAAATTGCTCCGCTTACTCCATCTTGGATAACGGCCATATCATCTCCTAGTTCTGGGATCTGATTAGTGATCAGATCCAACACTTGATTAGTTCCGCCAGGTAGAGAACTTAAAACCCGTACGAAGTACGTCTTAGTTTCTCCACCTGGATATATTTCGTGTATTTGGTAGGAACTTCCGGCAGGGGTTAATTGATCATTGCATTCTACTGCAAGTGACCAGGTTCCATCAGATGCGGAGAACTTCTCGATCCGTCTAGCGATCGAAGCCTCATCTGAAACTCGATTCAAGTCACCGTTCAGATTAATTATGATTCTTGCCCCTGTGACCCCTATATTTTGTAGGTCATGGATAGTTCCTCCAATGACCTTAGATGTCATGCAGGCGCTCCTGACGGTCCGATGTCCAAAATGAGTATACTAGCCTTACAATTAGCTTCCCCACCAGCTTGAACAGTCCCAGCCCCAGTAACTCTCTGGGCAGCAAGTTTCCTAGTAATAGTTCCCGCCCCAGTTATGACTCGTTCTTGGAGATTCTTAGTCTCTGAAATTCCCGCCGATGCAACAATTATTTTTGCCGTGTCCTTAACAACCGAAGCCCCATCTGATAAGTACGCCCAAATTAGTTCAGCAGCATTACTTGAGAGCACAGACAGTTTTGCAAGACACATGTATTTTCTATTTGCAATTCCTGTGAAAGTCAAACTTAATCCAGTAAGATCAACAACCGACCCAACAATTCCACCGGTCATAGAAGAACTATCTACATAGGCCACTTCACCCCACGGCATGTTCCAAGGTAAACGATATTGGCCCGCATGATTCCGATAGATTGGCCCTTCTTGAAGATCATTGCTATCGAAGTAATAACTATCTCCAATATTTGGAGCAGTGAACGCAGCATCTCTAATTCCTGTAGTAGTAAATACTGGATCATTAACCGGGACGTATTTCGAACCATTCCAAGTCCAATAGATCATTCTATCAGTCTGCAGAACTAACAAACCGCTCACCGGAGTCAAAGCATCTAGTGCCGCCCTATTAGCAACTGGTAAGTATCCTGCCGCCCCACTTCCTCCTGTAGCACCTGCGGGCCCGGGGGGCCCAACACTCGTTCCTACAGGGGAGTAGGTTGCGTCGGCATATGCCTTAGTAATGTAGTTGTTCACCGTTCCGACTGCGCCGGGTGTTGGTACCACTAGGTCGAGGACTTGATTGGTGCCGCCCCCAAGACTGGTAAGAACTTGGATGAGATAGTTCTTACTTCCGCCGTGTGCAATCGGAATCTTCTCAGTAACTTGATAAAGAGTCCCAGCGGGAGTAATCCCATCATTCTCCACCAGCGTAGCGGTCCAAGTCCCGGCGGCAGTTGTCTGAACTACTTGGACGGGGGCTAAAGAATACTTTCCAGTTATTGCGAAGCCCTGGGCTAGAACTAACTCTATCTCTACAGGGCACGAAGCGATCGGATTAAGGTTGGTGTCAAGGATCGTTCCCCCAACAATTTTAGCCATTGTCCCTCCGGAATGTCAGTTGAGGCATTGAACTACCATTATGTTCTGGAAGGCTAGTGTCTGAACTAGTAGTTTCAATCACGCCCTTCATTCGATCCTCTAACTGTGCCGCAATCTGTCGAAGCACGTCAGGCGTAACGAACTGAACCAATGTCTCCATGATCATCGCCATAACTCGGGCGAGGTTGACTTGATCGGATTGCGTGTGGCGCCCCGTCATTTCATTGTAATAAGTGATTGCCTTAAGATCACCATCTTCTAGTAACTTCACCAGTTCAAGATCAGCGGTGACGTCTGCGTCCTTAAACCTATTCCTGACTGACGTCCTGAAGTAATTCATGAAGACGGGATTATGCCGCCACTTATTATACGTGGCCATTGTTACGCCACATTCCTTCAACTTAACCCGGGTGGATCTGCGGTCAGTTGGATTCAAGAGAAGTTGAGCCAACTGAAATTGCTCGGGAGTTAGAAGGTTATTTATTTGTACGTCTAGATTGTTGTTGGCCTTGTAGGTGTTGAATTCGATAGCGAGGTTTAAAGTTTGTTCTTTGGTCAGGTTGAAATACTTCTGAAAGTCATTTAAATTGGGTGGGGTTCCAGTGGAAAAGAATCCTTGCTCAATAAACAACTTATGTTCATTGGTAAGATTTTTGTTTGTTTTGTTTTGAATGTCTTCCATTTTTCCACTTTCCGCGAGTTGGTAGGGACTACGTCAAGACTACGTCCATCGCATTAAGGACACAACTCGGAGACGAACAAACGTTCGCTTTCAGCCTACTGACTGATGCGTCAGTCAAATTGAGAATGAGAATCAAATTCAAATCGAACGCATGTTCGCATATCATATAGTATACGAACACACGTACCCTTACTCAC
>Ga0184628_10000237_pt1 | contig 32925 bp, 35 predicted proteins | sample PLM4_5_b1_FD_133149 | JGI IMG/M metagenome (GOLD analysis project Ga0184628, IMG submission 133149) | Groundwater sediment microbial communities from an aquifer in East River, Colorado, USA - PLM4_5_b1 | ecosystem: Environmental > Terrestrial > Soil > Riparian zone | place: USA: East River...
CGAAGGACTGCTCGCTCGAGCTCAGGCCACCCACGGCTTGCCGAACTGGGGTTCCTTGAACGGCGTCGGCGGCAGCTGCCAGGTGCCGGTGGACGGCGGCCGTACCTCGGCGTCCACGTGCACGTCGAGCACGCAGGGGCGCTTGTTGCGGATCGCCTGCTGCAATGCGCCCGCGAGGTCTTCGCTCTTCGTGATCGTGACGCCGTCGGCGCCGCAGGCGCGCGCCCAGGCGGCGAAGTCCGGGTTGTAGCGCTTGCCCTGCTGGTAGAACGCGGTGCCGTGCTCGCGGCCGCCGAACATGCCGACCTGGATGTCGCGGATCGCCGCCCAGCTGAAGTTGTTCCAGACCACCCAGATGCAGGGCAGGCCGTACTCCACCGCGGTGGCGACGACATACGGCGTCATGGAGAAGCCGCCGTCGCCGCAGACGGAGATGCAAGGCCGCTCGGGCGCCGCGAGCTGCGCACCCATCACGCTGCACACGCCGAAGCCCATCGAGGAGTAGCCCCAGCTATTCAGCATGCTCTGCGCTCGCTTCGGGCGCCAGAACTGCATGAACCAGTTGTGGTGCACGCCCGAGTCGCAGGTGAGGATGGCGTCGTCGGGCAGGACCTTCTGCAGCGCATCGACGACGAACTCGGGCCGCAGTGGCGTGGTGAGCTTGCCGAAGTTCGGCCGCACGAACGCTTCCCATTCCTTGCGCCACGCGTCCACCTCGGCGCGCCATTCCGAATATTGCTTCTTCAGCGACGCGGCGCCGCGCTGCTCGCGCAGCCCCAGGGCATTGAGCAGCTGCGCGGTGAACACCTTGGCGTCCGCAATGATGCCGAGCGTCGGCGGGTAGTTACGGCCGAGCTCCTGCGGATCGAGGTCGACGTGGATGAGCCTGGTCTTCGGGAAATTCCACGAGTAGCCCGGGTACCACGAGGAAGACGAGCGGTCGTCGAACCGCGTGCCGATGGTCAGCACGACGTCGGCGTGGCGCCCGGCCTGGTTGGCAGGATAGGCGCCATTCCTGCCGATGAAGCCGAGCGTGAGCGGGTCGTCCGCGGGCACGCAACCCATGCCGTTTGGCGAGGTGATCACCGGGATGCCGTAGGTCTGCTGCAGGCGCGTGACCTCCGGGCCGGCCTCCGACAGCGTCGCGCCATGGCCGATGAAGATCACGGGACGCATGGCGTCGGCGAGCATGTCGAGCGCCTTCGCGACGTCGGCGTCCGACGCGCCCGGGCGATGCTGGCCGAACACGTGCGAGGCGGGCGGCAGCTCGACGTCATCCTCCTCCTGGTAGACGTTGTAGGGGACATCGATGTTCACGGGGCCGGGACGCCCGGTGACCATGGTGTCGAAGCCCTGGCGCAGCGCGAGCGGCAGCATGTCCACGCGCGTGGGCTGGAACGCGCGCTTCACCACCGGGCGGATCACCGAGGGAAAATCCGCCTGGTTGTGCTTGTAGATCTCCTGGAACGGCGCGCGATTCATCTGCGAGGTCGGTACGTTGGAGGTGATCGCCATGAAGGCGGAGGAGTCCGCCAGCGCGGTGGCGAGCGACATCACGAGGTTCGCGGAGCCCGGGCCGGTGGAGGTGAGCGTCGCCACGGGCTGGTGCTTCACGCGGAAGTAGCCGTCGGCCATGTGGCCCGCGCACTGCTCGTGCCGCGGCGAAATGAGCTTCAGCTTGTCGCGCACCGCGTAGAGCGGGTCGAGGATGCCGACGTTGCCGTGCCCGCAGATGCCGAACAGGTACGGCACCTTCTGCTTCACCAGGTACTCGGCGATCAGCTCGCCGCCTTTCATCTTGGCCATGACTGCGCTCCCGCTAGAGGGTGAATCAGCTGAGGGAAAACGTGACGATGCGCTCTTCGGTCATCTCGTGCACAGCATAGCGCGGGCCCTCGCGCCCGAAGCCGCTGTCTTTCGAACCGCCGTAGGGCATCAGGTCGACGCGCGAGCTCGAGGTCTCGTTCACGTGCACGCCCCCGACCTCGAGCCTGCGTGCTGCCGCGAAGGCATCGTCCAGCCGATTGGTGAAGATGCCGGTCGCCAAGCCGTAGGGCGTGGCGTTGACGCGCGCGATCGCCTCATCCAGCGTGTCGAAGGGCACGACGCACACCACCGGCCCGAACACCTCGCTGCAGCCGACCTTCATCTTGTCGTCGATCCCGCCGAGCAGCACCGGCGGCAGCACCGCGCCCCGGCGCGCGCCGCCCGCGAGGCGCCGGGCGCCCTTGGCCACCGCCTCCTCGACCCAGCTCTCCACGCGGATCGCCTCCTTCTCGCTGATGAGCGGGCCGACCACGGTGTTCGGATCGTACGGATCGCCATAGGGCAGCGCCTGCACCAGCTTCGCCAGGCGCTGCTCGACCTCACCAGCGATCGTGCGATGCGCGAGCAGGAGTTGCACCGAGGTGCACACCTGCCCCGCCTTGCGGTATCCAGCGCCCACGACCTTGGGCAGCGCGGCATCGAGCTTCGCGTCGTCGCACAGGATGGTGCAGGCGATCGAGCCGAGCTCCATCTGCGTGCGCCTCAGGCCCGCGCGGCTCTGGATGCTGCGGCCCACCTCGGTGCTGCCGGTGAAGGCAAAGAAGCGCACGCGCTCGTCCGCGATCAGCCACCCGGCGACCTGCGCGCCGCCCGGGATCACGGAAAGGAAGCCGCGCGGCATGCCCGCCTCGAGCAGCACCTCGGCGAGCCTGCACGCGGTGAGCGGCGTGGCGGAGGCGGGCTTGAGGATCACGGCATTGCCCGCGGCGAAGGCCGGCGCGACCTTGTGCGCGACCGTGTTCAGCGGCGAGTTGAACGGCGTGATCGCCAGCACCACGCCGAGCGGCACGCGCAGCGTGAAGCCCATGCGCCCGGCCTGCTGCGGCGCGCCCGCGAGCGGGATCACCTCGCCGGCGAGCCTGCGCGCCTCCTCGGCGGAAAGCTTGAGCGTCTGGATGCAGCGGCGCACTTCGCCCGAGGCGTCCGCCACGGTGAAGCCGGCTTCCATCTGCATGGTGCGCACGAAATCGTCTGTACGCGGCTCTATGAGCTGCGCGGCGCGCTCGAGGATCGCGCCGCGATCGAAGGGCCCCGGCGCGCCGCGGCGAAACGCGGCATGCGCGCTCGCCACCGCGTGCGCCACCTGCTCGCGGTCCGCCGTCGTCACGTGCGCGCCCGGTTCCAGGCGAAACTTGTCCATGACGGGGACGGTTCCGCCCTTTCCCGCGATCCACTGGCCGTCCGACAGGAGAGGTTGATTGGTCACAGCCATAGGATTCGCTTTCGGTAGTCGAGGTCTTTGAGCAGGGGCTCGGCGGGCCCCTGGTGGAACACGGCGCCACGCTCGAGCGCGAACACCCGGTCGGCGAGCGCCAGCACGAGATCCAGGTTGTGCTCGACGATGACGATCGAGGCCTGCCCGCGCAGCTTGTCGAACACGCGGAACAGTTCCTGCACCACCGAGGGCGCGAGGCCCTCGAAGGGCTCGTCCAGCAGCAGCAGCTTCACGTTGCCCGAGAGGGCGCGCGCCACGGCCGCCATCTGCTGCTCGCCGCCCGAGAGGTAGTCCGCCGCGACGTGCATGCGTTCTTGCAGGCGCGGGAAGTACTCGAAGATCCGCTCCTCGCTCCAGGCCACGCCGTGGCTGCCGTCGGCGGCGCGCGCGAGGCGCCCGAGGGCGAGGTTCTCCGCCACCGTCATGCCGGCAAACAGGCCCTTGCCCTGCGGCACGTAGCCGATGCCCATGCGCGCAATCTCGTGCGCCGGCAGCCCGGCGATGCTGCGGCCCTCGTACTCGATCGTCCCGGAGGCCGTCGGCACGAGGCCGTTCAGGGTCTTCAGCAGCGTCGTCTTGCCCGCGCCGTTGCGTCCGAGCAGCGCCACGATCTCCCCCTCGCGCACGTCGAGCGTCGCGTCGGCGAGGATGTGGCTCTTGCCGTAGAAAGTGTTCACCTTGTCGAAGCGCAGCAGCGGCGCGTTCTGCGCCGCGGCGCCGCGCCCGCCAGCGCCGCTCGCGGCGCTCGTCACCCTGGGCGGCGTTCCCGTTCCCGTGTACACCTCCTGCACGCGCCGGTCGCTGCGCACCTCCTGCGGCGTGCCGCTCATCAGCACCTCGCCCTGGTTCATCACCGTCACCGTCTGCGAGAAGCCGAGCACGCGGTCGATGTCGTGCTCGACGATCAGCACCGGGATGCCGGCGGCCACGTTCTTCACCAGGCGGGACACGCGCTCGCGCTCGGCGGCCGCGAGGCCCGCGAGCGGCTCATCCAGCAGCAGCACGCGCGGCTTGGCGCCGAGCGCGATGCCCAGGTCCACCAGGCGCTGGCCGCCGTAGGAGAGCTCGCCGCCCTGGATCTCCTCGATGCCTTCGAGGCCCAGGAACTTCGCCAGCTCCCGGGTCTCGGCGTGGATCTCGGGGAAGCTGTCCACGTCGCGCCAGGCGTTGAAGCGCGCGGGGTGCCGGGCCTGCAGCGCGAGGCGCAGGTTCTCGTAGATGGTGAGGCCCTTGAACAGGTTCGTGATCTGGAACGAGCGCGCGAGACCCTGCTGGCAGATGCGGTGCGGCTCCTGTCCCTGCACCTGCGCGCCGTGCAGCGACACCGTGCCGCCGTCCGGCGCGAACATGCCCGTCGCGACGTTGAACAGCGTGGTCTTGCCCGCGCCGTTGGGCCCGATCAGCGCGTGGATCTCGCCGGCGCGCACGGCGAGGCTCGCGCCGCTCACGGCGCGAATGCCGCCGAAATGCTTTTCCACCGCGGCGAGTTCGAGCACCGCGCCCTGGGGCAGCTCGGGCCGCAGGAAGCCGGGCAGCGGCAGCCCCTCGTAGATCCTGCGCCGGCTCATCGCCGCGGATTCCTCCGGCGGCGGGCGCAGGCGCCGCCGCACCTTCGCCCAGATGCCGGCGAGGCCCTCGGGCGAGAACAGCACGAACCCGACGAACACCAGGCCGAACCACAGCAGCCAGTTGCCGGTCCACATGGAGAAGAGCTCGCGGAACGCGACGTAGAACAGCACGCCCAGGCCCGGCCCGAGGAGCTGGTGCATGCCGCCGATCACCACCATCGCCAGCAGCTCACCCGAGAAGGCGACCGACACCGACTCGGCCGACACGAGGTAGTTGAGGAAGGCCTGCAGAGCGCCGCCCAGGCCCGTCACCACCGCCGAGAGCACGAACGCGCCCAGGCGGTAGCGGTCGACGTCGTAGCCCTGGAAGGTGGCGCGTTGCTGATTCTCGCGGATCGCGACCAGCACGTGGCCGAAGGGCGAGCGCGTGACGCGCAGCAGACAGTAAAGCACGCCGAAGGCGACGAGCGCGACGAAGGCGTAGTAGACCGAATGGTTGTCGAATTGCAGTGCCTTGAAGCCGCCGCGTGACAGGCCGCCCAGCCCGTCCTCGCCGCCGGTGAGCTCGGTCCAGCGGAAGGCGATCGTATAGGTGAGCGCGACGAAGGCGAGCGTGAGCAGCGCGAAATACACGCCGCGCCGGCGCAGGATCAGCAGGCCCACGAGGAAGGACAGCAGCGCGACGAAGGCGACCGAGAAGGCGATCGGCAGGCCGATCTGGCCGGCGAACCAGTGCTTCTGCGAGATCGCCGCAGCGTAGGCGCCGATGCCGAACCAGGCGCTGTGGCCGAAGGAGGTGAGCCCGGTGAAGCCCACCAGCAGGTTGAGGCCCAGCGCGGCGATGGCGAGCGTCACGATCTGCGTGGCGGTGTTCACGCCAAGGCCCAGCAGGCGCACGAGCACCGGCAGCAGCACCAGCGCCGCCAGCCCGACGAGGAGCGTGCGGTTGCGGCTCATTCGAACTTCTCGATGCGCTCGCCGAGCAGCCCGCGCGGGCGCAACAGCAGCACGAGGAACATCAGGATGTACATCGACGCCTCGCCCGCCGCCGGTACGAAGTGGATGGTGATGCCGCGCACCACGCCCACCAGCAGCGCGGCCAGCACCACGCCCCAGAAGCTCCCCAACCCCCCGATCACCACCACCACGAAGGCCACCGTGATGATCTCGGCGCCCATCGCGGGGTGCACGTTGGTGATGGGCGCGAAGAGGGCCCCGCCCAGCGCCGCCATGCCGACGCCCAGCATCACGATCGCGGTCATGTAGGGCTGCAGGCGGATGCCGAGCGCGGCCACCATGTCGGGCCGCTGGATGCCCGCGCGCACCACGCGGCCGAAGGACGTGCGGTGCATCAGGAACCAGATGCCGGTGAGCACCAGCGCCACCACGGCGAGCAGGAAGAGGCGATAGCGCGAGAAGAGGAATTCGCCCAGCGTGACATTGCCCTTGAACGCCTGCGGCATGCCGAAGGGCAGCGGCGCCGCGCCCCAGATCATGCGGATTGCCTGCTCGGCCACCAGCGCAAGGCCGAAGGTGACGAGCAGGGAGAGGATCGGGTCCGCGGTATAGAAGCGGCGCAGGAGGAAGCGCTCGAAGAGGATTCCCAGCAGCGCCACCGCAATGGGCGAGAGCACCACCGCGGGGCCGAAGCCCAGGTGCTTGGCGATCTCGACCGCGCCGTAGGCGCCGAGCGCGTAGAACGCGCCGTGGGCGAGGTTCACCACCCCGCCCACGCTGAAAATCAGCGACAGTCCCAGCGCGATCAGCAGGTAGTAACCGCCCAGGACGAGGCCGTTGACTACCTGTTCCAGCAGGAACAGGAACTGCATTACATGCTACAGGCGTTCAGCTCTTTGGACGGGTTGATGCTCTCCAGCGGCTGGTTCGCCGCGGGCACCGCGGCGCCGAACGCTAGGATGTCCCACTTGTCCTTTGCCTGGCCCTTGGGCTTGACAGTGAACGGGAAGGCTTCCTGGATCAGCTGGTGGTCCCAGGAGCGGAAGTAGCCCTTCCTCGCCTTGAGCAGGTCGAACTCCGCCTGGCTCTCGAAGTACTTGATGAGCTTCTCGGTATCGACGGACTTCGTGGCGTTCATCGCCTGCGCCATGATCTTCAGCGACACGTACTCGATCCAGGCGTGGTTCTCCGGCGGCTTGCCGTATTTCTGGCGGAACGCGGCGACGAAGGCCTTGGTGCCCGGAGTATCGAGGTCGTGGTGCCAGACCGTGGGCCAGATGCCGGCGAGGTTGCCCTCGCCCGCCGCCCAGGCGTCCGCGGTGTTCAGGTTGAAGCCGGCGATCGGGTAAGGCAGGCCGAACTCGGCGTACTGCTTGACGAAGTTCGTGACCTGGTTGCCGCCCAGGTTCGTCGCCACGAGGTCCGGCTTCGCCTGCCGGATCTTCAGCAGGAACGGGCTGAAGTCGGTGGTGTCGGTCGCCGTGAGCTCGTCGCCCACGATCGTGCCGCCGTTCGCCGCAATGAACGCCTTGGCCGCCTTGGCGAGGTCGTGGCCGAAGAGATAGTCCGATGTCAGGGCGAAGATCCGCTTGCCCTTGATATGCCCGTCGCGCAGCAGCGCCTGGCCCGCGGCGTTCACCATCACGGTGACGGGAATGTCGACGTGAAAGGTATAGCGGTTGCAGTTCTTGCCGCGCAGCACGTCCGAGCGAGCGCCGATCTGCAGAAAGAGGCGCTTGTTGCGCGCCGCCACCTGCATGATGGTCTGCGCCGAGGCGGAGTTGATCTCGCCCATGAGGAACTCGACGCCGTCGCGCTCGAGCATCCTCTGCGCCTTGATCGAAGCGGTGGCCGGGTTTACCGAGTCCTCCGACATCACGTCGAGCTGGCGCCCCATCACGCCGCCGGCGGCGTTGATCTCCTCTGTAGCCATCTTGATGCCCATGACGGCGTATTCGCCGAGCGCGCCGAGAAAGCCGGTGAGCGGCGTGAGGTGCCCGATCTTGATCGCGCCGGACTGCGCCCGGACGATTGCCGGAAAGCCGAGCGCCAGCGCGCCCGCGGCTCCCGCCTTCAGTACGTTTCTCCTGCTGGTCATGTTCATTTCCCTTCCTTGGAGTGCGGTTCATCATCCGCCGGCGTCGTCACCACGAGAAACACGAGCCCGGCGGTTCCGGTATTGGTGAAGCTGTGGCGCACGCCCGGCGGCACGTAGACGTAGTCGTGCGGCCGCATGAGGTGTTGTTCTGCGTTCAGGGTCAGCAGGCCCTCGCCCTCGAGCACGTAGTAGACCTGCTCCTGCACCTTGTGCACGTGCTCGGCCACGTAGGCGCTGGGCGCGTAGCGCGAAATGCGGAAGTCGATGCGGCTCGAGCCCGAGTTGCCGGGGCCCACCAGGGCCTTGGACAGCGCGCCGCCGAAGTGGCCGGGAAATTCCTGCCACGCGATGCGCGCCATTTTTTCGACGAACGCAGTGTCGCGGGGCTTGCGTTTTCTGGTCATGGAAAGGTGAGATTTATAGCACTCATCAGTCATCCAGCGCCACTTCGACCAGCGTCGGCTGCAAAGTCCGCATGATTTCCTGCGGCGCGATTCCGACCAGAAATCCCCGCCGCCCCCCGTTGATGTATATCTTCGGCAACTCGAGGATCGTGCGTTCCAGGTACACGGGCAGCTGCTTGCGCGTGCCGAAAGGCGAAGTGCCGCCGACCCGGTAGCCCGAGTGGCGCTGTGCCGATTCGGGCGCACAGGGCTCGATGCGCTTCACCCCCGCCTGGCGCGCGAGGTTCTTGGTCGAGACCTTGCGGTCGCCGTGCATGAGCACGATGAGCGGCTTACCCGCCTCGTCCTGCATCACCAGCGTCTTCACCACCTCGTGCTCGGACACGCCGAGCGCGCGCGCGGAGAGTGCCGTGCCGCCGTGCTCGACGTACGGGTACTCGTGCTCCGTGTAGGCAACACGGTGCGCCTTGAGGAAGACAGTCGCCTGCGTATCAGCCACGCGGATGGTGCTTCGCGTGCAGCGCCTTGAGGCGCTCGCGCGCGACGTGCGTGTAGATCTGCGTGGTGGAAATGTCCGCATGGCCGAGCAGAATCTGCACCACGCGCAGGTCGGCGCCGTGGTTGATGAGGTGCGTGGCGAAGGCGTGGCGCAGCACGTGCGGCGAGAGCGACTTGCCCGGGATCGCGCTCCTGCCGTAGCGCTTGATCAGGTGCCAGAACGCCTGGCGCGTCATGCCGGCGCCGCGCGCCGTGACGAACATCGCGTCGCTGTTCTTCCTCTTCAGCAGCGCCGATCGCGCCTCGCGCTGGTAGCGCTGCACCCAGGACACCGCCTCTTCGCCCAGCGGCACCAGCCGCTCCTTGGAGCCCTTGCCCAGGATGCGCACCACGCCGGCGTCCAGGTTGGCCTCGAAGGTCTTCAGCCCCACCAGCTCGGAGACGCGCAAGCCCGAGGCGTAAAGCACTTCCAGCATGGCCCGGTCGCGCAGACCGAGCGGCGTCTTCGCGTCCGGCGCCGCCAGCAGCGCCTCGACGTCGGCCTCCGACAGGCTCTTCGGAAAGCGCGGCGTGCGCTTGGGCGGGTCAAGCCTGAGCGTGGGGTCTGCGGCGATGGCGCGCTCGCGCAGGCAGTATTGGTAGAAGCGCTTCAGCGTCGAGAGCATGCGCGCGGCGCTCGAGCTCCTGCCGCGGCGCGAGGCAAGGAAGCCGAACAGGTCTTCCTCGCGCGCCTGCACCAGCGCTCGTTTGTGCAGGAACACGGCGAGCTGCGCAAGATCGCGCCGGTAGGACTCCAGCGTGTTCTTCGCCAGGCCGTCCTCGAGCCACAGCGCGTCGCAGAAGGCGTCCACCTGCGACGCGTCGGCGCCGCTCAGGGCGTGAGCTGGAACGCGTCCGCGCTGGATTCGTGCATCAGCAGCCAACGCTTGGCCTCCACCAGGTAGCCGCCGGTCGAATGCGAGAATCCGCCGATGCCGTCCGCGGCGACCACGCGGTGGCAGGGAATGACGATCGGCAGCCGGTTGTCGCCGCAGGCCTGGCCTACGGCCCGCGCTTCGCCGTCGAGCTTGCGCGCCATCTCGCCGTAGGTCAGCGTCCTGCCGCGCGGGATCTCGCACAGCGCCTGCCACAGGCGGCGCTGGAACTCCGTGCCTTCGATCAGCAGGGGCAGGTCGAATTTCACGTCGGGATCGTCGCGGTAGCGCTCCAGCTGGCGCGCGGCGCGCTCGGCGAGCGCGTTCGCGGGCGCCTTCAATTCGGCGCCGGGCGGCAGGTAGCGGATCGCGGTCACGCGTTCGTCGCGCGTCACCACCGCCACCTTCATCTTCGGGAAGCCGACGACTACGTCGTACATAGCTTCTCGATCTTCGCCAGCAGGTCGTCGGCCACTTCGATGCCTTCCTGCTTTAGCTTCTTCTCCGAGGCGAAGCGCTTGGCGCCAGGCAGGCGTACGCCTTCGTCGGCGAGCATGGTGCGCACCACCGTCTCGATGCGCTCGAAGTATTTCTCCCTGCCGGCGAGCGCACCCGGATCGATGGCGAGGAAGGCCTGGCCGATGCGCGGCTTGTTGCCCTGCTCGGAGAAGAAGGAGTCGGCTTCGGTGCCGATGGCCGCGCCGGTGAGCGCGGCGCACACCAGCTCGAAGGCGAGCGCCAGCATGGCGCCCTTGGTGCCGCCGATGGGAAACAGGCTCCCCTGCTCGATGGCTTCCTTGGGATCGGTCGTCGGCTTGCCATGCCGGTCGAGCGCCCAGCCCTCGGGGATCTTCTCGCCTTTTTGCATCGCCACCATGATCTTGCCGCGCGTCACCGTAGTGAGGGCGAGGTCCACCACGATCGGCTGCGCGCCTTCGCGCGGGAATGCAAAGGCCACCGGGTCGGTGCCGAACAAGGCCTTCTTGCCGCCCCAGGCCGGGATCGCCGCCGGGGAATTGGTGAACGCGACCCCGACCATGCCCGCTGCGGCGACCTTCAGCAGGTGAATGCCGAGCACGCCTACGTGAGCGCTGTTGCGGATGCCCGCGAAGCCGATGCCGTTCCGGCGCGCGCGCTGGATCACCTCCTCGATCGCCCAGGCCACCGACTCGTAGGGCAGGCCGTCGGCGTTGTCGATCAGGCACACTGCCGCCTGGCCGGCCGCCATCGAGGGGCGCGCCCTGCCGTCGGCCCGGCCGCTCCTCAGCATCGAGCAGTAAAAGGGCACGCGCGACATGCCGTGGGTGGGCAGGCCCTGCTCCTCCGCGCGCACCAGATGCTGCGCCGCGGTCTCGGCCATCGTCTGGTGCGCGCCGGCGTGCAGCAGCGCCTCTCTCGCCAGACGGAACAATTCCTGCGGCTTCTTCCTCATAATGGCGATTCTAACCGCAGGTTTTCCAGGAGGAAGGCTCATGGGCAGCATGATCGAATTGAAGGCAGGCGACGGCCACAAGCTCGCGGCGTACCGCGCGGATCCGCCGGGCAAGCCGCGCGGCGCAGTGGTGGTAATCCAGGAAATCTTCGGCGTGAACAGCCACATCAAGGCGATCGCCGACGGCTACGCGAAGGACGGCTGGCTGGCGATCGCGCCGGCGATGTTCGACCGCGCGCAGCGCGGCTACGACACCGGTTACTCGCAGCCCGAGATCCAGGCCGGCGTCGCCGTGATGCAGAAGCTCGACTGGAAGCAGACCATGCTCGACGTGGAGGCGGCGGTGGCCGAGGCGAAAAAGGCGGGCAAGGTCGGCATCGTCGGCTACTGCTGGGGCGGCACCGTGTCCTGGGTGGCGGCCGCGCGCCTGAGCGGCCTTGCGTGCTCTGCGCCGTACTACGGCGGCGGCATGCCGGGTTTCATCGGCGAAAAACCCAGGATCCCAACCATGTGCCACTTCGGCGAGCTGGACCAGTCGCCGACGCTGGAGCAAACCAAGGCCATCGCCAAGGCGCATCCGGAGATCACAGCGCATTTCTATCCGGGTGCCGGCCACGGCTTCAACTGCGACCAGCGGGGTTCTTACCACGCGGAGAGCGCCAGGCTCGCGCGCCAGCGCACCGTCGAATTCTTCCGCAAGCACCTCGGGTAGGGTGGGCCGATGGCCCACCTCAGCGGGCCGATGGCCCACCCTACGGTCAACCGCCAGTTCCGCCTCGCTGCGCGCCCGGTGGGGCTGCCGAAGAAGAGCGATTGGCACTTCACCGCGGAGGATGTGGCGCAGCCCGCCGACGGCCAGGTGCTGGTCAAGGTGCTGCAGCTTTCGCTCGATCCGGCGATGCGCGGCTGGATGAACGAGGGCAGGAGCTACATTCCGCCCGTGGGCATCGGCGAGGTCATGCGCGCCGGCGGGGTCGGCAAGGTCATCGCTTCGAAGAACCCGGAGTTCGCTTTGGGCGATCACGTCAGCGGTACTTTCGGCGTGCAGGAATACTGCCTGGCGGACGCGAGGACCCTGAAGAAGATCGACCTGCGCCTCGGCACCTTGCCGCAGTGGCTGAACGTGCTCGGCATGCCCGGCATGACGGGCTATTTCGGCCTGCTCGAAGTCGGCCAGCCGAAGGCCGGTGAGACAGTGGTGGTCTCCGGCGCCGCCGGCGCGGTCGGCCAGTCCGTAGGGCAGGTGGCGAAGATCAAGGGCTGCCGTGCGGTGGGTATCGCGGGCGGAAAATCGAAGTGCGACTTCGTGGTGAACGAGCTGCACTACGACGCCTGCATCGATTACAAGGGCGGCGACGTCAAGGACGGGCTGAAGCAGCATTGCCCGAAGGGCGTGGACGTCTACTTCGACAACGTAGGCGGCGAGATCCTCGACAGCGTGCTCACGCGCATCAACCGCGGTGCGCGAATCGTCATCTGCGGCGCGATCTCGCAGTACAACAACACCGCCCCGGTGAAGGGCCCGAGCAATTACCTGTCGCTGCTGGTCAACCGCGCGCGCATGCAGGGCATGGTGGTGTTCGACTACGCCGAGCGCTACGGCGTGGCGGTGAAGGACATCGCGCAGTGGATGAAGGAAGGCAAGATCGTGTCGCGCGAAGACGTGGTGCCGGGGATCGAGAAGTTCCCCGAGACGCTGAACAAGCTCTTCAGCGGCGAGAACTTCGGCAAGCTGGTGCTGAAAGTCGCCGACGCGTAGGGTGGGCCATCGGCCCACGCTACCGCAACCGGCGCCTACGCCGCCTTGCGCAGCTTGTACCCCTGAATCAATACGTCGGCAGGAAGGCCGAGACCGTCGCAGAGCCGGCGGATCATCTCGATAGTCAGCGGACGCACGCGGTTGAGCACTTCGGCGACCCGCGCACGCGAGCCAATATGGGGCTCGAGCTCCTTCCGCGTCAGCCCGCGCGCCTCCATCACATGCAGCAGCAGGTCGATCGGGTCCGGCGCTGGAATGGGGAAATGCTCACGTTCGTAGGATTCGACGAGCAGCGTCAGCACGAGCAGGCGATCCTCCTCGGGCGAGCCTTTGCGCGCGTTCCAGAGCGCCTCCGTTTCCCTGAGTGCCGCCGCGTGCTCACGCTTGTTACGGATCGGGCGCAAATCCATATGCAATTCCTCAGATGTTTGCCGCATCGATGCTGTCGTATTCGCGGTGCGTGCCCACGAAGCGCACGAAAATCAGTCCGCGGTTGTAGTGCACTGCCACCACGAGGCGGTAGTCGTTGCCCTTGATGTTGAAGATCACGCGGTTGTTCGCGGTGAAACTCGCGCTGCGGTAATCCGCCTTGATCTCGCCGGGCCGTCGCCAAACCGCGCGGCGCGCGATCGCATACCACGCTCGCAGCGGCACTTCCGCGTCAGGACGCCTGCGCCAGAACTCGCGCAAAGTGCCCAATGCGATGATCCGCATCGGGCAATCTAGCATGCTCCCATGGCGGGAGCAAGCGAGGTCCGACCCCGTCTACCTCGTCAACGACTGGCCCGGCCTCACGCGCGTGAACGCCACCGGCACCTTGCCGATCGTGATTTGGCCTTCGCTGAAGCGCGATTGGGTATACCAGGAGCCCTCCAGGGGCCCGCTCTCCGGGAAATCCTCGCGGAAATGCGCGCCGCGCGAATCTTCGCGCGCGAGCGCGGCCTGCGTAATCACCACGCCGGTAGCCACCAGGCTCTTGAGGTTCAGCCAGTCGTGCCAGGTGAGGTTGAACGCGCGGTTGGCATCCGCGATGCCGGTCGCGGCGAGCTCATCGGAGATCGCGTTCAGTTCGGAAAGCGCAGAGTTCAATCCGGCGGCGTCACGGATGACGCCGACTTTCTCCCACATCACGTCGTAGAGCCGCTCGCGCAGCGGTTCCAGAGAACCATGTGACTTGACGGTCTTCGGCTCGCAGCGCGCGATCGCCGCGACGATCGCCGCCTGGTCCGGATCGCGGAGCATCCCTTCCTTCTTCACCCATGCCGCCATCGTGTCCCCGGCCACCCCGCCAAACACCGTGGAGTTCGCCACTCCGTTTCCGCCCAGGCGGTTCGCGCCGTGCACGCCGCCCGCATCTTCGCCGGCAACGAACAATCCCGGCAATTCCGTCGTGCAGTCGGGCCTGAACTCCACGCCGCCCATCATGTAGTGCGCCGTGGGCACCACTTCGACCAGGCCCCCTGCCAGGTCGAAACCGCAATCGGCGCAGCGCTCGACCATGCCCTTGAAGTTCTTCGCCACCTTCTGCGGCCCGAGGTGCGCCATCGAGATGTACAGGCCGCCGTTCGGCGTGACGCTGCCCTTGCGCATCTCGGTGACCATCGCGCGCGAGACGAAATCGCGCGTCGCGCGCTCGGCGAGCGCATCGTACTTCGGCATGAAGCGCTCTTTCGCGCCGTTCAAGAGGTACCCGCCCGCGCCGCGCAGGCCTTCCTCGAGCACCGTGCCGGTCATGCGCGTGTGCGGCCCGGCGAGCAGGCCCGTTGGGTGGAATTGCACCATCTCCATGTCGCGCAAGGGGAGCCCCGCACGCAGCGCCATCGCCAGGCCGTCGCAGCTCTTGTCGCCCGAAGGGGTGTGGTAGCGGTACATGGTCGGCCCGCCGCCGGTGGCGAGCAGCACCGCTTTTGCGCGCACGAATACGTACTCGCCGGTGCGCATGTCGATCATGAGCACGCCGGCGGTTGCGTCGCCGGATCCGGTCTTCACCAGTTCAACGGCGCGGTGCTCTTCAAGACGGTTGATCTTGCGCGCCCAGACTTGCTCCGCGAGGCGATTCATGATCTCGATGCCGGTGAGGTCGCCCTTGTGCACGGTGCGATCAAAGGTCTGCCCGGCGAAGGCCTTCTGATGGACCGTGCCGTCGGGATTGCGGTCGAAGAAGCAGCCGAGCTCGTTTTCCAGTTCGCGGATGCGCTAGACCGCCAGCGTCACCAGCTTCCAGGCAAGATCCTGATCAGGCAGCCACTTGCCCCCCTCGATGGTGTCCATGAAGTGGCGCTCGACCGAGTCCTCCTTCGCCAGCGCCACGTTGTAGCCGCCCTGCACCATGCGCGTGCAGCCGCACTTGCCGAGCAGGCCCTTCACCGCGACGGTGATGGAAAGCGAAGGATCATTCTGATGCGCGTGCAGCGCGGCGAACAACCCCGCGCCGCCCGAGCCGAGAATCAGGACGTCAGTGTCAAGCGAGCGCACGATCCCGGCGCAGCCACTGCATCAGCACCACCAGCGCCACCAGGACGAAGCCGATCGCGTCGAACATCGCCTTCGGGTAGACCAGCAGAAAGCCGGCGACCACCAGCATCGCGCGCTCGGCGATGTTGGTGCGCTTGAGCAGCCAGCCCTGCAGGCCGCCGGCCAGCGCCGCGATGCCGATCGCGGCGGTGAAGGTTACCAGCGCGATCGAGCCCCAGTCGGCGCTGCCGAGCGTCTTGATCGAGCCGGTCAGCAGCAGCCCGGTGCCGCTCGGGTCGAGCACGAACATGAACGGCACCAGGAACGCGGGCGCGGTGTACTTCCAGCACTGCAGCGTGGTCTTGTACGGGTCGCCGCCGGTGATGGCGGCGGCGGCGAACGGCGACAGCGCGGTCGGCGGTGAGACTTCCGAGAGCACCGCGTAATAGAAGATGAACATGTGCGCGGCGTATTCGGGCACCTTGAGCGCGATCAGCGCCGGCGCGGCGATCACGGCGCAGATGATGTAGCTGGCGGTCACCGGCACCGCCAGGCCGACGATCCAGACCACGAGCGAGGTGAAGATGGCGGTCAGCAGCAGCGAATTGCCGGCGTAGGCGAGCACGATCGAGCTGAATTTCAGCCCCAGGCCGGTGAGCGTTACCACGCCGACGATCAGCCCGGCGCCGGCGCAGGTGGCCGCCACGTTGAGCACCGCGCGCGAGCCGCCGTCCAGCGCCTTGATGAGCCCGGAGCCCGCGACGCCGCGCCACAGAGGTTCACGGCCGCGCAGCAGGTCGTAGGACAGCAGTGCGCAATCCCGGTGCAGGAAGCTCGTCACCAGGGCGACCACGGTCGCCCAGAACACCGACAGCTCGGGGGAAAAGCCCATCAGCATGAAGGCGACGATCGACACCAGCGACAGGAAATGGAACCAGTACTTCCTGGTCAGGCTCCAGGCCGACTCGACCTGCTCGAACAGCACATCCTTCATGCCGAACTTGCGCACGTCGATCTCGACCATGATGAACAGCGCGAGGTAATACAGGCAGGTCGGGATCGTCGCCATCAGCACGACGTCCAGGTACGAGATCTTCAGGAACTCGGCGATCAGGAACGCGGCCGCGCCCAGCACCGGCGGCGAGATGATCGCGCCGAGGCCGCCCGCGGCCAGCAGACCCCCAGCTTCGTTCTTGCTGTAGCCGACCTTGGCGAGCATCGGCGCGGCCACCGCGCCAAGCGTGACCGTGGTCGCCACCCCGGAGCCCGAAGGACCGCCCAGCAGGAACGACGCCAGCGTCACGGTGCGCCCGGCGCTGGTCGGCTTGCCGCCCATGGCGGAAAACGAGAAATCGATGTAGAACTTGCCCGCGCCCGAGAACTGTAGGAACGCGCCGTAGATGGTGAACAGGATGATCAGCGTCGAGGACACGTTGATCGCGGTGCCGAAGATTCCCTCCAGCGTCATGTACATGTGGCCGACCAGGCGCGGGATCTCGTAGTTCTTGTGCGTCCAGGGCGCCGGCAGGACTTCGCCGTAGAACGCGTAGAGCAGGAAGCACACGGTGATGAACGGCAGGATCCAGCCCGTGGTGCGCCGCATCGCCTCGAGAATCAGCAGCACCAGCGCGACGCCGAAAACGATGTCCCAGTTGTTCGGCAGGATCGAGCGGTCGAAGAAATCGTCGCCGCCCGCGATCAGGTAGACGGTGGTCGCGATCCCGACCGCCGCCAGCAGCCAATCCCACCACATGACGCGGTGCCGGAAGCGCCTGGCGACGGGAAAGATCAGGAACGACAGAAACAGCACGAAGGCGACGTGGATTGCGCGCAAGTGCTCGGGACGCACGATCGCATAGGCGGTGTAGAGATGGAACAGCGACATCACCACCGCCACCGTGGTTACGAAGGCGGCCAGCCGGCCCGTGAGCTTGTTGTGGACGCCTTCTTCCCGCTCGATCATCTCCTCGGCGCGGGCGAGCGCCTCCTCGCTGACCTCCTTGGCTGGCTGGTGCAGCCGCGCGATCTCTTCGCTCATCGTGCCCCCTGAAAACGAAAAGCCCCGCCAGCGGTCTGGACGGGGCTCTGGTGCGGCGCGGCCTTAGTTGATCTTGATGCCCCGCTCGGCGAAGTACTTGATGGCGCCCGGATGCCAGGGAATCGAGGAGGCATCGGTCTTCTGGTTCTCGAGCTTGAAGTTCTCCGCTTCCTTGTGCGAGCGGATCAGCTCATCGCGCTTGTCGAAGATGGTCTTGACGATGTTGTAGGCCGTCTTGTCGTCCATGTCCTGGTGCGTGACCAGCAGGTTCATCACCGTGGCCTGCGGGTTGTCGGCCGCCATGCCCTTGTAGACGTCCTTCGAGATCGCGTCCTTGACATACAGGTTGCCGTACTTCCTGTTCATCGCCGGCACCAGGTCCGCATGGTCGATCATCTGGATCGTCACGCCGGGGGAGTTGGCGAGGTCGGTCACCGCCGCGGTGGGCAGCCCGCCCACCCAGAAAAAGGCGTCGATCTTGCGGTCCTTCAGCGCGTTCACCGATTCGGCCACGCCGAGGCGCTCGCGCTTCATGTCGGCGTCCTTGTCCAGGCCGGCAGCTTCGATGACGCGAAAGGCCATCACTTCGGTGGCGCTGCCGCCAGAGCCGGTGGAGACGCGCTTGCCCTTCAGGTCCGCCATCTTCTTCACGCCGGAGGCCGTGATGGTCACCACGTGCATGCGGTTGGGGTAAAGCACCATCAGCGTGCGCACCGGAACCGGCTTGCCGGTGAACTTGTCCGTGCCCTTGTAGGCATCAAGGGTCGCGTCCGCCATGGTGAGCGCGATGTAGGGCTTGCCGGTGCCGATGAGCTGCAGGTTGGCGACCGAGCCGCCGGTCACTTCCGCGGTGGCCTGCATGCCCGGCACGTACTTGGAAAGTGCCGCGGCCATGCCGCCGCCGAGCGGGTAGTACACGCCGCCGGTGCCGCCGGTGGCGATGGACAGGTTCTGCGCCTGGGCCGCGGCGGCAAAGATGCCGGCGGCGAGTGCGGCGAAGCGCACGGTGTTCTTCATTGGATCATCCTCCTAAAGGTTTGCGGGGGGAATTCTAACGCACGCCGAGGCGCTTCAAGACCTCCGCCCGCCGCCCCCGGGCCGCGTCCCGCACTCTGGAATAGAGGCTCCCGCCGAGGCTGTCCATCGCCACCAGCAGCGGGCCGAAGCCGCTGACGCGGAACTTCCACAGCGACTCGGGATTCAAGTCGTCGAGGTCCACGTCCTCGATCGCCTCGACCCAGGTGGTCTCCAGCGCCGCGGTGCCGCCGATGATGGCGAGGTAGGCGCCGCCCAGTTCCTGGAATGCGGCCGCCGACTGCTCGCGCAGGCCGCCCTTGCCGATGACCAGTCGCACGCCGTGCTGCTGCATCAGTGGCCGCGTGAAGCGCTCCATGCGCTCGCTGGTGGTGGTGCCGATGCAAAGGGGCGCGTACCCGGCGGGGTTTGCGGCGCTCTTTTCCACCTTCCTCACGTTCGGTGCGGTGTGGATCACCGCGTGGCCGGAGAGGTCGAAACGCGTCTTCCTGCCGCGGTCGAACATGTGGATTTGCGTCGCGTCGCGGATGCCATAGAGCGTGCCATTCAGCGTCACCGTGTCGTCCACGCGCAAGGCGCGCGCCTGCGCCTCGCTGACCGGCATGGTGAATTCGTGGTGCGCCATCGCTAGCCGCCGAGCAGCGCCTTCTTCAGGTCGTCCTGCACCGGCTTCTCGCCCAGCCAGATGCGCAGCAGCGCGCGGTAGAAGTCCTCGCCTTCGATGGGCTTGCCGGAAGGCTTGCCCGCGACCGTCACCTGGGTGCCGCTGCCCGGAATCCAGTCGAGCGTGATCGCCATCCCCTCCTTTGCCACTTTCATCTCGGCCATGATCGCGACGAGCTGCGCGATGCGCGGCTCGAGGGCTTTCATCGTCGCCTCGTCGTGGTTGGGGCGCATGCCGTCCACCAGAGCTTCGGCGAACTGGTCAGCGCCCACGTCGCGCAGCATGTGGATCGCCACGCGCTTCGCGCCGGGCTGCGTCACCGGGTCGGCCTTGCGCTCCGCGACATACAGGCCCATCGCGTAGACCTGCACGAAGAAGCGCTTGCGCAAGCCCGCGCCCTTGAGCACGAGTGGCGCCTCCGCGACGCGGATCTGGTCCTCGATCTTCACGCCGGCCACCTCGGCGCCGAACGCGGGCGATGCAAGCAGAAACAGCAGCAGGATCCTAGTAACCATATTCGACTCCCTCAGGCCGGAAAGTGGCGCGCGCGCGGCGCGCCGAGTGGCACTGCATGTTCACTGCAACCGGGTTCATGGTGATGTGAGTGGCCGCAGTCTCCACGTGCACTGCGAAGGCGGTGGCATCCCCGCCCAGGCCCTGCGGCCCCACGCCGAGCGCGTTCACCGCGCCGCTCAGCTCCGTTTCCAGTTTCGCCCCCTCGGGGTCGTCGCATTTCGAGCCGAGCGGGCGCGTCGCCGCGACCTTGGCCAGGTGCACGCACAGGTCCGCGGTGCCGCCCACGCCCACGCCGACGATGGTCGGCGGGCAGGTCTTGCCGCCCGCCTCCAGTACGCAGTCCACGACGAAGGTCTTGATCGCGTCCACGCCCTCCGCCGGAATCGCCATCTTCAGCCAGGAATTGTTCTCCGAGCCCGAGCCCTTGGGCACCATCTCGATCCTCAGCGTGTCGGCCTCGTCGCTGAAGTCGATGTGGATCACCGGGATGCCGCGGCCGGTGGAGTCCTGCGCGTTGTGGCGCGTGGTCGGATGCACGATGGAGGAACGGAACGAGTACTCGCGCGTGGAGCGCGCGCAGCCGCTGCGGATCGCCGCCTTCAGCGCCACGCCGTCCACCTGCACGTTGCGCCCGATCCACACGTTGTAGATCGGGATGCCGGTGTCCTGGCAAAGCAGGTTGTCGGTATCCTCGGCGACCTTGATGTTGCGGATCATGGTGCCGAGTATGCGCTTTGCGCCCGCGTCCCTCTCGTTCCGAGCCAATTCGTCGAATCCCCGCTTGACGTCCGGCGGGAGGCGCTTCAACGCGCGGATGTAGAGCTCCTTCGCCGCCGCCTCCACCTGTTTGAGATCGACGATCACTTCACGGAGATGTTCCGTTCGCGCACCACGCGCGCCCAGAGCTGCGTCTCTTCCTTCATCGCGCGGCCCATTTCTTCCGGGGTATTGCCCACCGGCGCGAGGCCCTGGACGTAGAAGCGCGCCTTCAACCGCGTCGACTCGAGCGCCTTCTTCGTGTCGCGGTACACCTTCTGCACGACTTCTTTCGGCGTGCCGGTGGGCGCGACGATGCCGAACCAGCCGGTGTTCTCGAAGCCCGGCAGCGTCTTCGCGATCGCGGGAACGCCGGGCAGCAGAGCGAACTCGGTCCTGCTGGTGACGCCGAGCGCGCGCAGGCGGCCGGAGTTGATGTGCCCGATGGTTGCCGCGACGTTGGTTACCGCAAACGTGGTGTCGCCGCTCACCAGCCCGGTCAGTGCCGGGCCCTCGCCCTTGTAGGGCACGGCGAGGGCGTCGATCTTCGCGGCGTTGACGAAGTTCTCCGCCGCGAGGTGGGTCTGCGAGCCGATGCCGGCGTGGCCGAAGGTGAGCCTGCCGGGCTGCGCCTTCGCGGCGTCGATCAGCTGTTTCACCGTCTTGTAGGGCGAGCTCGCGTTCACCACCAACACTTGGGGGCCCGAGACCACGTTGGTCACCGGCACGAAGTCCTTTTCCGGGTCGTAATTCATCTTGGCGTAGATGTGCTGGTTCGCCGTCACCACCGAGCCCGAGGGAAAGAACAGCGTGTAGCCATCGGGGGCCGCGCGCGCCGCTTCCGCTGCGCCGATCCCGCCTGCGGCGCCGCCTCGATTCTCGATCACCACCGTCTGGCCCCAAATCTCGGAGAGTTCCTGGCCGACCAGGCGCGCCGAGATGTCGGTGGCGCCGCCCGGCGGGAAAGGCACGATGAAGCGCACCGGTTTCTGCGGCCAGGATTGCGCCTGCGCTGCCGTGGCGAGCGCCATGCCGGCCAGAAACATCGCGAATCTCATTGCATCCCCGGGTCGTCTGGTTCGAAAAGCATTCTACAGCGCGAGCGCGAAGGCAAGACCCCATCCCAGGGTGAGCGCCGCTGCCGCGGCCGTGAGCGATTTCTGCCAGTCGCGCCAGGGCAGGAATTCGAGCGCGAGGACGCGCAGGCCCCCGCCCAGGTGGGCGGCGAGCAGCACCACCAACACCCACTCCGCCGCCTTCACCAGGGGTTGCTCGGTCCACCTGAGCAAGCGGTCCATTTCCAGGCCTTGGCCGAGCACCCAGAAATGGGCGGGCAGGAACAGCGCGAGCGCGATGCCCGACACGCGGTGCACGAGCGCCGCCCACCTGCTCATGCGAACACCGTACGCACCGCGCGCATGCCCATCCAGGCAAGGAGCATGGCAAAGAGGAGGAGCGTTAGGTCGCTTGAGCGACCACGCCAACCCAGCCATTCGCCGAGCACTGCGCGCAGTCCTATGGGCGCATGCACCGTCACCGCCAGCACGAACAGCGAATAGAAGGCGAACCAGGCGGCGCTGCCGCGCGTGCGCGCGAGAATTTCGGCGCCGGTGAGGCCGCCGCGCACCGCGTAGATGATGGTCGCCAGGTGCACCAGTACGCACAGCGCGAGCACCGCGGCGCTCGCGCGCTGCACGATCCAGAGGAAAGTTTGCGACCTCATGGATTTCACAATTCCCCCCGCAGCGCGGCCTTCAGCGTCGCGCGCTTGAGTCCCGCGATGCCCGCCGTGGGCGAGAGAGCCTTGGGGCAGCGCTCGGTGCAGCTCATGTGGGTGTGGCAACTGAGGCAGCCGGCATCGCCCGCGACCGCGCGCAGCCTCTCGGCCTGGGCTTTGTCGCGCTCGTCGTTCACGAGCGTCCAGGCGCGATTGAGCGCCGCCGGGCCGAGGTAGTCCGGATTCCAGGCCACCACGTCGCAGGCGCTGTAGCACACGGCGCAGCCGATGCACTCGATGTTCACGTCGGCGAGCTTGCGCTTTCCGGAAACCGGGGAGAGGAGCGCGAAATCGTCGCTGCGCTTGCGTTCGCCGCCGAACTGGCCTTTCGCTCGCGCCCACTTGTCGAAGAACTCGCGCATGTCGGTCACCAGGTCCCGGATCACCGGGAGGTTCCTGAGCGGCGAGATCTCCAGGCGCCCCTCTTTCGCCACCTTGTCCACGTGGGTGCGGCAGGTCCAGCGCGGCGCGCCGTTCACCGTCATGGCGCACGAGCCGCACATCCCGACGCGGCAGGCGTAGCGGTAGGCGAGCGTGGGATCGAGGTGGCGCTGGATGTGGGTGACCACGTCGAGCACCGTCTGGCTCTCGCGGCGCGGCACTTCGAAGGCCTGCCAGGCGTCGCCGCGACGGACGCTAACGCGAAGAACGCTCACGCGCTCTCGTACAGCCTCGTCAATACGAACTCGCGGTGTCCGAGCGCCTCGGCCGCGGTGAGGCGGCCGTTGGCCGTGCGCAACATGCACTCGAGCAGCTTGTCGCCTGCCTGGTCGGGGGACATCTCTTTCCTCAGCAAGCCCGACACGTCCACGTCGATGTGCTCGCTCATGGTGCGCACCGTGCGCGGATTCGCCGACAGCTTGATCACCGGCAGGATCGCGTTGCCGATCACGTTGCCCTGGCCGGTGGGAAACAGGTGCACCGCGAACCCGGCTGCGGCGCACAGGGTCACCATCTCGGCCGCGGCCGAGGAGGAGTCCATGAACCACAATCCCGGCCCGGTCGGGGCTTCGGCCTTGTCCAGCACGCCGTCCACCAGGCACTTGCGGCCGATCTTCTGGATGTTGCCCAGGGCCTTCTCCTCGATGGTGGTGAGGCCGCCCTCGATGTTGCCCTTGGTGGGCTGCGAGTCCATCAGGTCGCTGGTCTTGTGGCGGTCGACGACCTGCTGGTAGCGGTCGAAGACGAACTGGAACTTCTTCCTCACCTCGTCGTTCCTGCAGCGCGCGGCGACCAGATGCTCGCCGCCGGTCAATTCCGTGGTTTCGCCGAACACCAGGGTGACGCCGTGCGGGTACATCTTGTCGAAGGCGTTGCCCACCGTGGGATTCGCGCCGCAGCCGGAGGTGGTATCGGATTCGCCGCACTTGGTGGACACCCACAGGTCTTTCAGCGGGCGCTCCTCGCGGCGCAGTTCGGAGGCCCACTGCACGTATTCCTTCGCCGCTTTCGAGGCGCGCATGATGGTGTCGTGGTCGCCGTGCTGCTCGATGCCGAAGTGCGCCACCGGCTTGCCGCTCGCGCGGATGCCGTCGGCGACCTTCTTCGCCCAGGTGTCCTCGATGCAGATCACCACCACCGCGGCGACGTTCGGGTTGCAGCCCGTGCCGATGAGCGTGCGGAAATGCAGGTCCAGGTCGGCGCCGAACTGCAGGCGCCCGTAAGGGTGCGGGATCGCCATCGCCCCCTTGACGTTGTTGGCCACCGCCTCGGCGGCGGCGTTCGAGAGGTCGTCCACCGGCAGGATGAGGACGTGGTTGCGCACACCGACGCGGCCGTTCTCGCGCTTGAATCCGTGGAAGCTTGCTTTGTCCAGTTTCATGTTCACCAGCGCTTGGTCTTGAGGTTCTGGATGTGCGTGTGCTCGCCCTTCCTGATCGGCGCGACCACCTTGCCGATGTCCACGCCGTACTTGATCACGGTGTCGCCGGGCTTGTAGTCCTTCAGCGCGAGCTTGTGGCCGATGGGGATGTCGCCTTGCGCGACGACCTTCACGTCCTTGTCGTCCTCCATGATCCAGCCGTTCAGTTCCTGGCCCTTCTTCACGCCCTCTACGACGACCACGCCGACGCCGTCGCCTTCCTCATGTACGACGAAATGGATCATGCAACACCTCGCTACGGGAAGCCGATATTCTAGCCGCATGTTCGACCGCCGCCGGTGCGCGAGCGCGGCCTGACCTGAGGTGCCTTAGCGCGCGTGCTTGCGCGCGGCGCCGCTGTCGGCGACGCCGAGCCAGGTTTCCAGCGCCGCGCGGTCCTCGCGCAGCGCCGCGCTGGCGCCCTCGTACACCACGCTGCCGCGATCGAGGATCGCGGCGCGGTCGGTCATGCCGAGCACCTTGCGCGCGTTCTGCTCGACGATGATCGCCGCCAGGCGCTCCTCGCGCACGATGCGGCGCAGCGCCACGAGCAGTTCCTCGACGAGGATCGGCGCGAGGCCCTCGAGCGGCTCGTCCAGCAGGATCAGGCGCGGGTTGAGCACCAGCGCGCGCCCTACCGCGAGCATCTGCTGCTCGCCGCCCGAGAGCCGGTTGCCCAGATTGCGGCGGCGCTCCCTCAGGCGCGGAAACAGGTCGAATACCTTGGACGGCGTCCACGGCCCGGGGCGCGCCACCGCGGTGAGGTTCTCCTCCACGCTGAGCGAGCGGAAGATGTTGCGCTCCTGCGGCACCCAGCCGATGCCGGCCGCGGCGCGCTGGTCGGGGCGCAGCGCCGTGATGTCACGGCCGTCCAGCCGCACCGTACCGCCGAGCCGGCGCGTCACGCCGATCACGGAGTTGACCAGCGTGGTCTTGCCCATGCCGTTGCGGCCGAGGAGCGCGAGCGACTGCCCCTCGGCAAGCGAGAGCGAGATGCCATGCAGCACCGTCGCCTCGGCATAGCCCGCCGAGAGCCGGTCGAGGGTCAGCAGTTCAGGCATCCACCACCTCCTCGCCGAGGTACACGGCCTTCACGCGCGGGTCCCTGGCCACCTCGTCGGGCGAGCCCTCGGTGAACAGGCCGCCGTTCACCATCACCGAGATGCGCTCGGCGAAGCTGAACACCAGGTCCATGTCGTGCTCGATGAACAGCACCGTCACCTCGCGCGGCAGCGAAGCCACGGCGGAGAGGATCTCGTGGCGCTCTTCCTCGGGGACGCCCGCCGCCGGCTCGTCGAGCAGCAGCACGCGCGGCTGGCAGGCGATCGCGAGCGCGATCTCGAGCAGCCGCTGTTTGCCGTAGGGCAAAGTCGCAACGCGCTCGTGCATCACCTCGGCGAGGCGGAAGCGTTCCAGCACGCCGACGATATCGGCGTCCAGGCTCAGGCGGCTGCCGGCCACGCGCCACCAGTCGCCGCCGTGGCCGAGGCGTTCCGAGACCGCCAGCCCGATCGACTCGAGCGGTGTGAAGTCCGCGAACAGCTGGTTGATCTGGAAGGTGCGCGCGAGCCCGCGCCGCACGCGCCGGTGGGGCGCCGCGGCGGTGATGTCTTCGCCCTCGAGCAGGATGCGGCCCGCGCTCGGCGAGAGCACCCCCGTGAGCAGGTTGATGAGGGTGGTCTTGCCGGCGCCGTTGGGGCCGATGAGCGCATGGCGCGCGCCGCGCTCCACGCGCAGCGAGACGTCGGTGCAGGCCGCAATGCCGCCGAAATTCTTGTGCAGTCCCAGCGTCTCCAGCGCGACCGGCATGTCAGCGGCCCTTGCCGAACAGGCCGCGCAGCCGCGCCGCGACGCGCTCGCGGCCGACCAGCACGATCATCACCAGCAGCAGCCCGATCCAGAACTGCCAGTACTGCGGAGTAAGCGAGGCGATCCAGTCCTGCATCAGCTTGAAGGCGACCGCGCCTGCCAGGCCGCCGTAAAGGTAGCCGGTGCCGCCGATGATGAGCACCAGCAGCAGGTCCGCCGAGCGTTCGAAGGAGAATACGTCCAGCGAGCAGAAAGAAGTGGTCTGCGTGAGCAGCGCGCCGGCGATGCCCGCGTAGCAGGCCGCAATGGTGTAGATCGCCACCAGGCGCCTGTTCACCGGGATGCCGATGGCGCTGGCCCGCAGCGGGTTGCCCTTGATCGAGCGCAGCGACAGGCCGAAGGGCGAGTGCACGATACGGCGCGCGACCACGAAGAGCACGAACAGGATCGCGAGCACGTATGCATAGGCGACGTGCCCGGTGATGTCGAAGGAGAAGCGCCCCAGCAGCGGCGCGGTGGCGATGCCTTGCAGGCCGTCGGCGCCGCCGGTGATGTCGTCGAAGCGGTTGGCGACCTCGCGCAGCAACATGGCGACGCCGAGGGTCACCATGAGGCGGGTCAGGTCCGAGCCCCGCAGCACCAGGAAGCTGGTGGCGAAGCCGAGCGCCGCCGCGGCGAGGCCGGAGGCGAGCAGCGCGAGCACCGGTTCGTCGATGACGTGGTGCTTGGCGAGCAGCCCCGCGGCGTAGGCGCCGAAGCCGAAGAACGCGGCATGGCCGAGCGAGAGGATGCCCGCGTAGCCGAGGATCAGGTCGAGCGACAGGGCGAACAGGCCGAGGACCGCGATCTCGGCGAGGATCAGGTGCTTGCCCGGAAGGAGAAACAGGCTCGCCAGCGCCGCACCCCAGAAGGCGACCTCGAGCGCCCGCCAGCGCGCGCGCAGCGCGAGGTGGTCCGCGACCGCAGTGGCGAGGACCGGGGCGCCGGCGCTCATTTGCCCTGCACTCGGCTGAAAAGGCCCTGCGGCCGCAGGATCAGCACCACGATCATGATGGTGTAGATCGCGAACGCGCCGAACTTGGGGATGTAGTACTTGCCGGCGACGTCGCCGATACCCAGCAGCAGCGCGGCGAGAAACGGCCCCGTGATGCTCGAGGTGCCGCCCATTGCCACCACGATGAGGAAATAGATCATGAACTTGAGCGGGAAGTGCGGGTCGAGCCCCAGGATCTCCGCGCCGAGCGCGCCGCCAAGGCCGGCGAGCCCCGAGCCCACCGCGAAGGTCACCGCGAAAACTGCGTTGACATGGATGCCCAGCCCCTGCGCGGTGCGCGGATCGTCCACCGCGGCGCGCAGCCGGCTGCCAAAGCGCGTTTTCGAGAGCGCGAACTGGAGCGCAATCGTGAGAACGCCGCAGACCGCGATGATCATCAGCCGGTACTTGCCGATGCCGACGCCGCCGACGTCGAACTGGCCCTCGAGCCACTTGGGCAGCTGGACGAACACCTGCTGCGACCCCATCAGGTAGTCGGTGGCGGCGACCGCCATGAAGGCGAGGCCGATAGTGAACAGCACCTGCTCGAGGTGCGAGCGCTCGTACACGTGGCGGTAGAGCGTGCGTTCGAGCACGAGGCCCGCCAGCGCCGGGATGAAGAAGGCGAGCGGCAGCGCGGCGAAAAAGGGCCAGCCGAGCTTGTTCACCAGCACCACCGCGGCGTAGCCGCCCGCCATGGCGAAGGCGCCGTGCGCCAGGTTGATGAAATTCATCACCCCGAGCGTCACCGCCAGGCCGCTCGCGAGCACGAAAAGCAGCATGCCGTAGGCGATGCCGTCGAACAGGATGGTGAGCATGAAGAAGGGCGCCGCCCGAAGGCGGCGCCAGGGTCGGCAGATGCGGTCGATACGCTCCGGGCGCGCTACTTCTTCTGTGCCTTGACCGGGTCCTTCACCGCCTCGAAGGTCGCGAACTCCACGTTGTAGAGCTCGCCGCCGACCTTCTCGACCCTCCGGATGTAGATGTTCTGCACGATGTCGCGCGTCTCCGGGTCGATGCTGATCGGGCCGCGCGGGCTTTCCCATTGCATGCCCTTCATCGCGTTGATCAGCGCGTCGCCGTCGGTCGAGCCGTTGGTCTTCTTCAGCGCCTCGTAGATGAGGTGCATGCCGTCGTAGCCGCCGACCGACATGAAATTGGGCCGCAAACCGCCGTTCGCCTTCCGGAACGCCTCGACGTAGGCCTTATTGGCCGGCGAGGGGTGGGCCGCGGAATAGAAATGCGCCGTGACCGAGCCGAGAACCGCGTCTCCCATGCCGTTCAGCAGGTCGTCGTCGGTGACGTCGCCCGGCCCGATCAGCCTGATGCCCGCCTTGTCCAGGCCCCGCTCGGCGTACTGCTTGGCGACCGCGCCGCCCTGACCCGAGGGCACGAAGATGAAAACCGCATCGGGTGAGGCGTCGCGCGCACGCTGCAGGAACGGCGCGAAGTCCGGATTGGCAAGCGGGATCTTGATCTCGGCGACCACGGTTCCCCCGGCCTTCTCAAAGCGTTCCTTAAAGGAGTTCTGCGCATCCGCCCCGGGCGCGTAGTCCGACACCAGCGTCGCCACCTTCCTGATGCCGTTCTTTGCCGCCCAGTCGGCGATGATCACCGAGGACTGCGCCAGTGTGAAGCTGGTGCGGGCGATGTAGGGCGAGCGCTCGGTGATGATCGAGGTGCCCGCCGCCATTACGATCTGCGGCACCTTCGCCTGGGTGGCAAGCGGGGCCACGGCGAGCGCCGCCGGCGTGACGCCGAAGCCGGCGAGAAAGCTCACCTTGTCGTTGACGATCAGTTCCTGCGCGATGCGCTTGGTGTTGTCGGGCACCGCGCCATCGTCCTTGATGATCAGCTCGATCTTCTTGCCCGCGACCGTGTCGCCGTACTGCTGCATGTAGAGCTTGGCCGCGGCGCTGATCTGCTTACCGGTCGAGGCCTGCGGGCCGGTCATGGGCAGGATCAGCCCGACCTTGACCTGGGCGAACGCGCTTCCCGAAACGACGGCACCGGCGATCAATGTCGCGGCGAGTGCCCTGATGTTCTTGCCTGGCATGGTTGTCCCTCCTCAGTTAGCCCGTGATTATTCATGAAATGCGGTGCCTGCGCTTCAATCTCTTGCGCATCGTCGAACGTAGAGGCCGAGTATGCTCTCAGCATGGTCGACCGCCGCAGGTTCCTGCAGGCCTTCGCCGCGGCGTCTGTTTCACCTGTGCTGCAGGCCTGCGCGCAGGCGCCCGCACGCTTCGCGCGCAATCCCTTCGCCCTCGGCGTGGCCTCGGGTTATCCGCATCCGGGAGGCATGGTGCTGTGGACGCGGCTGTTGGGCGGGCTCGACCCCGTCGCTTATCCGGTGCGCTGGGAGATTGCATCGGACGAAGCGATGCGGACTATTGTTGCTTCGGGCAGCGCCGTGGCCGAGCCGCAGTGGGCGCATTCGGTCCACGTAGATGCGAAGGGTCTCGAGCCCGACCGCTGGTACTGGTACCGGTTCATGGCGGGTGAGGCGCTGACTCCCGTCGCACGCACGCGCACCGCGCCGCGGCTGGATGCAGAAGTGGCTAAGCTGCGCTTCGCCTTCGCCTCCTGCCAGCAGTACGAGCAGGGCTATTACGGAGCACACCGGCACATCGCCGCCGACGCGCCGGACCTGGTGGCGTTCCTGGGCGACTACATCTACGAGTCTTCGTGGGGCAAGGAGCACGTGCGCAAGCACGATGTGGGCGAGCCCTACGACCTCGAGGGCTACCGCCGGCGCTACACGCAGTACAAGATGGACCCCGACCTGCAGGCTGCGCACGCCGCCTGCCCGTGGGTCGTCACCTGGGACGACCACGAGGTGGATAACGACTACGCCGACGACCGTCCCGAGGACGGCATGCCGAAGGAGCAGTTCCTTCTGCGCCGCGCGGCGGCGTACCAGGCCTACTACGAACACATGCCGCTGCCGGAACGCATGAAGCCCAAGGGGCCGGACATGCGCATCTACACCCAGCTGGGCTGGGGACAGCTCGCGCGCTTCTTCGTTCTTGATGACCGGCAGTACCGCTCCTGGCAGGCCTGCCCGCGGCCCAAGCGCATGGGCGGCTCGAACACGGTGGACATCGAGCAGTGCGAGCAGCTCGCCAATCCGAACCGCAGCATGCTCGGCCGCGCGCAGGAGCGCTGGCTGGAAAATTCGTTATCCGAGTCGCGTTCGCGCTGGAACCTGCTCGCACAGCAGACCACCATGGCGCAGTTCGACCAGAAACCGGGGCCGGGCAGAAGGGCGTGGACGGATGGATGGGACGGCTATCCGGCGGCGCGGAAAAGGCTGCTGGACTATTTTCATGAGAAGAAGATCGCCAATCCCGTCGTCCTGGGCGGCGACGTGCATTCCTTCAATGTCGCGGACCTGAAGCTCGATTTCGACGATCCGAAGTCGCCGGTGGTGGCGAGCGAGTTCGTCGGGACTTCGATTACCTCGCAGGCCTGGGCGCAGGAGCGGCTGAACAAGTTGCTGGCCGACAACCCGCACATGAAGCTGATGGACAGCCGGTATCGCGGCTACGCGCGGGTGGAGGTTACGCCGGGGAGGATGCGAACGGAGTTAAGGGCGATGGAGTCGGTGCTGTCGCGGGATGCGGCGTGCAATACGCTGGCGACTTTCGTGGTGGAGGATGGGAAAGCCGGGCCGCAACGCGCTTAGGCACCCCTGCCGGTGCGAGGGCGAGCGGCTCGGGACCCCATATGCGATGATTTCCTTCATGGTCCATCATCTTCCGCACTACGGCCGCTTCCTGTGACGCGGAACCGGCTGTGGCAGGGCCTGCGGCGGTTCCGAGACACCGACCGCGGCTTGTCCATTCTCCTTGCGCTGCTCGTCATTGTCGTGTTCGTACTGCCGGCGGCTTCGACGCCGCACGTCGACGCGCGGTTTGCGGGCGATTTTGCATTCTCGGCGCTTCTCATCGCCGGCGCGGTCGCTACGTCCGAGCGGCGCTGGATCCGGTTCGCCGTGGCAGTGCTCGTGGCGGCTGCGCTGCTGGTTCGCTGGGTGGCCAATGCGGCGCCCGCCGACAGCTTCGCCATAGGGCGCGAAGCGTCCACGCTCGTCACGCTCCTCGCGTTCGCCGCGGTCGTGGCGGCGGAGGTCTTTCGTCGCGGCGCGGTGAACCATCACCGCATCCTGGGCGCCGTCGCCGTGTACCTGCTGATCGGGTTGGCGTGGGCAAGCGCTTGCGAGCTGCTGCATGTCGTGCATCCGGGGGCTTTCAGCGGCGCGCTCCCCGCCGAGCCTGTCCCCCAGACCTGGATCTACTACAGCTTCGTCACGCTCACCACGATGGGCTACGGCGACATCACGCCAGTGCATCCGGTCGCGCGTTCACTCGCGATCGCCGAGGCAGTGATCGGCCAGCTTTACCTCGCCATCACCCTGGCGCGTCTGGTATCGCTGCGCGAGAGCGCAAGCGATCATCGCAAATGACCGGCGGGTGATAAGCCAGCGATTCGCGATCCCGCGCGCGGTGCGCGTGGACTGAGGCATCGTGCAGTTCCTCAGCCATGCGGCCTCCTCGAACCGGCAGCCAGGCGCTACTTGCCTTCTATCCTCCCGAGGACTTTGCCGCTTTGGTCGATCATGAATATCGCATGGCCGCCGGGATAGGGGGATGGCTTGTCCTGCGGCGAGTTGCGCTTCGTGAATTCCACGCGGACATACCACTTGTTGTTCTCGGTCTTTGCGCTGAACGTGCACGGCGTGACAGAACTGCAGCGGTCGCTCACTTGGCGCCCGGCGACGTCGATTGCGCCATGTCTATCGAGGGCCGCGGCGCATGGAGCCCATGCGGCGATGAGCACAGCGAGGAATGCGGCGAGCGCTGCGTGAGCTGTCCCTCTCATTTGCTGGCCCTGTAGATTACAAACTTTGTACCGTCCCTCTTGTGAATTGTGTCGGCAGGCCGGCGCGCGTTCATGATTTACACGTAACGTTCGCAGTGAAGGGCGGGCCGCTTGTGGCCCGTCCCTCCCGACTGTTGGGCTAAGGTGCTCACAGGCTGATATTTAGCGCGTTGAGAATAACGAATATCAGCAGAATGCCCAGCAACGCACCCGCGACCAACAGACTGAACTGAAACACGATTGCGCCCGCACCGAGCATGGATGCCGCGCCCGCAAACCGCCACGGCTCGTGAGCCACAAAGGAGATAGCAGCAAGGAGGAGGGCGAGCACGCCGAGAGTGACAGCAGCAATGGCGAAGATTTGATACCAATCAAGCTTGCGTTCGGGCTCTCTGTACTCAACGCCCTTAACTCTTGCGGCCACCCGGTCTTTGATCTTTTGAGCTGTATCGACCACTACCTTGTCAACGGGCTCGGGCGGAATGATCGCCGGAAGCACCCACGTTGGTAGAACAGCGGCGACGACCGCAAGGCAACCTACGACGGTGCCAGCTATCCCGAGCCAATGTGTCTTCTGCGCTGTGGTCATTTGAGCACCCTAAGGTTTACGTCCACCAACGCGCGCCCGGCGACGGTTGGAGAGCACGGCACTCGCGCGCGCGCCGTCCCAAGCTAGGCGGAAGATCCGGGAACTACGATCTTCGAATCCTCCCGATTGCCCCACTCCCCCCACGACGCCACGTAGTTCCTCACCCGCGGATACCCGAGCGACTTGAGCGCGATGAAGGTGCTCGCCGAGCGGTAGCCGCCCTGGCAAACGGGAATCACCATCTTGTCCGGCGTCACGCCCCTCGAGACATACAAAGCACGGATCTCCTGCGCGGAGCGAAACGCGCCTTTCCCATCCAGATGCTCGCGCCAGAAAACATGCACCGCCCCCGGAATGGTTCCCGCGCGCCGCGCCCGCTTCTCCGTCCCCCGATACTCCGACTCGCGCCGCACGTCGACGATCACCGCCGTCGCGTCCCCGATCGCGCGATGCACGTCGAACCGGGTCGCGAGCAGATCGGGATTCACCTCGCCCTTGTAAGGAGGCGACGTCGGCGGCGCCTTTGCGGGATCGGCGGGAGGCGGCGCCTCCTTCAGGCGGACCAGCTCATGACCGGCCGCGGTCCAGGCCTGCGTCCCGCCGTCGAGAAGCCTGGC
>Ga0184628_10000238_pt1 | contig 32917 bp, 30 predicted proteins | sample PLM4_5_b1_FD_133149 | JGI IMG/M metagenome (GOLD analysis project Ga0184628, IMG submission 133149) | Groundwater sediment microbial communities from an aquifer in East River, Colorado, USA - PLM4_5_b1 | ecosystem: Environmental > Terrestrial > Soil > Riparian zone | place: USA: East River...
CGCTGTGAATGAATGGCCTTTAACCGTGCGCTACGATATCGATAGTCGGATAGGTTGAACTGCCTTAAGACGATTCCCGGCCCAAACATAGGGCCCCGACGAGCCGAGCCAAATCCAAGCCGATGCCCAAGCCCTCGCCGATCATCCCTATTCTGCTTGCCGGCGGCGCCGGAACCCGGCTTTGGCCGGTTTCGCGCGACGCTCTGCCTAAACAGTTCCTGCCCCTGGTCGGCGAGCGCTCGACCTACCAGGAGACCTTGCTGCGCGTGCAGGACCCGATGTTTGCAGCACCCATAGTCATCACCGGCCCTAATTTCCATTTCTTTGCCCGCCGCCAGGCCGAGGAGGTCGGCGTCGAGGCGACAGTGGTGATCGAACCGATGCGGCGGGATTCGGGACCGGCGATCGCAGCCGCGACCGCGGTCGCCCGGCAGCGCGACCCCCAAGCCGTTGTGCTGGCGCTCGCCGCCGACCACATCATTCTGGACGTGCCGCAATTCCGCGCCACTTGCCTCGCCGGCCGCGAGGCCGCCGATGCCGGGCGCATCGTCACCTTCGGCATCAGGCCGACCGAGCCGAAGACCAGTTACGGCTATGTCCTGCCAGGCGAGCCGATCGGCCGCAATGGCGTGCACGCGGTCAAAAGTTTTGTCGAAAAACCGGATGCCGCCACCGCCGCCCGCTATGTGCACGACGGCTATCTGTGGAATTCCGGCAATTTCCTGTTCCGCGCCGACGTACTGCTCTCCGAGCTTGCCCGACTCGAGCCGGACATGGCGGCCGCCATCGCGGCGGCGGTCAAGAATGCTTCGACCGATCTCGGCTTCCTGCGCTTGCAGTCGGAAGCATTCGCGCGCGCGCCGCAAAAATCGATCGACTATGCAGTAATGGAAAAGACCGACCGCGCCGCGGTGGTGGCCGGTGACTTCCGCTGGTCGGACATCGGAAGCTGGGATGCGCTGTTCGACATCACGCCGCCCGACGCCGCCGGCAATGTCGTGCACGGGCCGGTGATGACCATGGATGCCAGCGGTTGCGTAGTCCACTCCGATGGACGGCTCACCGCCGTGGTTGGCGTCAAGGATCTAGTGGTGGTGAGCACGTCGGACGCCGTGATGGTGGTACCGCGCGCGCGCTCGCAGGCGGTGCGCGAGCTAGTGACCAAGCTCAAGACGGACAAGCGGCCCGAAGCGACCGACCACAAGCGGGTGCACCGTCCATGGGGCTATTATGAATCGATCGACATGGGCGAGCGCTTCCAGGTCAAACGCATCGTCGTCATCCCCGGCGGCATGCTGTCGCTGCAGAAGCACCGCCACCGTTCCGAGCACTGGGTGGTGGTACGCGGCACCGCCGAGGTCACCATTGGCGATCAGGTGCGCGCCGTGCACGAGAACGAGTCGATTTATATCCCGATCGGCAGCGTGCACCGCATGGCCAACCAGGGAAAGATCCCGCTCGAATTGATCGAGGTACAGACCGGCAGCTATCTCGGCGAGGACGATATCGAGCGCCTCGAGGACGTCTACAAGCGAGTGTGACTAGCTTGCCTTGAGTGCGCGCCGCACCGCGGCGATGATGCGGCCTTGCGTCGGCTCATCGAGATAAGCGTGCATGGGCAGACTGATGACTTCCGCGGCCAGCCGATCGCTCACCGCGGCCCCGCCCTTGCCGACCGGATAGTGCCTGTAGGCTACCTGCTTGTGCAGGGGGATTGGGTAATAGATCGCGGTCGGTATGCCTTCCGTCTTGAGTGCCGCGGCGAATGCGTCGCGCCGTCCACCGGCAATGCGAATGGTGTATTGCGCCCAGACCGATGTCGAGCCCGGCGGCACCGTCGGGACCGTCACCACGTCGCCAAGACCTTCGGCGTAGCGGCGGGCCGCTTTATTCCGAGCGTCGATCTCGTCAGGAAATATCTTCAGCTTCTCGCTCAATATCGCGGCCTGGATAGTGTCGAGGCGGGAGGCGAGACCGATACGTATGTTGTCGTATCGATCGCTGCCCTGGCCGTGCATGCGCAGGCTGCGCAAGACATCGGCCATCTCGTCGTCGTCGGTCATCACCGCACCGCCGTCGCCGTAACAACCCAGCGGCTTGGCCGGAAAGAAGCTCGTCGCCGTGGCCTGGCCGAACGTGCCCAGCCGGCGGTTCTGGTAGAGCGCGCCGAAGCCTTGCGCCGCATCGTCGAGCACCAGCAGGCCTGCCGCCTTGGCCGCCGCGGACACCGCCGCGTGGTCGGCTGGCATACCGAACAGATCGACCGGAATCAACGCCTTCGGCGTGAACCCTAAAGCCTTTGCGGTTTCAACGGCGCCGGCAATTCTCTTCGCATCGATATTGAAGGTGGCCGCATCGACGTCGACAAAAACCGGCGTCGCGCCGACCAGAGCGGCGACTTCCGCGGTCGCGCAGAATGTGAAGGTCGGGCACAGCACCGCATCGCCCGGTCCAATTCCCATGGCCCGCAGCGCCAGCACCAGCGCATCGGTTCCGCTGGCGCAGGTGATCACATGCCGGGCACCGCAGAAGGCAGCAAGCTCGGCCTCGAAGGCGCGCACCTCGGGCCCGAGAATGAACTGGCAGTGATTGAGAACGTGGGCGACCGCGACATCGACCGCAGCACCAAGTCGGCGGCGCTGGGCGGCGACGTCGATGAACGGAATAGCCGGAAGATCAGTACGCAGATTCATTAAAACGTCCGAAATAAAGCGACCCGCGTCGATCAGCCGGCGACGACGCGCGGACCTTTGCGTTGAGCGGGTGCAATGGTGGTGGGGCGAGCGTCAAGGCAGCGGATCGCGATTTCGAGGCTGGCAACGCCCTCCTCGCCGGTGACGGCGGGCGCAGAGCCGGAGCGAATGGCGCGCAGGAACGCAAGCAGTTCCGAGCGAAGCGGCTCGGCATGGCCGACCGAAAGGTGGCGCATCGAATAGCTGCCGTCCGGCTGGAAGCCGAAACATTCCGTGACCTGCCGCGTCAGCAGGTCGCCCATCACGTATTTGCCGCGCGTGGCCACGATGACGTTGCGCGCCTTGAACGGCGTCAGCCAATTGGTGTTGATGTGCGCGAGCACACCGGACGCCGTGCGGAACTGCAGCAGCGCGATGTCCTCGCGCTCGGCGACCGCGCTGGAGAGCTGCGGCTGTACTTCGACGATGTCCGAATCGGTAAACCAGCGGATCAGGTCGATGTCGTGCACCGCCAGATCGATCACCACGCCGACATTCGACATGCGCGGCGGGAACGGGCCCACCCGGGTGATGGCGATCGACAGAATATCCTCGTTGCGAATCGCATCCTTGATCGCCTCGACCGCCGGGTTGAAGCGCTCGACGTGACCGACCATCAGGGTCAGGCCGGCGCGGCGCGCCGCATTGATGATCTCGTTGCCCTCTTCCACCGAGGAGGCAATCGGCTTTTCCACCATGACGTGGACGCCGCGTGCAATGCAGGCCAGAGCGATATCGCGGTGGAGATGGGTTGGCGCGGCGATGGTGATCGCATCGACCTGCCGGTCGAGCAATTCGCCGACATCGGCGACCGCGGCGCAGTTCAAGGTACGGGCAACGAAGTCGGCCTGCTTGCGGTCTGGATCGGCGACGGCGACCAGTTCGGTGCCGGGCAATCCGGCGAACACACGGGCGTGATTGCTGCCCATGACGCCGACGCCGACGACGCCGACACGCAACGGCCGTTCCGCACCCGGTAGTTCAGCCTGCGTCATCGCTTGAAGATGTCCCCTGCCGCACCCCTTGAATCCCGCCTTCCCCTAGCACGCACGGGGGGCGGCTGGCGACCATCCCCGGAAAACGAGGTGAACACGTTTTGATTCAAAGCGTTACAAGCGAGCCTCTAGGCGCAAACTCGCCCGGCGGCGATTTTCGCATAAGTGCTATTCGGCGGCGCGCGAGGCCGGGACCGCGAGTCTGAGGCCGGCGGCAATGGCGTCCTCGCGGAACGATTTCACTGCGCCAAGAGAAAGCTCGGCCGCGGTCTTGGTGCCGAGCGCGGGAAGCTTTTTCAGAACGTCAGCCGGCGCGGTGATGATGTGGCAGCCCATGGCGTCGGCCTCCACCACGTTGAAGACCTCGCGTGTCGAGGCCCAGATGATCTCGATATTGCGGGTCTTGCTTGCGCGCGCGATCGCATCCTGCATGATCGGCCGATAGTCGATGCCGAAATCCGCCAGTCGCCCGGCGAATACCGACACGCAGGCCGGCGCGCCGCCATCGAGCGCCTCAACGGCGCGGGCGACCTGCTCGGGCGTAAAAATGGCGGTCATGTTGATCTTGACGCCATCATGCGAGAGCGAACGAACCGCATCGAACAGAGGTTCGCCGCGCGTGGTCGTCACCGGTAGCTTGACGTAGACGTTTTTGCCCCAGGCCGTGATGACGCCCGCTTGGGCGACCATTTCGGGGATGTCGTCGGAAAACACCTCGAACGAAATATGCCGGTCAGGTACGGCGGTAACCAGATCGCGGCCATAGGCGGCATAATCGCTAACCCCGGCCTTCTTGAGCAGCGACGGGTTGGTCGTGAACCCGGCGATCCAGGACTGCTTGGCCATCTCCACGATCTGCGCCTTGTCGGCACCGTCGGTGAAGAGCTTGACTTTGAGCGCACGAAGCGTTGCAGGGGTCATGAGGCGAAACCTCGATCTACCAATTTTATGGGCGGCCCTTATCTTGCGGTCAACCGCCCCTAACCGCAAGCATGGAACCGAACGGACCGGATCATGCCGCACGGCCGCCAAAATTTTCCACATACCATGCATAAGTCATCCGCAGGCCATCCTCCAGGCTGATCTGCGGCTGCCAGCCCATGCCTCGCAACCGGCCGCTATCGAGCAACTTACGTGGCATGCCGTCGGGCTTGCGCGGATCGAACCGCAGCCGACTCTCGACGCCAACGATGCTCGCAATGGCCTCGGCGAGTTCGCGGATCGTCACCTCCTGACCCGTGCCGATATTGACATGCTCCTCACCAGAATAGGTTTTCATCAGGAACACCGCTGCATCGGCGAGATCGTCGACATGCATGAACTCGCGCAAAGGACTACCGGTTCCCCAGACAGAAATCTCGCCACCTCGCTGCTTTGCTAAATGCGACTTAGCGATCAAGGCGGGTATCACGTGACTCGCCTCCAGGTTGAAACTGTCGCCCGGACCATAGAGGTTAGTCGGCATCACCGAGATGAAGTTGCAGCCGTGCTGGCGCTGATACGCCCGGCACAGCATTACGCCGGTGATTTTGGCAACCGCATACCATTGATTGGTCGGTTCCAGCGGCCCGGTCAGCAGCTCGGATTCCGGCATCGGCTGGCGGGCGAGCCGTGGATAGATACAGGACGAGCCAAGTAACATCAACTTCTCGACGCCGACACGGCGTGACGTTTCGATCAAATTGGTTTCGATCGCCAGATTGTCATAGAGGAAGTCAGCCGGTCGGGTGTCGTTGGCAAGGATGCCGCCGACGGTCGCCGCCGCAATGAACACAGCCTGCGGACGGGCTGCCACCATCCAGCGTTCGACAGCCCCCTGTCGCCGCAGGTCGATTTCAGTGCGGGTCGCGGTGATGAGTTCGCATTGCTCGCGCACCAAGCGCCGTATCAACGCGCTGCCAACCATGCCGCGATGACCAGCAACGAACACCCGCTTACCGGCCAATGGGTAGACGTGAAGCGCGGTCATGACCGATTTGCCAAGCGCAGCAACTTGCGATCACTTTCGACCATCTCGCGCACCAGATCGTCGAACGTGCAGCGGTGACTCCAGCCAAGCACCTTGCGGGCTTTGCTGGCGTCGCCATGTAGGAGATCGACTTCGGTCGGCCGAAAATAGCGCGGGTCGATTTCGACCAGAACATGGTCGTTAGCCGCATCGACGCCCTTTTCCTCGACCCCATGTCCGCGCCACGCGACGTTACGGCCGATCGCTGCGAATGCCTTTTCAATAAACGTCCGGACCGATTGCGTCTCACCGGTTGCTAGCACGTAATCGTCGGGTTTCGGATGTTGGAGAATCAACCACATACCTTCGACATAGTCGCGCGCGTGACCCCAGTCGCGCTTGGCATCGAGGTTCCCGATGTAAAGCTTGTCCTGCTGCCCAGCCTCGATGGCGACAACGGCGCGGGTAACCTTGCGCGTGACGAAAGTCTCGCCGCGGATCGGGCTTTCGTGATTGAACAGGATGCCGTTCGATGCATGCATGCCATAGGCTTCGCGGTAATTTACCGTGATCCAATAGGCGTAGAGCTTGGCGGTGCCATAGGGACTGCGCGGCGCAAACCGCGTGTTTTCGTTCTGCGGGGCTGGTGAATTGCCGTAAAGTTCCGAGGTCGACGCCTGATAAAAGCGCACGCGCTTCTCCATGCGCAGGATACGGATCGCCTCCAGCAAGCGCAGCGTGCCGAGCGCGTCGGCATTGGCGGTGTATTCCGGCGTCTCGAAACTCACCTGCACGTGGCTTTGTGCCGCGAGATTGTAGATTTCGGTCGGCTGCGATTCCTGAATCAGCCGGATCAGATTGGTGGCGTCGGTCATATCGCCGTAGTGCATGAAGAAATTCGTGCTGCCTTCGTGCGGATCGACATAGAAATGATCGACGCGCTGGGTGTTGAGCGAGGACGAGCGGCGTTTGACGCCGTGCACGGTGTAGCCTTTCGCCAGCAGCAGTTCGGCCAGATAGGCGCCGTCCTGTCCGGTGATGCCGGTGATCAATGCAACTTTGTCAGCCATGTCGTGGTTCCAGTCGCTTGTATTGTTTCGTCACAGGAGATGATAGGCGCGATACCATTCGATGAAGCGCGCTATACCGTCGGCGATCGGCGTCACCGGCTTGAAGTCGACCTCGCGCATGAGATCATCGACGTCGGCATAGGTCGCCGGCACGTCGCCGGGCTGCATCGGCATCAGCTCGCGCTTGGCCTTCTTGCCGATGGCCTGCTCCAGCAGGCGTACGACCTCCAGCAGCTCGACCGGATTGTTGTTGCCGATGTTGTAGACGCGCCAGGGCGCCGCGCTCGAGCCGGGATCCGGCTTGTAGCCCGACCAGTTCGAATCGGCCGCCGGCGCGCGCTCGACCAGCCGCGCAACTGACTCGACCACATCGCCGATATAGGTAAAGTCGCGCCGCATGTTGCCGTGATTGAACAGCCTGATCGGCTCGTCCGACATGATCGCCTTGGCAAACAGCCACATCGCCATGTCGGGGCGGCCCCACGGCCCATAGACCGTAAAGAACCGCAAGCCCGTGGTCGGCAGCCGGAACAAGTGCGCGTAGGCATGCGCCATCAGCTCGTTGGCCTTCTTGGAAGCGCCGTACAGGCTGAGCGGATGATCGACGTTATCGTGCACGGAAAACGGCATCCGCGTATTTGAGCCATAGACCGACGACGACGACGCGTACAGCAGATGCAGGCAGCCGTTGTGCCGGCAGCCTTCGAGAATATTGGTGAAGCCAATCAAATTGGAATCCACATAGGCGTGCGGATCGATCAGCGAATAGCGCACGCCGGCCTGCGCGGCGAGATGCACCACGTACGGAAATCGGTGCTGCGCGAACAGCGCGGCCATACCGGCGCGGTTCGCGAGATCGAGCTTGACGAACTGGAAACCGGGCAGTTTGGCGAGCTCGGCAAGCCGCGCGTCTTTCAGCTTCGTATCGTAGTAGGCATTCAAATTGTCGAGCCCGACCAACGGCCGTCCGTCTTCCAGCAGGCGCCTGGCCACGTGGAAGCCGATGAAACCGGCCGCGCCGGTGACGAGGATCGGGTTCACAGCCGCCACAGTTCGATGCCTTCCGGTTTCTGCGCCCGATCGAGCTTCGACTTGACGTCGAGCACATTGCCCTGCCCGCCCTTGAGCAGTCGCACGATCAACGGCCAGCCTGCCGCCGTATAGTCCTTGTGGGCGACGGCAAGGATGACGGCATCGGCCGGCTTGAGCGATTCGAGCGGCGTTAAGGTAATGCCATATTCGTGCGCGGTCTCGTCCGGCAAGGCGATCGGGTCATGCACCTGGACGGTGATGCCGACGCGGCCCAGCTCGCGCGCGATATCGATGACCTTGGTATTGCGGATGTCGGGCACGTTCTCCTTGAAGGTCATGCCGAGGATGGTCACGGTCGGTTCGCTGCAGCCGCGTTGCAGCAAAGCGCGCATGCATTCGCGCGCCACGCGCTCGCCCATGCCGTCGTTGATGCGGCGGCCGGCCAGAATGATCTCGGGATGATAGCCGGCTTTTTCGGCGCGAAAGGTCAGATAATACGGATCGACGCCGATGCAGTGGCCGCCGACCAACCCCGGCTCGAATTTGGAGAAGTTCCATTTGGTCGCTGCCGCCGCCAGAACGTCGCCGGTATCGATGCCAATCTGATGAAAGATCGCCGACAGTTCGTTCATGAAGGCGATATTGAGATCGCGTTGCGTGTTCTCGATCACCTTGGCGGCTTCAGCCACCTTGATCGAGGGCGCGCGATGAATGCCGGCCGTCACCACCGAACCGTAAACGGCGGCGACGATATCGAGAGTGCGCGCGTCCTGCGCCGACACCACCTTCATGATCGTCTCAAAACGATGGTTCGTGTCGCCGGGATTGATGCGTTCGGGCGAATAGCCGACGGTGAACTCGCGCCCGCCTTTGAGCCCGGACTTCGACTCCAGGACCGGAATGCACTCCTCCTCGACCACGCCGGGATATACCGTCGATTCATAGACCACGATATCGCCGCCCTTGAGCGCGGCCCCGACGCCGGCCGAGGCCGCCAAAATGGCGCCCAGATCCGGCCGGCGCGCGCTGTCGATCGGCGTCGGTACGGTGACGATATAGAAATCGGCGCTTTTCAGCGCCGCTACATCGCTCGCGTAAGTGAGCGTGGATTGCGACAGATCGGCGGCGGCGACCTCGCGGGTGCGATCGTGGCCGGCCTTGAGTTCGGCGATGCGCGCGGCGTTGATATCGAAACCAATGACCGCAACACCGGACCTGGCGAACGCGACCGCAACAGGCAGGCCGACATAACCGAGCCCGATCACCGCGATCTTGCGCCCGTGTTGCAACGTGTGGTCCTTCCCCGCGTTGGTAGGTGTTTAGCGGGTGCTCGACCGGGTGGGCAAGGGCGTGCCGGTGCGGCCGAGCAACCGCTCATAAAGCGCAACGATTTCGTGGCCGATGCGCGTGCTGGAAAACTCCTCTTCCGCCATTTTCCGCCCGGCAGCGGCAAAGCGCTGCCGCAGTGCACGGTCGTGGGCCAGGCGCTGGATCGCGTCGGCCAGCGCCGGCGGATCGTCCGGCGGCACCAACAAGGCATTCACGTCCTGGCGCGCGATCACGCGGCAGCCGGGAACGTCGGTCGCCACGAGCGGACGGCCGCACGCCGCCGCTTCCAGCAGACTTTTCGGCAGCCCCTCCCGCCGAGAGGGAAGCACGGCGATATGCGCGGCGGCCCAGAATTTTTCGATGTCGTCGACATGCCCGAGCATCTCGACGCCGGGAAGGCGTTGCCAGGCCTCAATTTCCGCCGCCGGAATGGACGCCGGATTGGCCGGATCGGCACTGCCGCCAACGCGCAGACAAATTGTCTCGCCGCGCCGCCGGAGAATTTCGTGCGCGGCAATCAGCGTGCGGATACCCTTGTCGTCGAGCAAGCGCCCGATGAAGCCCATGACGATGGACCCCTCCGGCTCCGCGGCAGGCCGCAGCGCCTCGGTGTCGACGCCGGATCCGGGAATGAGGAACACGCGATCCGCATTAACGCCAAGCGCAAGGACAGCTGCGCGATCGTCGGTATTCTGCACCAGCACGGCGGCCATTGGGCGATTGAGCAGCACACGCAGCAACAGCTTCAGCACCGGACGGATGATGCGCGCTTTCAGGCGGCTCGAGGTAAAACCATAGCCGAGGCCGGCCAGCGCGTTGAGACGGACGATCGGCAATCTGATCGCCGCCAACGAACCGATGACGGCGGGCTGCAACGCGACATGATGCACAAGATCCGGCGCGCAGCGGCGATAGATGCGGCGAATTTCACGGATAATCGAGAGTAGGCGCAGCGGATTCAAATTACCGCGCGACCAGGACAGCGGGTGCAGGCGGAAGCCGTAGCTCTCGATCTCAGCGCCGTGCCCGTTCACATTCGTCGCCAAATGCACGTCATAGCCGGCGCGCTTGGCGGCAATGGCCATGGGCAACCGGTGCGACAGGAAGTACCAGTCCTCGGTGACGAGGTAGAGCAGCACGGGCGGCGATTGTTGAGGATTTCGCATGGGATCCGGCAATGTAGCCGAGATTGGAAAATTTACATCCGTCGCACGCGGCGAATTGCGCCAAGGCGCGACGATCCATTCGCCACCAAGTCCGGATGCCCTGGAACAGTCATACCATTGATTCAATAGAGTTTTCTGGTCTTCCGCAGCCTCAAGCGGCGATACGGCAGCTTGACGTTCACGCCATGAACAATGTACGTTCATGCCGTGAACGCTAAACCTCGACAATCGTCGGATCAACCCGAGGGCGGCGGGCGCGCGGGCATGGCTTCCAACCGCGACAAGACGTCGGAGCAGACGATCCTGCTGGGACTGCTCGACGCGGTCGAGCGCGGCGACGTCACGCAGCGCAGCCTGTCGCGTGAGCTGGGCATCGCCGTCGGCCTGGTCAACACCTATGTCAATCGTTGCATCAACAAGGGGCTGATCAAGGTCCAGCAAATCCCCTCGCGCCGTTACGGCTACTATCTCACGCCGAAGGGATTTGTGGAAAAATCGCAACTCGTCGCCAGCTATTTCGTCCATTCGTTCGATTTTTTCCGCCGCGCGCGCGCCTCATGCGAAGCGACCTTGGCCGAAGCAGCCGCCGCCGGCCACAAGCGCATCGGGTTGGTGGGCGCCAGCGAGCTCACCGAGATTACCGTCATCGTCGCAACCGAACTCGATGTCGAAATCGTTGCAGTCGTCGACGGCAACATTGGCAAACCCTGGCTTTTGCGGATTCCCGTGTTTGCGAGCGTCGAGGCGGCCGCGACCGACGTCGATGCCTTGATGATTACCAGCCTCTCCGATCCGCAAGCACACTATGAGGCCGCCGTCGCCGTTGTCGGCCCCGAACGGGTCTATATGCCCTCGGTCCTGGCGAACAGCATGAACCGGCCGCGTCCCGCTACCGGCGCGACCAAAGCGAGAACCAGGAAATGACCGTGGCAAACGGGCCGCTCTGGTACGCCGTGCACGCGCAGCCGCGCGCGGAGATGAAGGCGCTCACGCATCTTCGGCGGCAGAACTATCGCGTCTACCTGCCGCGTTACGCCAGGGAAATCCGCCACGCGCGGAAGCACGAACGCGTCGTCAGGCCGTTTTTCCCGCGCTATTTGTTCGTGCAACTAGATTTGGCGAGCATGGGCTGGCGCCCTATTCGCTCGACGATCGGCGTCAGCGACATCGTCTGCTTTGGCGATCGGCCGGCCCCGCTTCCCGCTGGCGTCATCGAGGCGCTGCAGAGCCAGGAGAACGCGGACGGCCTTATCCAGGTTACGCGCCAGAGTTTTAAGCGCGGGGATTCCCTCGTCGTTCTGAGCGGGCCGTTCGCCCGCCAACTCGGCCTATGCGAGGGCGTCTCGGACAATGAACGCGTTGCGATCCTGCTCGATCTGCTGGGCCGCAAGGTACGCGTCGTGCTTGACGTTGAGGCGGTAGCGGTGGCCTGAGGCGTCGGGCCTGACGGTTGCAAGCAAGCCGGGCATCGGCCACCCGCTCTGCGGTAGCAATGGACCTTTCTCTTCTCGCGGAATACTCGCGGATTTCGGAACGGGCGCATGATCCCGAAAAGTGGGAACCGGTTTTCGGAAAAAATCATGCGCAAACAAAATGTTAGGAAAGCAAAGTGATTCAATTTAAACGGATTGCGCTATAGCTCATGTGCGGAATCGCAGGCTTTGTCGCCAGCGGGTTGCAGGGCGCGGCGCGGCAAATCGACAGCATCGCCGACGCGATGAGCGGCACCTTGCGACACCGCGGGCCGGACGACGACGGCGTGTGGAGCGATGCGGACGCCGGCGTGGCGCTGATTCATCGCCGCCTCTCCATCGTCGATCTGTCGCCGGCCGGCCATCAGCCGATGCTTTCCGCCGACGGCCGCTTCGTCATCATCTACAATGGCGAAGTCTACAGCCACGAGGAGATGCGGCCTGCGCTGACCGCGCGCGGCGCTGCCTTTCGCGGCCATTCCGACACCGAGGTGATTGTCGAATCGATCGCCGCCTTCGGCGTCGAAACGACGTTGCGGCAACTGATCGGCATGTTCGCCATCGCGCTGTGGGATCGTCGCGAGCGCTCGCTCTTCTTGATCCGCGACCGGCTGGGCATCAAGCCGCTGTATTGGGCAAAATTCGGCGATCTGTTTCTCTTCGGCTCCGAGCTCAAGGCGCTGCGCGCCCACCCCGGCTGGACGCCGCGCATCGATCGCGACGTGGCGGCGAGCTTCATGCGCTACAACTATGTCCCGGCCCCGCACACAGTCTACGAGGGCGTGCATAAGCTCGAGCCGGGAATGGTGCTCACCTTGCCCTGGGGCGGCGAGCCGCGCATCGAACGCTATTGGGACGTGCGCGCGGTCGCGCGTGCGGGCCTCGCCAACCCGAACCGCGGCAGCGATCGTGAACTCACCGATCAATTGGAGACGCTGCTCAGGGACGCGGTGCGGCGTCGGATGATCGCCGACGTGCCGCTCGGCGCGTTTCTCTCCGGCGGCATCGACTCCTCGACGGTGGTCGCCATGATGAAGGCGGCCGATGCCGGGCCGGTCAAAACCTTCACCATCGGCTTCGACGAGGCCGGCTTCGACGAGGCGCCGCACGCGGCCGCGGTCGCGCGGCATCTCGGCACCGATCACACCGAACTCACCGTCACAGCGCGGCAGGCGCTCGACGTCATTCCGCAATTGCCGGAATGGTACGACGAGCCGTTTGCCGATTCCTCGCAAATTCCGACCTATCTCGTTTCCGCCATGACGCGCCGCCACGTGACGGTGGCGCTGTCCGGCGATGGCGGCGACGAATTGTTCGCCGGCTATAACCGCTACCGGCTGACGCAGCGATATTGGCAAGGCATGTCGCTGCTGCCGCGCGCCCTGCGGCGGGGAATGGCGGCGACGCTGACCAGCCTTTCTCCTGATCGCTGGTCGCGCCTGTTGTCGTTCTTGCGGGCGCGCGTTCCGGCGCAGATCGGCGACAAGCTGCACAAGGCCGCTTCCGTGCTGGCGCAGTCCGACGGCGATGCCGTCTACCGCCGGCTCATCACCCACTGGGAACCCGATCGGATCATGCCGGGAACGAGGGAGCCTAAAGGCATTGTCTGGGACGCTTCGCTCGCCGCGGAAATGCCCTCGCTGCTCGATCGCATGCAGTTGTACGACCTCGCCACCTACCTGCCCGACGACATCCTGACCAAGGTCGACCGCGCCAGTATGGCGGTGGCGCTGGAGGCGCGCGTGCCGCTGCTCGACCACCGCGTGGTCGAGTTTTCTTGGGCGTTACCGCAGGCGGCGAAAATACGCGGCGGCAAGAGCAAGTGGTTGCTGCGGCAGGTGCTCGATCGTCATGTCCCGCTCGAGTTGATCGACCGCCCGAAGATGGGCTTCGGCCTTCCGCTCGGCGAATGGCTGCGCGGCCCCTTGCGCGACTGGGCGGAAACGCTACTGGCGGAAAAACGTCTGCGCGAGGCCGGCCTGTTTGACGCCGCCTGCGTGCGCCGGCATTGGGCGGAACACCTCAGCGGACATCGCAATTGGCAACATCTGCTGTGGGGCGCGCTGATGTTCGAGGCCTGGCGCGAACGCTGGGCGCCTGGCTGAGGCAGACATGCAAATGAGCCGGGTGCGGCCGTTAATGAGGCAAGTATGACGAATCCGCTGCGCCAAGCCGCGAGGTATATCATCGATTCCTTGTTGCCTGGCATCGGGCGAGCCTATCGGAGCCTACGCGATGAACGCGCAGCTCATGCGCCGCCGGTAGCAACACCATTTGGCTTCAAGTTGGCCGGCAACGCGGCCATGACCGCGGGCACCTTTGAAAGGGACGAAATCGAGGTCTTTCTCAAGCATCTGCAGAACGCCTCGACATGCATCGATGTCGGGGCAAACATCGGACTTTACACTTGCCTTGCCGCAGTACGCGGCAAGCACGTCGTTGCCGTTGAACCGTTACGGATCAATCTCGTAGCCCTTTACCAGAATCTGCTTTGCAATGACTTTCCCAATGTGGAGGTCTTTCCACTCGGCCTGTCGCACAAGGCCGGCATCAAACGTTTATTCGGCGACAACACTGCGGCATCATTCATCCCCGGCTGGGCGGGAACATCCGATCGATGGTACGATATCGTGCCAATCAGCACCCTCGATTTGATCGTGAACAGCCGATTTAACAAGCAACCAATCTTGATCAAAATCGATGTCGAGGGCTTTGAATACGAAGTTCTCACCGGCGCCGAACATACGCTTGGCCTGTCCCCAAGGCCTACGTGGCTCGTCGAAATTTGTTTGACCGAAAATTTTCCAGGCGGCTCCAACGATAAGTTTCGTAATACATTCGAGCTGTTCTGGCGGAAGGGGTATGAAGCCAGGACCGCCAACCGAGAGGAACGATTGATACAGCCGCGCGATGTTGATCGCTGGGTCAAGCAGGGACATGTGGATTTTGGATCGTATAATTATCTCTTTTCATGAATTCGCGGCCAAGTTCTTGACCGAGAACATCGCTCCAGCCGGGCCAAACTGATGTGGCGGAAATTCGCGCAGAATTGGGTTCTTCCTTTTGTCGATCCACGCCGTATCGCTTCCATCGCTCGGCTGCCAGGCTTTTTTGCCTCTTGGATTCGATACCGCCGGATGGCTGGCGGAGGCAACGCTCGCTTCACCGATCTGTGGCCCTGTTTGATGGATCGGGTCAGCCAAACGCCGTTCGACCCGCACTATTTTTACCAGGCCGCATGGATGGCGCGTCATCTCGCGAAAGACAACCCGCCACTGCATGTCGACATCGCCTCGCAAATCGGAATGATCGCCGTGTTGGCGGCCTATGCGCCGTTGGTATTTGTCGATTATCGTCCGCTGCAAGTTCATCAAACCGGGCTCTTGCCGATTGCCGGCGATATTACGCGCCTGCCTTTCGCCGATGGCTCCGTCACCTCCTTGTCGTGTTTGCACGTCATTGAGCATATCGGACTAGGCCGCTATGGTGATCCGATAGACCCTTCAGGCCATTTAAACGGGCTGCGCGAATTGCAGCGGGTGTTGGCGCCGGGCGGTCGACTCTATCTTTCGACACCGGTCGGGCGCCAACGGGCCTGCTTTAATGCCCACCGTATATTTGCAACGCAAACGATTTTGAACGCGCTACCCAGTTTGCAATTTATCAACTTCAGTCTCGTCGACGACCGGGGATATTTCGCGGAAGGATGCGACCTCTCGCGTGCGGAACATTTATCTTATGGTTGTGGTATGTTCGTCATGACCAAGCAATAAGTTGACCGTTTACCATCGAGAATGAGCAACCATTCATGAAACAAACCGACGCTCGAGATGAGGCTTCAGCCTGCATCAGGCTACGACGCAGGAGAATGCCGGCAGGCTGTCGCGCCGCCGGTTATATTGACGATCCAACTCCAATCTTGCAATTTCTGCCGCCGGTTATGTCATCACTCAGTCGTTCTTCGTCGGACGGCGCGACCGCAAGCAGGCAATAAATTGCACCCTCGATATCGACAAACGTGCAGAATTTGTGGCTCAAGCAAGCTTATTCCCGTCATCGACCTAGGAGCACAATATCTGCAAGGAGCCTTCGCCAAATCGGATACGCTATCGCCACCCATGCGAAAGCTCCCGACGCAGCTGGTTCGTTGCGACGTCACATCGAATGAAAACGGTTGCGGATTGCTTCAGCTCGCCCATACCTATCCGCCAGAAATATTGTATGCGAATTATTGGTACCGGTCCGGCACCAACGCCACTATGCGAGATCATCTTGCCGGCATCGCGCGCAGCGCGCTGGACATTTTGAAGATTGCCAATCCTACAGTGCTCGACATCGGATGTAACGATGGGACGTTGCTCCGAAATTTTCCAAAAAATGCCGCTCGATATGGCGTCGATCCTTCGGATATCGCGCGCGAGGTTGCGAATGAAGTGACGCTGATCAATACCGTTTTTCCATCGGAACAGGCTCTTGCAGTTCTCCCGAAGGACGGCATCGATCTGATTACGACGATCGCCATGTTTTACGATCTGGAAGATCCAAATAATTTTGCAGCTAATATCAGGCGTCTCCTGACAATGAACGGCATCTGGATCTTCGAGATGTCGTACCTGCCATTAATGCTGCTGCAGAACTCGTTCGATACCATCTGCCATGAACACCTTGAATATTACAGTTTTGCCGTGCTCGAAACGATCGTCGCACGCGCAGATATGCGCATTTTCAAGGCGGAACTGAGCGACATTAACGGCGGCAGCATCCGCTGTTATGCATGTTTGGCTTCCAACAACTCGTACGGAAATTCTGCGGACCGCGAGTTCCTTCATCGAATTCGGATCAGGGAATTCGAAATGGAGCTTGATACCGACAAACCCTACGTCAGCTTTCAAGAGCGCATCAGCCAATTAAAGCAGGAGCTCAATAACCTGCTTAGAGATATCCGAGCACGCAACGAGCGGATCCACGTCTATGGGGCATCCACCAAGGGGAATGTGCTTCTGCAATGGTATGGAATCGGTCGAGATATCGTTGATTGCGCGGCCGACCGCAATCCCCAAAAGGTCGGTTCCAGAACCCTCGGCACGGATATCCCGATCGTTTCCGAAGCCGAATCGCGCGCCGCCAAGCCGGACTATTATCTCGTGCTGCCTTGGCATTTTCGCAAGGAGTTCTTGGCGCGTGAAAAGGAGGCAATCCACTCCGGCACTAAGATGATATTTCCACTGCCAACCATCGAAGTCGTTTCAGCACAAAATTACGCGGATGCGGTCATTTCAGCTGAACGACCTGGCGATTATCTGACTCAGCTGATGTTCGGCGGGTAATTTCCATTATGGCACGCGCGCTCGTTTTGGGAGTCAATGGCCAAGACGGCAGTTATCTTTCCCAAGCTCTTTTATCACGCGGCTACGACGTCGTAGGCATTGGCCGCGACGCGACAAGTCGCTACGTGAGTGGAGAACCGCGCTTTACCTATATCATGCATGATCTGCGGGCCAGCGACTCGCTTGTTGAGCTAATTAGCCAAATCGAACCGCAGGAGGTCTATCATTTCGCGGCTATTCATGGCGCGATCGACGCCGGGTTCACTTATGAAGTTCATTGGCGCGATATGATGCGCGTCAATGTCCTCACGTTGCACGTTCTCTTGGAGCATGCGCGGACCAAGTCTCCGGACATGCGCCTAATTTACGCAGGTTCTTCCAAAATATTTCCTGCACCATACACTGGAGATATTGACGAAACGACCCCGACCCGAGCGACGTGCCTTTATGGAATTGGCAAGCTGGCGAGCCGCGACCTTCTTTTCCAATATCGAAAAGATCACGGAATCGACTGCACGAATCTCATTTTATTTAATCATGATTCCGCTCGTCGTCCGTCGCAGTTTTTTCTTCCCACAATGGCGAGGGCAATCGCCGGCGCGAGGCGCGACAATCGTTATCAGGTAAAAATACAGACCCTCGATTTCAGAGTGGATTGGAGCGCCGCGGATGAGCTCATGGACATTGTTGCCGCCCTCGGCCACATACCTGGCGTGCCCAATTTAGTAATGGCTTCGGGGACAACGGTTCATGCGCGGCCCTTCGTTCGGGAGCTGTTCGCCCGCTATGGGCTCGATGCACGTCGACACATCATCGAAGAACTGGCGCCGCGCGATCCCGGCCCTGAGTTTCGTGTTCGCATCGATCAATTAGCGAAAATAACGGGACGCCGTCCCTCGAAAACGGCGTTTGATATAGTCGACGATATTCTTGCCAATGGGGCTCCGGCGGCTTGATCGCTGGCGACGCGCATTTGGAATACCGTTATGGATAGGATTCTCCTAGGGCAGTTGGGCGCAAACGGCGACTGCTTGTATGCGACGATTCTCGCGCGGCAGATACGCTACGATCATCCTGACGCAGAGATTACCTGGGCGATTTCAAGCAAGGCTCGATCGGTCCTGCTCAATAATCCGCACATCGACGCGATTTGGGAAATTCCGATTTCAAGCTGGGACCAGCATGAGATGGCGTGGCGAGTTTTTGAACGGGAAGCGTTGCGTCGCTATATCCGCAGGGATTTCGACGCCGTCTATCTGTCGCAAATCTGGCCAAATAACTTTCAGAATTACGACGGGACGGTGCGCCCGAGTATTCTACGCTCATATGGCCGGCCGATTACGGTTCCGATCGAAAACGTGATTCATCTCACCGGCGCCGAAATCGAGCGCGCTGAACTGTTTGTGCAAAAGGCGAGAATCGAGGAAAGCGACCATCGGATCATATTCGAATGTTCCTCGACCAGCGGACAATCCTTTGTAACACCGGATTTCGCTCAAATCGTCGCGGACGAACTGTACAAAATTCTGCCAAACGCCTGCGTCATTTTTTCAACGAACCTGCCGATGGACTTGAGGGATCCACGCTCGCGCTATGCCGGCGAACTCAGCCTGCGTGAGATCGCACATCTGACGCATTATTCAACGCTCTTCATCGGCTCCGGAAGCGGATGCACGGTAGCGGCGACCTCCACAGCGGCCGTGCCTTTGCCGATGTTGCAGCTCCTCTCCGCGTCGACTTCTGTATACGCATCCTTCGCCCACGATTTTGAGTATTTCGGAATTGATCGCTATCGCGTTATCGAGTTGACCACCGAAAACCCGAGAGCCATCGCCCGCTGCATCGCGACGATGGCGACAGCAGGCATCGATGCGGCCGCGGCAGAATTCCATGGCCGCGTTCCCGTAAATTTTTCCTGGTACCTTTCACTGATCGAATCGTTCCTGATCTCCAAACTAAGATATCTCGATGCGGCGCACTCCCTTTCTATTACTGCGGAGCGCTACGGTTGGACCGCTGATTTGGTGCGCTTTGGGCAAAATAGGATTGCGCCACGCCTATCGGTCGATCCGAGCATGCAGTTTCCCACCGGCCGTGCCGCCGCCGACAAATTCCGCGATGATCTTGCAGCAGCCGCGCGATCGCCAGCAGTCGAGCCAAAACAGGGACGTTGGCAGGCGCCAAGAAGGCCAAATCAATGAGCACTTATAAAGTTCTCGGGCAGGCCCTCGCCGCGGTAATGTCACGGGGGCTGCATTATCTGCGGCCTATACAAGCTTCCCTGAAGAGGGCGGCGGATTTCGACCCGAATTTTCGTCGTTTCGACGCCCATTACAGCGGACTTTATTTCGGCGCATCAATCGCAGCACCAATACATCTTGCTCAGCGCAAGATACCTTCCTCGGAACAAATTCGAACGGTGTGAACGCTTTCTTTGAGCGTAACGAACTCTTGCATCATGTCGGCCCGCTCTTAGAAGAAACACGGGCATACCCGTTACGGCACCGCGACAGCCACAACCGCGATGGGCAGCTTTCATTCGTGGCTGGTCTCGAACGCTTCAATTTGATAAAAGACATTCCCGTGATCGATGTCACCACCGGTGAAACAACAAGGCTGCAAGATATCAAACAGCCATATTCGAACGAGTGGATGGACGGGATGAGCTGATGCATGACGCTGCATTTCATCGAAGGGATTGAGGCATTTGCGATGGAGTAAATTGTGGCTGACTCAATTGCTAGAATTGGTTCCGCGATTGGGTGCCCGCCTTAAAAAATACGACGAAGATATTGCAGACCTCAACCGCCGGGTGGACGCGCTGACCAATGAGCTATTGTCAAATTCGGATAAAAAATCATCGATCCATCCGGGGACCGCACTCGACGCAACTCTGCTCCACGCGAGCGCGCAACGAGCCGAAATCGAACGTCTTGCTAATCTTCATGAAACGACCGCGCTCTCGCTGGCGGAAATTCGATCCGACATCGTTTCTTTGAAGACTCGTCTCGATAAATTCGAAAAATCGACATGAAGTTCGATTTTTTCTGGCAGATGTGCGAGACATCCAACGTGATACGCTAGAGCCGTAAAATTGATTGCCAACGTGCGATCCGAATCATTGCCGCTAGTCAGCATCGTGACCGCTGTGCGGAATGGCATGCCCTTTATTCGCGATACGGTGAAAAGTGTGTTGTCGCAAGATTATCCCGCGATCGATTATTGGGTCATCGACGGCGGATCGAAAGACGGAACCGTCGACTTTATAAAGAGCGTGGAGGCGAGCCTTGCCGGCTGGATCAGCGAACCGGATGAGGGAATTTCTGATGCCTTTAACAAAGGGCTCGCGCGCACGCGCGGCGAGTATGTGATGTTCCTCAATAGCGACGACGCGCTGGCCTTGCCGTCATCGATCTCCATGATGATTGCCGGTGCAAGGGCGGCTGCGTGGCCAGAAGTCGCCTATGGAGATTGCGATCTCATCGATCGCTCGAATGGCACCGTGCTCTACCGTGCGAGCATCGATTTCGAACCCGATCGCTTTCTGAAATTCCGCATAATTCCGCATCCTTCCATGTTGATGCGTCGGAGCTATTTCGATCGGTATGGACAATTCGACCGGAGCTTTCATATTGCAATGGACTACGACCTGATGCTGCGTGGTGTGCCCAAGGCAGGGGCGACGCGGGTTCCGGTGTTGGTCACGAACGTGCGGACCGGGGGCATTAGCACAGTCGACCCAATGCGCGTGATAGAGGAGAATATCAGAGCGCTACGCAAGAACGGGTACGATATTTCGTATTGGCGCGCCTTTTCGATCCGCGCGATAACGCGCTTGCGAGGCATCGTGCGTCGCTTGCTTGATGCCCTCGGTATCTACCGTTTGATACACGGCATACTGCGAGAGTAACAAAATTGGAATGATTCCATTTGGTTAGATGCTTTCGGCGCATCCATCGCAAGAAACAGAAGGAATAGTCTTGCTTGTTGCCGGTGACCTGCTAATGAAGTTTTATCCAGCAGTGATTAGACGCTTCGCCTCGCTCACGTCCATGCCGCGGTACTTGGCCTTCACCGCGCTGCCCATCCGCATGGCAGCCTTGACCTCGACAGACGCTCCACTTATCGACTCGGAAAATCTGTTCAGACAACCGGGACCACCTCAAGATGGCGGCTGAGGGTAATGTTGATCGTATAGTCCTGGATGCCTTCTTCCATGATCGCAGCAAGGGTGTTTTGGTTGAGGTTGGAGCAGCGCGTCCAGACTACCTGTCGATCAGTGCGAGCTTCCGTGCGCTGGGCTGGAAGGTCATTGCGATTGAGCCCAACCCCGAATTTTGCGCGGCGCACCGCGCAAAGGGGCATGACGTGCTCGAATACGCTTGCAGCGATTGGGAATCGGACAACGCGAACTTTTTTGTCGTTGATTCCAAGGGTGCGGATTACATGGGCGGCACCGTGTCGTTCGAGAGTTTTTCTTCTCTCGGCATCAAGGACCAGTTTGTAGGCCTGTACGAAACGGTGAAAGCGAAGACAAACGTTAAGACGATCCCGGTCAAGGTGCGCAAACTCGACACCATCCTTATCAACCACGAACCCGATCTTGGCGAAATCGATATTGTTGCGATCGATGTTGAAGGTTGGGAACTCAACGTGATGCGCGGACTGACGCTAGATAAATACCGTCCCAAGGTCGTTATTCTTGAGAATGTATTCAAGGATGCGAGCTATATCGCGTACATGCGGGCGCGTGGGTATACACTCTGGCGGAGCCTTGAGCCAAATGAGGTATACGTAAGATTGATGGGGATTCCAGAACGGGCCAGAGAGTTTCGCGCAACTTTGGTCGAACGGCTCAAAGAGCTTCAGCGCAGAGTCTTACGGTTGCACAAGTAGGGCGGTTACCCCCCCCCAATTTTTCAAACCGCAGTATTACAAGCGGCTTGCAACCTCCCAAAGTGCACGCGAAAATGGCCGCATGGGAACAGCTCACGTCCACGCCAGAGTTCATTCTTACCTGATGCGCCTTGATCTTGGGGAGGCAATTCAGAATCAAATATATCATGCGACGTATGAACCGACGCAGACTTCTTGGCTGTCGCGGTTTCTAATCCCCGGTCATCGGTTTGTCGATATTGGAGCAAACTGCGGATACTACACGGCGCTTGCATCGCAGCTCGTCGGCGAAAAAGGGCGCGTGTTTTCTTTCGAGCCAAGTCCCGCTGTCGCGAGCGTCATTGCAGACATGATAGTGACCAATCACATTTCAAACGTTGAACTTGTACAGGCAGCTGTCGGAGCCGATAACGGTGAAGTAGAAATCTATCTGCCATGCAATAGCCCAATCCATTCTCCAAGCGTATTTTATAGCGACCCGACGTTTACCCCTATTCGTGTGCCGATGGTCGCCCTGGACAAATACGCGCCTCTCAATGACGGGAAACCGATTGATTTTGTGAAAATCGATGTAGAAGGGTTTGAACCCAACGTCATCGATGGAATGAAAAATCTCATCAAGAATGGCTTCGTGAAAAACCTGCTATGTGAATTTAATTCTGGGTGGTTGCGTCGCAACTCAGGCTTTACATCCAGGCAGCTTCTCGACTCTATACTGGATTTTGGCTTCTCGATTCGCAAAAAAACAAAGAAGTCCATCGGTATTGAGTCTGACGGAAAGACACCCTACGATCTGCAAGATATCTGGTTTTCCTGGGAGCAACCTGGACGATGGGTCGGGGCGTCAATCTGGGACCGCCTTCAAAGCTGGCGCAAGCAGCGTACCTCGCCGGGCTGTTAGGTAGATCGCCAGCGCCGAGGCCTAGGCTGCATCCCACTTAAGCTGGTGTCAACCGAACCGGCAGCAGGCCAGTTCCGGCAACTTTGGGTAGCTCTCGCCGGCCACAACCGCCGCAACTACACGTTCGCGAAGATCAAGGGAATAGGCTCGTGGTATGGATGCTGGCCTCCAACCCAGCCAGCGCCTTGAATCAGAACCGACCTGATTTGGGAATCCCCAATCGATTCAATCCTGCTGAATCAGACTCTAACGCCAGAACTCACCCCAACCTCATTGAGTTTTCGAACAACGAAGCCCGCAAATGAATACTTGGTGCCGCCGTATTCAAAATCGGGAACTGAGCCAGCCCAAGAAGGTTCGTCTGCCAGAACACATCCTGGCATGTGTTTAAGCAAGCGCCTCGTTAGATCGTCCGTGGTGTAGAGTCGTCGATCCTCCGAGGGCATCGGGTCGCCCGGACGAAATCCATCGCGAAAATCGCAGGTCAAAATAGCAACCCCTCCTGGCTTTAGGAGGTGTGCAACTCCTGAGACGAATTCTTCGTCATTCTGAACATGCTCGATGACCGACGTGGAAAGAACGATGTCGTAGCTAGCTGCCCGAACCGACGGCTTGCTGATGAAGGTCGCTAGGTTATAGTTGAGGACCGGATCGATTTCTTCCAAATCGTACCCAGAACGAATTAATGCAATGGCAGCGGTGTCCTCATAGCTGCCGACTGAGAGGAGTTTGGCGCTTCCAACCGGCCCAACAAACCGGGCCACAGTGTCGAGGACAAAAGCCTGCTGCACGTTAGCGCGTGGCATCTTGCGCGCCATGATGTCTGGCACGGCATTCTCAAGGTGGTGAATGGCGTTGCCGTAAAAGGATCGCGCATCGTCATCGAGGATACGGTTGAAGTGGGCGGAAGTTCCTGGCTCAACGCGATAGGGAGGCAATGATCCACGACGATACTTGTTCACGGTATCGCCCGACGCAGGCACCCAATCTCCCACGGTCGTGGAGCCGTAATAGCCAAGTCGCCGGAGTACGCCGCGTTCGAACCACTGCAGCTTGGCGCGCGTCGCTTCGGAGATGCGCGCCTCAATCTGTCGGCCTGCTTTCCGCCTGCCGTACTGAATTCCGCGGTCAAGGTAGGCCAGGGCCTGCGAGACGGACGTTCGAGCCGCACGATTTTCGAGCAAAGGCAAGCGAACACGGCTCGATTCGCGCTCAAGGACATCCGAGACAATGCGCTCATAATCCCAGCGTAGATTTTCGGCTGACCATTCGCTCTTTAACCGTTCGAGCGGCGCGCTTCCGGTCGCCAGAATTTCACCAAGGGATCGCTCCCCAACCACGATCGACGGGTACACATTCCTCAGGTGACGAAACATGCCGGAGCTTGAGACTGCGATCGGACGGTTCACCGCAAGGGCAAAATCGAGAGTGCTCGAAACGCCGCGCGCCGGGCTGTCATCGTAGAAGAAGGCATTAAGAGAATTGCTCGCAAGAAATTGGAGAAGCTGCTCGTCGCTCAGGAAATCGTGGCTGACTTGTAGGTCGATACCAGGCTTACTGAGAATCGCGCGACACTCCGCTGCGATTGCGCGCGCACGGCTACCATCGACATCGGCGAAGCGAGCAGGAGGAATATTCAGCCGTATGCGCGCTTCATCGAATTCATCCTGGACGAGGCGGACCAAACGATCGAAGTTTTTCCCAGGAGTTGCGAACCCGAAGCTTCCGAACGTGGAGGTGCTGGGTGCAGGTGCAGTTCCATGAAACTCCGGTATTAAGCGTCCCGTCTTGAAGACGCGGGGGTTCCGAAGGAGGAGCGTGGGGTCCGGCGCCACGTGATAGTCGAAAAGCGTACATCCAACTGTATCGGCATATTCCTGGGTCACTTCGTGAATGATTCCGATTTGCGGGATCGGCCAGCGTCTGGTCTCGGCAATCGTGAGCCAAGGAGCCGTCGCAGAATGGTGGTTGTAGATGATTGCTACCGGCTTGGTAGTGGTTACTGCAGCGCGAAAATCATCGCGATTGGCGCATTCAACATACTCAAAATCGAACCGCTTGGAATCAACCAGCGCGGCGGCAACGTTCTTGCCGAACTGATAAACCCCGCAATTTTTGTCTCTGTGAGAGATGAACAGAACTTTCGCTCGATCCATAGACGGCGCCCCCTGGCAGCGGGATTTTCGTCGCTCTCAAGTCCGGTGTCCATAGCGCGCTTGGAGCGCTCGCCTGTCGCCGCTGGCCGCGTTGCTGTCGGGGCTTGAGGTCGCACTTCCATTGGTCGGCGACTATCTGCTGTTCTCCGCGCTGCTTCGCGCGCTGGGTTTATTTGCCATCGTCTCATATCTGGGCCGTGCGCATCTGCTTGTGAGCTTTCGACGGCCTCCCGTAGTAGATCCGGCCTGTTATAGACCAGCATGCCGATGCTAACCTTCGCGTCCAATCTCCCTATCACAGGGGCGCGCTATTATTTTAGATACGTCGACACCTGGAGTTTTATGGCTTCTCTTATCATCGGCGCTGCCAATGCTGACAATGCAAAAACAAAAACACTGGTCATCGTTACGAAAACGAGCTGCTCGACTGTCTTCATGTGGTTGGCTGGAAACATCAAACTCATTGAAACTGTTGCAACCAAGGCTACTACAATTGGCTTTGCGAGATCGTTCTTATACCAATCCATTTTCTCATTCGGCAAAATCTCTCGATGAATAAAGTGCACGCTAACTAAGACATAACCCGCATTCAATATGACCCAAACCACAGCAGCGCCCACCGCGCCGTAGTTATTAGCAGCCCAAATAATTGCTGGAACAATTACAATCACAAAAGCAATGCCAATTCGTACTGCCAGTGATGTCATGCCATGCGCTAGCTGAGCTTGGTACGGAATCCACGTAAGGCAATTTAGTAGATATCCCATTGCGAGCAATCTTGCCAGCGTTGCCGTATTGTTTGTAATCGTGGGGTCGCGAGTCCAGAGGTTAAGGATAAGATCGGCAAATACGATCATGATTACGCCGCCGCTGCCCATGATAGCACTCACGAGCTGCGCACCTTGATGGTAAGTACGAATAAATCCAGCGTTATCGTTGCGGGCGCGCAATTGATTGAGTCGTGGGAACCATGCTTGTGTTATTGGGGCGACAAGCAATTGGAGCGAGCCAGCTAATACCGTAGCAATCGTGTAATAACCGAATTCGGAAAGGCTAAGCAGATTTGACAACAATATTTTGTCTGTCTGAGTAAGCAATAACCCCAGAAACGTAATGCTGACCATCCCTCCAGCAAACCGCACCACTTCGCGTAACGCATTGACCGAGAATCGGCCAGTATATTCAGTTTTTGGCAGCGTCCGGTAAGTTAAGTCGGCGAGAACAATCACGCCAAGAACCGATACGACTCCTTGCCAAATAAAGAAGGCATTTATCGTCGGGGAAACGAAAGCCAAAACAGCTAAGGAACCAACCCCGCGCAGGGTCGCCATAATGCTATTGACGACATTGAAAGCTACCTGCCGCTGCAATCCAGTGATGCAGCTACGGTAGATGCCTTCGACAAATCGGAGCGCAGTGACAACACCCATAATTGAAAATGCATGCGCTACGGTTTCCAGAGGGAGGCTTTCGGCTCGCAGCCAATGCTTTGCCAACCAATCTGATCCGCCCCATGTAGCAAGAGCTATGATGCAAACAATAGCCAATACCAGCACTTCTATGCTGCGCAACAAATCCCGGATCGACTGGGAATTATGTGCGCCGCCGGTATAGCGCGCCATTTCGCGGCTCAGCGTTGGCGTCATTCCGACATCAAGCAATATGAGCCACGCCTGCAAAGTAGCAAAGACACCGATTAGTCCGTACGACTCAATCCCCAAGTACTTTATATAGAGCGGTATGAAAATGAATCCCATCAAGGCGCTCCAACCTTGACCGAGATAATTTGCGATGAGATTCCTTTTCAGCGTCATTTGTCGATGGATTTCAACTTTGGCATTGATACGTTCAAATGACCTAGAGATTTGGTGCATCGCGGCTATCGGATCGCGATGCAGGACTGGCTCCCCATTGTCGTTGAGCCAGTGTTGGTCAGAGGCGTTCTGCTGGGTTAGACTACTCGATTGGCTCGATCGTGAGCGGAGGTTCACTGTGCGATATATTACGTTTATCATCAAGACTACGACGAGCGGAGAAGTTTATTTGAGGTTGTGTGCGTCGTCGGCAGATAGGTGGACGGCGCGCTAATCACTTGGTGAAGACAGCATGAGAGAGGCGGCACACCGAGGCGGATGTCGGCCTGCCGGAATCTCTCAAGAAGAGATAAAAGGCGGTGCGAAAGCATGAACACCACGCAAAATCTTAAAGCCCCCTTCAATCCGACGATTCAAGTCTCCTGGGGTGAACTCATCGACAGGATTACCATCCTTGAGATCAAGGAACAGCGACTCACATCACCGGAATCGGTTGGCAATGTACGACGAGAGATCGCGGCATTGATCATTGCAGCTCAAGACGTGCACTCAAAACACGCCCTTATCGCGCAGCTCAAGCAAGAGCTGAAGGTCATCAACGAGACGCTCTGGGACATTGAGGATTCAATTCGTGCAAAAGAAGCGGCCAAGATCTTCGATCAGGAATTCATCGATCTCGCCCGATCCGTCTACTTCCAGAATGACAAAAGGGGGGACGTCAAGCGTCAAATCAACACATTGATGAAGTCGGAAATCGTCGAAGAAAAGCAATATACCGCGTATCGGAAAAATGCTTGATGAAAATCTTGCCGACATTTGAGATGCGGGGGGCCGGCGCACGCGCATCGGCGAAGGGGACTAGTTAAAATTGCGACGCGCGGAAAACAAGAAAATCGTCATCAGTTTGATGGGCGGCCTTGGAAACCAGATGTTCCAGTATGCTGCCGGACGCGCCCTCGTACTGCGTAACGCGGCAGAATTAGTACTCGATACCAGAACGGGCTTTGCGTTGGACAGATTGTATCATCGCCAGTACGAACTAGACTGTTTCCCGGTCCAAGCCAGAAAAGCCTCCGTTCTTGAATCATTGCCGTTTTTGCTCGAGCGCCTATCGCATCGCGCCGATCGAAGAGAATTTGCTGGAATTGCGAAGCGTCTGTGGGGCACGTTCTTATGCGAGAATTCGAAAACTTTCGTCCGAGAAGCCTTTGACGATCAGTTTCAGTCGTTATTCGTAACAGGCTACTGGCAAAATGAAGCCTATTTTTCGGAGGTGAGAAACCTCATTGGAAATGAATTTCGCTTGCCTCGTGCAGAAAAAGGCCGCTTTCCTGAGATGGCCCGCAAAATAGATGGGTGCAATTCCGTCGCGATTGGCGTGAGGCTATTTGAGGAAGTTCCAGGATCTACAAAAGCCGGCGTCGGTGGCCTTGTTCCGATATCGCAATATGGTCGTGCCGCCCGCTTGCTGGCCGAGACGATTCCCAATCCTGAATTCTTTGTATTTTGTACCTCACGGTCAGCCGCACTCAACGAATTAGCACTGCCTGGACCCATGCATTTTATAACACACGACAATGGCTTTGAGGGTGCGGTCGAGTGTTTGTGGCTATTATCGCGTTGCCGCAATCATGTCATTTCCAATAGTTCATTTTATTGGTGGGGCGCATGGCTAGCCGAGTTTGAACGTCCAGAAACAAAAATCGCTGCGATCGATAAATTTCCGAACAAGGCAACCATTCCGATGCGTTGGACAAGAATTAGCACTGAAGAATAATCTACAGAACCGCTGATATTCGCGTCGTGTACTCAGCATTCCGATGAGTTCATGCCGATGGTGCAATCTTTCGTCCGCTGACAGAGAAAATCCGTCAGGTCACACGTCTGCCATCGTTAACAACGATGCCCCGCAACAAAATATTGTGCGCCGGAAGGAATGAAACCCAACAAGTCATCCACGGTCCTAAATCATCCTGATCTGAACGGGACTGTCTGGCCTGTACCCGGTCGCGCCTATCATATTATGGAATATAAACGATCTTGAGACTGGGCATCGAGCTGCACAGGCTCATTGGTACAGTAGGGCTGGTCTGTACGAAATGTTTTTGCATTATAAGTTTGATTTTTCAGAGCAAAAAATGACTGAGAGTGGCTAGAAGTTGGCTATGATAGAAATTGTAAAAGTCCTTCAGGGGCGGTAAATGCGACGGCGAGATTTTATTTCATCTGCGGCACAGCTGGGCGAAGACCGCTCTTGTCGGGTGCGCGGCAGACCACAATTCCGGGTGGTCACCTATATCAACGGCAGAAGGTGGACGCGGCTCGTTCGACGGCCCTCCGTCAAGTTCAACGAGACCGGCTAACTCAAAGGGCGACATATGGCGATCGAAAACCGCTGAGCCGAGCTGCAATGTCATAGATTGCCAAGCTTTGCGATGGATAAGTAAAAAGCTCCGTGCGGCGAAATCAGCGGCTAGTAGAACTCGGTTTCTATGCGCGAGGTGTACAGGTGAAAGTGCCCACAGTCAGCGTCATCATTCCTTTTTTCAACGGCGGGCGGTTCCTTGACGGGCTGATGGCCACCCTTGCCGCGCAGACATATCGAGATTTCGAGATCATCATCGTGAACGATGGCTCGACCGAGCAAGCAAGTTTGAATGCACTACAAAAGTTGGGGTCCACAGCGCGAGTGATCGATCAGGAAAACCGCTACCTGCCGGGTGCGCGAAACACCGGTTTCCGTGAGGCTCGCGCGGAATTTGTCCTACCTCTTGATCAAGACGACCGGCTAGAACCTTCGTTTCTTGCCGAGACGCTCAGCGTTTTGCGCGAAGCACCAGCCGATGTCGGCTTCGTCTACACGTATATGCGCTTTGCGGGTGCGATAAGCGGCATTTATGTTAGCCGCTTCGACCCTTTCACTCAGTTGTTTATGAACTATTTGCCGTATTGCATGTTGATCCGGAAATCCGCTTGGGCTGCGGTGCATGGCTACAACGAGGCTATGCGGGACGGCAGCGACGATTGGGATTTTAGTATCCGGTTGGCGCAGGCGCACTATCGCGGCGTCGAAATCGCAAAACCATTGTTCATCTATACCGTGAGTCCCGATGGAATGCTGCTCAGCAAATCGGCACGGATGGTGGGAACAATTTTTCGACAACTCAAGAAAGAACACAGAAGTCTTTATCGATTGCCAGTGCTGATTGCGCAATGGTGGTCGACAAATCGAAGCTTGGCCTCGGCGCTACGCGCCGTGGCGTTTCTTACGTTGACTACGGTCCTGCCAGAGCATTGGTTCAATGTGTTGTACTTTCAACTGAACATACTGGTGCGGTGGTGGCATGTGGCGCGTGGTGCGCGGAGCATGGGCACGTAAGTTCGGCGCAATCATGGCGGCGGTAATGGGATTCGGTCGATGACCATTCGCTCTAAAGGCGGCGATGCCTGAACAGCCCCGTAACAATGTCGATCTCGATGTGGCGGAAGGTTTCGGCCACGAGTGGAGTTCTTTCCCTCAACACGAAAACGAACTCAGCCCGGCCGAGCGTGAGGTTATTTTTCAGGGCTATTTCAGGATTTTTCCCTGGGACACACTGCCCCCCGGCGGTGGTATTGGCGCCGATATCGGCTGTGGCAGCGGCCGCTGGGCCGTCATCGTGGCAAAGCGCGTCGCTCATCTGCACCTTCTGGACGCCAGCGAGCGGGCGCTCGCAATCGCGCGAGAAAATCTGACCGGCAGCACCAATGTAAGTTTTCACCTGGCGAACGTCGGTGACATCCCATTGCCGGCCGCTTCGTTGGATTTCGCCTATTCGCTCGGCGTGCTGCACCACGTACCCGACACGCAAGCGGCGATAGCCGCGATTGCATCCAAGCTCAAACCGGGCGCCCCATTTCTGATCTATTTATATTATTCGTTCGACAATCGTTCGCGATGGTACCGAGCCATTTGGCAAGCCAGCAATATTGCGCGCGTCGCCATCGCAAAACTTCCACCTCCGCTTCGTCTTATAATCAGTCAATTTTTGGCCGCGACCATTTATTGGCCGCTCGCGCGGACCGCACGCCTGCTCGAAATTTTAGGTCTGTCGACATCGCAAATCCCGTTGTCCTGGTACCGAACGAAATCCTTTTACGTCATGCGCACAGATGCCTATGATCGCTTTTGTACGAGTCTGGAAAGGCGCTTCACTCGGGCCGAAATTGAGAAAATGCTAATGTCCGCCGGATTTAAAGATGTTCGCTTTTCCGCCGCGGAACCTTATTGGTGCGCCGTTGCCATTAAGCGCTAGATTATAACAATGACCGACAGCGACGATCTTTTACATTCATGGAGCGTTGCGGGGTTGGCCCTGGTCGTCGTCTCGACTATTTTAACCGCCGCCATCATCAAATTATTATATCCAGCGCTTGTCCGCATCGCCGTCGCCCACCCAAACGCGCGTTCGTCGCATAAAGCTCCCACCCCGCAAGGCGCAGGGATCGCCGTCATCGCAAGCACGACGATTTTGGTTGCGCTTACGATCTATTTGTTCCCGAACTTGGCGAACGACCCCAGCCGGATCGTGTCAATACTGGGAGCAGCAATATTGCTGGCCGTCGTCGGGGCTTTCGATGACATTCATGCGCTCGACGTATTGCCGCGCCTGCTCTTTCAAGCACTGGCCATCAGCGTTGTGATTGCTGCCTTGCCGTCCGATTTGCGAATCGTCCCAGTCCTCCCATGGTGGTTCGAACGCGCGCTGCTGCTGGTTGGCGGCTTGTGGTTCGTGAACCTTGTCAACTTCATGGATGGCATCGACTCGATAACCGTGGCCGAAGTCGTCCCGATAACCGCCGGGCTCGTATTTGCCGGCACGATGGGTAGCCTTCCCCAGGAAGGCATTATTGTCGCGCTCGCATTATTAGGGAGCGTCATTGGCTTCGCGCCATATAACAAGCCCGTCGCTCGGATTTTTCTTGGCGACGTCGGGAGCCTTCCGATCGGGCTATTAATTTTCTGGCTGCTCACACTACTCGCCGGCAACGGTTGCCTGGCCGCGGCTATTTTACTTCCGCTCTATTATCTTGCTGACGCATCCATCACGCTGCTGCGCCGGATGGCGAAAGGCGAACCCATCCTGCAGGCGCACCGCACGCATTTCTACCAACGCGCCGCCGATCGCGGTTTCACCGTCTTCGAAATCGTCACACGTATTTTTATTGTCAACTTGGTGCTTGTGGCCTTGGCGCTGGCCACGATCGCATGGCCAAGCCTGATCGTCGCGGCCGTGGCGTTGGCCGGCGGATGCATCGCCGTCGGCCTGCTGCTGCTGACTCTTACGCGCGGCAAGTCCTAGCCATCATTCGATGGCGTCGCGCCGCTTGCCGCCAGCGCCTGCTCCACCGCGGCGATGACCTGCGCCACCGACAGCTCGTCCAGGCAAACGCTATGGCTGTCGAGCCGCCGCTCGCAGCCTTCAAGCTGACATGGCGTGCACGGCAGCGCGTTCTGCACCAGCCAGACATTGCCGCGCTGCTGGATTTTACCCATCGCTTCCCACGTCGTTGTCAGGCCGCCGACCGGCCACGGCGCCCATCGCCGCGGATCGGTCGGCCCATAGAGCGCCACGGTCGGACAACCGGAAGCGGCGGCAAGATGGCTCACCGAGGTGTCGGGCCCGACATAGACCCGCGCTTTCGCCAGAAGACCCGCGAGCTGCGGCCAATCGAGCTTGCCGTCAACACGCTGCACCGCCACGCCATCCCATATCTCATCGAGATAGCGGCGCTCGGCTTCGGCCGGCCCGCCGGTCGCGACCACCTTAAGGCCGCGCGCCGCCAGCCCCGCCGCCAGTTCGCGCCAGCCCTGCCTGGTCCATTGCTTGTAGCGGAACATCGGCGCGGCGTGGATCACCGCATAGGCGCCCGTGTCCGCGCCCGCATCGGCGCGGCGCGGCGCGACCAGCTCCGGCACGCGCGCGATGCCGATGAGATCGGCGAGCCGCAGCATCTCTTCCACGCGATGCAGGCCGGCGTCATAGGGCACGCTGCGCTGCAAGCCGAGACGCTTCAGGCGACCGCCGACATTCTGTTC
>Ga0184628_10000241_pt1 | contig 32677 bp, 34 predicted proteins | sample PLM4_5_b1_FD_133149 | JGI IMG/M metagenome (GOLD analysis project Ga0184628, IMG submission 133149) | Groundwater sediment microbial communities from an aquifer in East River, Colorado, USA - PLM4_5_b1 | ecosystem: Environmental > Terrestrial > Soil > Riparian zone | place: USA: East River...
CTGCAGCTGCTTCACGTGAGGATCGCCCAATGAATATGACTGCTGAAGAAGCCCTCAAGTGGTCTCAGCAAGGCTGGATTGTAGGAAGTAATCTAGTAGGGCGTAGCGCGTGGATGCAATGGATACATACAACGACAATTTACCCGAACACATCAAGAAGAGATTAGTTGCTCTAGCAGAGGCGAAGGTTGAGGAGGCGGCTCGGGCGGAGGGCCTGCTGACCCACTCGCTTCTGCTAGAGCTTTTGTCGTATGACCCTGCAACGGGTTTGTTCACTCATCTGAAGGGGAAGAACAAAGGCGATGTTGCTGGTTGGTCGAACGATGATGGCTATGTGTACCTTACTATTAGGGGAACAAAATATCAGGCACACCGTGTTGCTTGGTTTTACTCCCACGGTACTTGGCCAGTGTACGAGATCGATCACAAAGATCGAGTTAGAAACAATAATAAACTTGATAATCTAAGGGATGTAACACATCAAGTGAACGCTACGAATAAGGAGAAGAAAGATGGGTGAGATTATCCTGATTAGCTGCGTCTTCTTCTTTGTCTTTGCTATCAAGAACGCCTTTAAGCAGCGCAGACGCTAACCTAACACCCCTCTAGCACAATGGTAGTGCTGGCGCCTTATTAGCGTCTGATCTGGGTTCGATTCCTAGGAGGGGTACCAACCTTTACCACCACGAGGAGTATGTCAACATGGCTTCAAAGAAAGATAGGATGCGCATCACATACGATGTGTGCTCTCCTGACGCACAATATCCAGGCTTCTCTGAAAGACGAACCTTCAAGTCAAGGTTCCAAGCGCTCTACCATGCCAAGATCATTAGAAGGTACGGTCACACAGCTTTCTTCGTAGCTGTCGGCTGTACCGTAGCCTTGCTTGGCTCAATTCTCCTCAACCCAATGCGTGCCATGGGTGAACCGCCACTATCATGGTACGCAAGCATGGGAGTCAATAGAGGAAATCCAGCTATCTTGGGATTATAGCTACGCTGGTTGCTACTGCGTAGCATGAACAGAATAGGGTGTAGCCAAAGAGGGGTAACGACCTACCCGAGCTAAGACGGGAATGATAGCGCCAATCCTTGCTGGCTATCGTGGCTAGTCGCGGAACGGCCCTCTCTTAGCCCCTATATATTTTACCACCCTGGTAACGCGGGGTGCACTACGGACTCCTGTTGAACCGGGGGAATGTTGGTCATGCCTGGAGTTGGTTAGTGGGTATCATCGTTTGACGGTGGTAGATTCAAAACTAACCTCCCATGGCGCCGTTGGCTACGGTGTCTAAACGTTCTTGAGCTAGCCACTCAGGTCCAATAATACCGTGAGGGATACGCAAATTGGTAAAGCGACTGCACTTAAAATGCAGTGTTTGTCGGTTCGAGTCCGACTCCCTCAACCAATTCAGCAGGCCTAGGACTAGGTAAGAGAGCTACTCCGTAGAGTTCCTATACGAGTGCTCCGCCTGTTACTAACTCGGAGGCCATCATGGCAGGGAAAGTCCCTAAGAAGCTCAATGTGTACAAGGTCACACGTCTCTGTGTGATTGATGATAGTACGCTTAAGCAAGGGCGTGTCCTTGACATGTGGGAGATTAAGCTAGAGTTCTGTGTGCAAGATGGAGGAAAGACCCTCAAGATCTTTCTTACCGATAAGGAGCCAGTCTAATGACCTGTCATAGCTGCGATGGACATCGTTGTCGAGCATGTATCAATCCGCTCCAACGTCAACGTAGCAATACCTATCGTTTCTTCTGGTTCTGCTGCTGGGCAGGGGTCATCGGCATTCCCTTGACATATCTTATCCGTTGGATTCAGGGGTGATATATGCGGAATAGGGATCAAATGATTGATCAAGGGCTACGCAAAGATCGTAGCTGTCAGGTCATCAACTTCGCCCATCATGTCACCCGGCTGCGTGATTCTGCGGCCAATACGAAAGAAAAGGATGCTACTAATCTCTACTATCACGCTAAGCGTGTTCTCGACTTCCAGAATGGATGCGCAAGGGAAGATGATCACTACTGGTCAGCGGGTCTTTGCATTTGTTGTCACCGTCCTCTGGCTGATCACGATGACACTCCTGATCACGGTCCCGAACACGATGTGAAACCTTCCACTAGATGGAACCCATTCAGGTGATAGTATGGATGAGTATCAAGAAGATGTGAACGAGTTACTCAACGATAGCCCAGGAGGCTGAGTAATGCGACTAGAAACCTACGCTATCTTCATGACCTCCGTCTCGGTCATGCTGCTGATTGCTGCTGCTTCCATTGGCATCTTTGCCTGGAGGTTGGAGAAAGAGAACGATGAATGGCGACATTCTCTCGCTGTTGCCAATGGCATCATCGGGCGCTGGCGTAACTACTTCACCATTCACAAAGGCGTTATGGAGAAGCACTATGCTTATCTCCAACATGCCGGATTGCAAGAGGCTTTCAATCTCTGGGCTAAGGAGAAAATGGAGCCTGATCCTGAACTAGTACACAAAATCTCCCAGGCTTTGGGGGAGAGGGACGAGGTCATTGTGGAAGAAGCCACAGTGGAGATCGTACCTGACGATAAGGTAGAGATCATTGCTCTGCCTAAATTACTACCCGTGCCTATGCGGGTGGATAGTTAGTGCGTGGCGTATGTACTGAACTACCACAGTGAGGTTGCGTTATGAGTGCAAAGCTGCACACCAAATCGTTGGAAGTCGGGACCCTAAAGCCCGGCCACAAGATCGAGCTTGCTAAGGTTTACGTCCTTGTCAAGGCGATCCACCGTGCCGAGAAGGAAGGTCCTACTATCGACGACGATGTCTTGCTACTTGAACTGGTTGGCGACTGCGGCCCGTTCAAGGGTAGGAAGACCCGGATCACCGTTTCGTCCAAGGCAAAGATGACGGTTGTTCTTCACAACCCTCTTCGCAAGCTCTGGGACAAGCTCCGGGCATTAGTCACTTGGCGCGTTGCCTAGTGATAGATGCTACGCAGTAGCACCTGCGGAGCTATACGCGTTAGTTGCGTACAGGGTGTTACGGTTAGTCAACCACTAAGTCTCCTCCCAGTGTGGGTTCGAGTCCCACTATATGGCGCAATTGGTAGACGCAAGGAGATAAGGCCGTGTTATCAGGGGCTGCTCTGGACAATGGCTTCTTAAGGTGCTGATTAGACGTTAAACATTCTCAGAGTAACGTCCTATCCAACTCGATGTCACCTTTCCGGTGTCTGGATCGATACCAGCAGGGCCTAGCGGCCTTGGACTACGTAGGCACGTAGCTAGAGATATATAGGACATACGCTGGTCCGTTGTGGAGCTGCAAGACTTTAGGTGTGTGGGTTCCAAACCACTACCCATTGGTAGCCATAGGGGTCCTGGAGACTACCTGTCTAGTAGATCCTCCTTGTTCGACCTAGGCTTCTGGATGAGACTAAGACTGTGATTAAGTGTTGCGGATGGTAGTTAAGTTACCATGCTTAGGTTCATTAACCTTAGCGAGTGTCCCCGTAATCACGATCCCCTATATCAGTTGATAGCCCTCCTTCGTATGGAGGTTACTATCTCACCGGGTAATCCCGTGATATGGTATGGATAAGATGCACAGCACCTACCTCGTCTGGGACTGTTCAAGCGGTTTTTCTACACAACAAAAGGCCGAAGAAGACTGACCATATCCTCCCATATGCTAGACGTGTCGCTCACCAAGCGACTCCCAGTGGGATAGCCAGCCGTTGGAATCTCTGAAAGGGTTCCTTCTATTCGAGGTTGGATACGTCCACTTGTGCATAGCTTAGTGCCATTGTTGCCCCAGATCAGGGTGTTTCTTGGAACGGGTAGGATGGAACGGCAAACGACGTGCAAATCGTCGAATGGTCCCGTGCATGGTGCGATAAACCGCAGGTCTAAGTGGTCCATTCCAGCTCAGCCCAGCATGTGGGGGAGGGGGCGCAGTCAAATGCCTCCCCCAAACTAAGCTCACGGGTGCAAGTAAGTGGCTAAGTTTGTTAGTTGTATGCAGCGTAGCAGAGTCCCGTGTGTTTAGTTTGTCATGCTTAAAGAGTTGTTCTGCGGCAATACTTAAGGAATTTCCCACCAAAATCCCGAAGCCGCGTAAGGCTTCGCCTTCCCACCACCAAGGGCGAGATATGGACGATCAACAGATCAAGGTAGAGAAACGCTACCGTATTTACTATTGGTCGGGTCGCTTCCAGCAATTTGCTAACCGCCTTGGCATGGAGGGCTCCCCACCACGTGTAAGATGGTCCCCTAGGGCCAATGAGTATCCTGATCACTTTTCTAAGAAAGAAATGGAGGATATCCTTCGTTTCTATTCAGATCAGTATCAGATTTTGAAGGTAGAGACTACATATGTAGCAGTAGGAGTGAGTGACGATGAAGGAAGTGATGGATGAGTTTGTTTTTGTCTACGGAACTCTAAAGAAAGGTAAGAGCGCACATAAATTCCTAAAAAATGCTGAATTTCTTGGTCCGGGTGTTGTTAAAGGGACCATGTATGGTCATGGAATGGTTCCATATCCTATGATCAAGCTTTCAGGTGAAAAAACAGTCCAAGGTGAGCTTTATGCTGTCACTAAGGACATGCTTGAGAGTATGGATCGGTATGAAGGGCACCCACACCACTATAAGAGAATTGAAGTAGGTGTTTGGGAGCCTGATGATCCTATTTCTAATGCAAAGGCTTGGGTCTACGAGTATCAAGGCTCTGTCGAAGGGCTTGATGTAATCAGTGAAGGAGTATTCTGATGGGACGCAAGGTTATTCACACGGGCTCTGGTCTTAAGGGTACAGTGACTAAGCAAGATGGAGCATACTCCTGGGTCCTCTTGGAGGATGGGAGTGAAGTCTACATCTATTCTGGCGAACTAATGGACCAATAGGAGTCAAGTATGCGTATCGATATCAAAGGTACTCTGGATGTTGTTGAAGTATTCGCCGATCATTCACTCGACAAGAAACCTAAGACAGGCACACATACTACAGTAGCTGTTATGTCTGATAAGACACACATTGCTTATCAGTGTCACGGCTGTCAGGCCTGTCTAGGTGAGATGTTTAGTGGTGTGTATTACACTACTACAGGATATACGACAAGGAAACCTACTGCTATCTACTCAAGTCTCTGGAAGAGACCTGATCAGACCTACGAGGATGCGCTAGCCTACTGGAAGTTCATGTTGAACCCTAGGTGGAGTCCATATCGTAGTGTCTTGAAGGATTCGGAGATCATCTATCATGAAGAGAAGCCTATTGCATATGTACTGCGGGATATGGATACGTCTCCGCAGACAGTCGCAAACCTGTGCTTCGCAATGCGGATGCCCTATGCGCAAGATGGATACTTGCGTATGTTTACAGCACTACGAGAGGCAGGTTTCACTAATGCGGAGTCGTCTTTCGTCACAGCTAATGCGAGACTAACGCCTAAAGGTTCTATTGGATTCCCTTACATCGGGGACTATCCTTTCGATACCTGCTGGGCAAATATGTCTTGGAGCGCTTGGAAAGAGGGTAAGCCAAAGACTAATGGTAAACTTATCTCAGAAGGTAATGGGGAGTATCGCCCCTGCAATGTTATCTGGAGTGTCGCGAAGGTTCCAGGTGCATCTGATAACTATGGAGTCAGTGGACGTAAGCCTACTATCATTCAGAAGCTACTGAGTGGTAAGTTTGAATACAAGGGCAGCTTCAAGAAGAACTTCAATAGCATCAGCAGCACTGTGCCTCTTGGTGCTGTGGAGTTCGACAAGGCTGTCACAATCCTCCGGGATAACAAAGCAGATTGGCAGGTAGGCTAATGGCAACAGGACCTAAGCCCAAACGAGAGACTAAGAAGAAAGCTAAGGGCTATCGCAAGCATGTCAGGGAGAAGGCTTGGCGCGAGCGCAAGCGTCTGGAAAGGTTGGGCAGATAATGTGTGGACTCTTTGGCGTTTACGCTGGCTCAACTCTCTCTAAGATGGAGATTGATGCCTTTGTGGAGCTAGGCTTTGTTAGTGGTACACGTGGCCTGGACTCCACAGGTGTGCTCAAGTGCCATCGTAAAGGCCACAACAAGTTCAGCATTACAAGTGAGAAAGATGTAGGTAATCCTATGTCTTTCTTGTCTCGCTATACTACTCAATCCTTCATGCGAGATAAGAGCCCATTGATGCTAATGGGTCATGCTCGATGGGCTACAATTGGTGATGTCAATAGAGGCAATGCTCAGCCTATCCATGAAGGCAATATCCTCGGCTGTCACAATGGTACTATCGATTACTATTCTCCCAAGAACAAGGAAGACCTCAAACATACAACAGATAGCCGCAATCTGTTCAAGACTATCAACAAGGAAGGTATTGTTAAAGCACTAAGCAAGACTAGTGTAGGTGCTTATGCATTGACCTTTGTAGATACTCATCAACGCACTCTCAACTTCATCCGCAACAGTGAGAGAGAACTCTGGCTAGTCAAGAGCAAGGCTCAGAGCCTGTTCTGGGCTAGTGAGAGGCGTATCCTAGAGTTCATGATGGAAGAGCTAGGTGGTAAGGATCGCTATGATCTCCCACATCTCATCTCAAAGAATTCTCTTCACTCCGTTATCTTAGGTGATGGTATTGGAGATATCAAAATTCAATACCTCGACAGTGATATCACTAAGGAGTACAACAAGACCTTCTATCCAAGCGCTAGTAAGCCTTGGGAAAAGAATGGTACCTCTGTTCCTCTTCTCACGTCACAGGCTCCGCCTATCTCAGGTCTCTTCTGTACAGCTTGCTGCTGGAACTTCAACCAATGCAAGTGTGCTAAAGGTGTGAAGAAAAGCTACATTAGGCCTGATCCTAAGCTGATCTCTGCTAATCTTATGTACTACACACCAGAGAATGCTAAGACAGTGGTGCCACATGATGTGGAGAAGTACATCGGCTATGAGAGAAGGAACCTAGCACTATCTGTTGCTAAGGCACTCCTTGATGAGGGTTGCTCTGGGTGTAACAACAAGTTCGGTATCGAGAACAAGGTCTATTGGTTCTCCGAGAAGGAGTATGTCTGTAGAGACTGCAAGGAGACCAATGAGGTCATACAAGCTGACCTTAAGAAGGTCAAGATCTATGGTAGTGGTGTATATGTGGAGCGAGTGAACTAATGTCGTTCAAAGTAGGCGGTGATCCTGAGTTCTTTATCCTGAGAGATGGTACACCTGTCTCTGCACATGATCTTCTTCCAGGCTCTAAGGAAGAGCCTTATCCATTGGAGCATGGCGATGTCCAAGTTGACGGTATGGCAGGTGAAGTCAACATTCGGCCATCTTCCAGTGCAGAAGAGTTTGAGTATAACGTCAGGGCCGTATTCTCCGATGTTCGTAAGATGCTTCCAAAGCACTTTGACATCGCATTCAAACCTTCGGTGGAGTTCCTGGATTCGACCTTGGCTACAGTACCTGATTCTCAGAAGGAACTCGGGTGCTCCCCGGATTTCAATGCCTATAGCGGACTGATGAATGAGAGTCCTATGCTTGAGCTTAAGAAAGTGCCTAATCTTCGCTCAGCAGGTGGTCATATCTGTGTAGGCTGGGGTGAGAACTTCGACAAGAAGGATGCAAGCCATGTCCTCGACTGTGAGAGTTTCATTAAACACATCGACCCTATATACAGAAGCTTCTCCACCCTATGGGATCGCGATCAGAGGAGAGCTATGCTTTACGGTAGACCTGGCGCTTACAGAGCGACAGCTTTTGGAGTTGAATACCGAACTCCTAGCAACGCTTGGGTCGCTCATCCGAAAATGTACCCATTCATATTCGCACTAGCAGAGAACACCATGCTCCACATGATGGGGGAGCCCGGTAAGGAACTAACATTCAAGAGTGAGTGGATCGATGGCTAAGCCATACTTTGCAAGAGAGGATGCCATCAGGCGTCTCCATGATACCATCTGTATGTACTATGGCCTTCCATACTACGTCAACATGGAAGGTCAGATTGACCAGTACAAGGTCAACATCTATCCTCTGAGTTACTTCTATGGACCTAGGAGTGGCAGAGAGAAGCCTAAGACTGTTGACTATACAGATGAAAAATTTGACTACAAACAATTCCCTCTCGGCTATGGCTACTCAAAGACTCATGGTGGATTGTACTTCTCTCGTATCCCTGATCGTAAACAACAGCAGGGATTGAACTATAGTACGCTGCGGATCAATGGGCAAGTTGCGCAGGGTCCCTCGACTATGCTTACTGAAGTTATGGAGAACTGTATCCTTGGTAGGTACCAACCATTAGAGCAGGCCATTAGTCTGGTTAAAAGCGGCTCAACTGGTACAGTACCTTTCCATAGACGTATGGCAGTATCCATGATTGATCGTGGACTTATCTCTCTCAAGTATCGACTCCGCTCAGTTGGTATCCTTGATGGTAAGAAGTCCTTCAAACTGCTGGATAACAGGGACAAGGAGTTCCTGCGTAATGTGATCTCGAAAGAGGGAGTTTCTGTTTCATGAAGTTGAGTCAGTTCGGTCTTCATCGCAACAAGAGAGGCGACATTGGCATTGAGATCGAGGTCGAGGGGGAGGAGCAACTTACGCCCATCGAGAGTGATTGGTGGGCCTCTAAGAAAGAGGACTCCCTACGCTTCTACGGTATGGAGTATGTCACCACAAGGCCACTTAACTCTGGTCAAGAGGTCAGGGATGCGGTTGACTACATCTGTAAAATTATCAACAAGAAAAAGATTGTCAAGGATACTAACCGCACGAGTATCCACACGCATCATAACATGACCAAGAGAGACATCAGACATGTCTTGAATGGTGTCTGTGTCTTCTGGATTGTGGAGAATGTTCTTGCCAGATACTGTGGTGAGGATAGAGAGAGCAATCTCTTCTGCATGAGGCTCAAGGATGCAGAGGCTGTGCTTGATGAGACAATCAAGCAGCTAGATCAACGTCCTCCTCTAATGATGTTTGGTAAAGGTGGAGATACTGTACGCTACGCAGGTCTCAACCTAGGCGCACTCAGGAACTATGGTTCCTTGGAAGTACGCCTTAAGCAAGGTACTACTGATCCAGAGGAGATCATTGAATGGGCTGAAGCTATGCATGAACTCTTCTGTCTCGGTGAGTCTTGGAAAGATCCTTCAGAGTTTTTTGATTGGTATGTGTACAATGGTTCTAAGAAATTACTTGAGCGAATTTTTGCAGAAAAATTTGCCACCAAACTGAGGGATCGAGTTCCCAACTACAAAAACCTGATGGAGGAGAATGCGATCCTTGTGAGCGAGCTAGCCTACGCTAAAGACTGGGACGAATGGGTAGCTCAACTAGCTAAGGGTGACTATGCCAAGCCTATGAAGACCGACTACAATTACAACCATGCTTATCAGCCAATCACAACATCACAGATACAAGCAGGAATACCTATCACTTTCACAACCTCCCACACAGGAACAGCAAGCAATGTCTAAGGTACACATCCTCCTCTACGACAAGAACGACAGCGGTGGTAATGCTCTTAAGGCTAAGATGGGTCTTAAGCGTATTCTTAAGACAGGATCGGAGTACCAAGCTAGCCCGGATAAGGTCATCATTAACTGGGGTAACTCCCGGATGCTATCTCACTGCAAAGGTAGCCAGTTTATTAACCATCCAGATGCTGTTTCTATCTCTGTTGATAAGATCAAGGCTTTTAAGGCTATGGAGGGTAAGTGTAGACATGTACCTTTTACCACTAATAGACTGGAGGCCCTTAAGTGGCTCGGTATTGGCCATAAGGTGGTCTGTAGGGACGTAGTTAATGGGTCAGAGGGCAGTGGTATCCGTATAATCGAAGCTACGGCCCCTAATTTGACCGTACAGAGCGATCCTGGGTTCATGGCTACCCTCATGGCCTGGTTTACAAGTCCCTCTGCAGAGTCAAATTTGGGACTCCTAGGGCATAGTCCCCTTTACACCCAGTTTGTACCCTTCAAGAAGGAGTACAGGGTCCATGTCGTTAACGGCAAGGCTGTTAATGTACGACGGAAGGTAACTAGTGTAGACCAGCCTACTGTAGTGGGGGACTTTAAGAATGTCACTATTTACCATCAAGACATAGTAGATCAGGCAGTAAAGGCGACAAAGGCTGTAGGCCTGGACTTCGCTGGAGTAGATGTCCTTTGGGACGGTGCTAAGGCCTGGGTGCTGGAGACGAATACTGCTCCATCAATCGGAGGTACCTTAACCGTGCAAGGATATGCTGACGAGCTTAAGAAAATGATCAAGGAAAAGTACAACATTACCTGCTGACTACGTCAGCTCTAGAAAATCAAGAAAGGATTTTCTTGACTTTTTAAGAGAGAAAAGGTAAGGTAAGACATGGAACAAATACAAGTACCTAAAGACTTTGAAACCAAGTACGACAAGCACGAACAGAAGACTATGATTAGAACTAAGTGCTCTGTCTGCAAGCAATGTTGGAAGTATATTGGCAATGCTACATGCATCTATGGAGGCCCCTATAAGGGGTACGATAAAGTCCAAGCTAGTGAAACAGATCCAGTGTCCGAAGTGCCTGGACAGGGGTAGAGATAACCTAGCTATTTATGATGATGGGCATGGGTATTGCTTCTCATGCTCTCTTTATATAGATACATATGCTCTTTCTTTATATAGTATAGATATAGATACTACAGTAACTACTAACTTAGGAAACTCCTTTAGACAAATGAATGATAAAGAATCCTATCAATACTTAGAACATAGAGGTATCTCCAGGCATACTATGGAGCACTACAAGGTGCTTACTAAGGTGCTTGCAGATGGTACTCCAGATGAGGTAGGGCTACCATATGGGACATATACCACGCTTAGGGGCTATTCTGATAGGTCTTTTAGAACTGTCGGTGATGGCGCTAATGTACTACTGTTTGGCCAAGACTGTTTTAATTCTGGATCTAGTCGTGCGATCACTGTAACCGAAGGAGCCTTCGATGCAATGTCCGTATACGAGGCCTTGGGGCGCAGGTACCCAGCTGTCTCGGTTAGAAGTGCTTCTTCAGCCAGAGGTGATTGTGAGAAAGCATATCACTATCTCAACTCCTTCGAAGCAATATACCTATGCTTTGACAATGACAGAGCTGGCATGGACGCAGCTAGAGATGTGGCAGCCCTCTTTGATGTCAACAAAGTCTACCATGTCAAGATCGACAAGTACAAAGACGCCAACGAACTGCTTCAAGCAGATGGTGAAGAAGCTCTAAAGAGGATCTGGTACAATGCTAAGCGGTATGAGCCGAAGGGTATCATCTCCACATACGAAGCTATCGAAGGTATCCTCAAAGGCGAAGACAAGCAAGCTATTGCATCCTACCCTTTTCCGACACTGGAATCTATGGCTTATGGCATTAGGACAGGCGAGTTGGTCCTCTTCACAGCGCTTGAAAAAGTGGGCAAGACTGAAGCGCTAAGAGCTATTGAGTATCACCTACTCAAGACAACTGATCACAACGTAGGTGTCATCCACCTAGAAGAGAAGGAACGCCGCAGTGTTCAAGGTCTTATTGGCTATGAGTTGGGGGTTCCAGCTCATCTCCCTGACAATGGCACTTCTGCCGATGAGCAGATCATGGCGTACAAATCTCTTACGAAGCGTGATGGTCGTGTTCATTTCTATACTCACTTTGGCTCTGACGACCCTCGTAATATCCTTGATGCCATAAGGTACATGGTAAAGGTGGCTCACTGTAAGTTTGTATTTCTAGACCATATCACTATGCTTGTCACTGGCTTCGAGGAAGATGACGAAAGGAAGCGTCTTGACTACATCTCGACAAGACTTGCGATGCTCACAAGAGAGCTCGACTTCTGCATGTTCCTTGTCTCCCATGTTAACGACCAGGGACAAACAAGAGGTAGCAGAAATATCGGCAAGGTTGCAGATCTGCTCATCCACCTTGATAGGGATATTGAGTCAGCCGACATTAAGTCCAGGAACACTACTAGACTTACGTGCCGAGGTAATCGCTTTGCAAGTATTACTGGACCGGCTGGACTACTTCACTTCGATCCTAAGACCTTCCGTATCTCAGAAGTAGAAGGGACGCCAGATGCCAGTGAACAAGTGCTCCAATCCTAATTGTCCAGGTTTTGGTAAGGACATGATTGGTAACCTATGTTCCTATTGCTACTGTAAGCAATGTATGAAAGATAAGGAATACGGTGGTAAGTGCCATGACTGTCCCAAGTTACAAGCATCTTAAGTTCTGGAAACATTTCTATCTTAACAGTGATTTAATAGACCTAGGTAGTAAAAACAATACGTTACCCGCTAGAGACAAGTGGTTTCAGGCGCTGGAGTTGACCCCCTTCGACAAGGTTAAAGTAGTCTTGCTAGGACAAGACCCGTATCATACGAAAGGGATGGCACATGGACTGGCTTTCTCGGTACTACCACATAACAAGGGACTTCCTGCTTCCCTTCGGAACATCTTCAAAGAGTATCAGGCAGATCTCGGCTATCCGCAACCGAGGAATGGAGACCTACGAACGTGGGCTAGTAGAGGAGTTCTCCTCCTCAACACTATCCTCACGGTGGAAGAGGGTAAGCCTCTATCTCATAAGGGTATTGGCTGGGAGAAACTAACCTATGAAATCATTAGAGAGCTTGCTACGAAGAGCAAGGTGGTCTTTATCCTTCTGGGCAAACAAGCACAAGAGTACAAAGCGGCATGTGATCCATGTCCAGTTGTTGCAGCCGCTCATCCCTCGCCCCTCTCGGCTGCGTCTGGTTTCCACGGATCGAAGATCTTCTCCAAAGCGAATCAGAAGCTGGAAGAACTAGGCGTCGAGAAAGTTGATTGGAGGTTACCGTGAATGAAGTAAACAGACTTATCTCAGAAGCCGATAAGGTACCCGGTGGGTACAGATACGAAGGTATCTGTTCTAGTCAGTTGTGTTTTCCATTAAAGAATGGTGGAGAGCTTCGGTTCATTATTTGTGATGCTGACGAGAGCGACGGTAAGTGGCACATCGATTATTACGATGGTCTCCTTCCTCCAGGTATCACTGGTCCTGTAACTAAAACTTGACATTAAGTAAGAGAAGTGTTATTGCTATTAAATGAGATTAGTTATTGACGTAGAGACTGACAACCTAGACATAGATAAGATCAAACATGTCTGGTTAATTGTAGCCAAAGACTTAGACACTGGAGTTATATATGCCTACGAAGAAGACCAGCTGGAGGAATTTAGAACCCTGGCTGCCGATGCTGATTCTTTTATTGGCCACAACTTTATTCACTATGACTACCTTGTTCTTGAACGATTTTGTCCGGGAAGCATTGATCCTACCAAAGTAATTGACACACTGATCCTGTCGCATCTCCTCAACTACAGGATCTCGGATGGCAATGGCCACTCCTTAGAAGCGTGGGGTACTCGCTTTGACCTCCCCAAGTACCCATCCCCAGACTTCACAGTGTACACTACTCAGATGCTGGAGTACTGCATCAGAGATGTAGAGATAAATGAACAGCTCTACAACTATCTAGCAGAGTTTCTTAACGCACCAGAGTATCATCAGGCAGTAGAAACAGAACTAAAGTTTGCCTGGGTTTGTCTGGACATGCATCTGAATGGATTTAAGTATGACAAAAAAGAAGCAGACAAGTTATCCGTGGAACTTACACATAGTCTCGAGAACTTGGACAGAGAGATCAGACGGGCTTTCCCACCCAAGCTTGTGCCTATCAGAGAGATCACTCCCAAGCTCACCAAGCACGGCACGCTCTCGCGGAGTAACCTCCCTCGTAATTGGACTGACTTTTCTAAGCTTCATCCTGGGTGCCCTTTTGTCCTTGTCGAGTCACAGGATTTCAACCCTGGAAGCCCTAAACAGCTCGTATCTAGACTTGATAGCGCAGGCTGGAAACCTACGGTGCCCACGAAGGGCGGAGATAGTTGGAAGGTAAATGAGGAAAACCTAGCGACCCTCCCAGGGGACGCACCACAGGGTGCTAGGTTGTTGGTAGAAAGGCTTTTGGTAGCAAATAGGGTGCGTACCCTAAAGGAATGGGAAGCCTCCTACCGTATTGAAACAGGAAGAATACATGGTAAGTTCAACTCTATTGGTACTTGGCCTGGTCGGATGTCTCACCAGTCCCCTAATATGGGCAACATCGCGACACGCAAATCTATCAAGTATAAGTCTGAGAAACTTAAATCGCTTGCTACTGATCTCGGGGGTAGGATGCGTAGCTTCTGGATTGCTGATGATGGTTGCTGGTTGGTAGGTACGGATAAGGAAGCAGCGCATGTTAGACTATTCGCCCATTACATCAATGATCCAATCTTTACGGACGCAGTTGTCAATGGGAGCAAAGGGAAAGGTACTGACGTGCACAGTCTCGGGGCCAAGATCTTCGAGTACCTTGGATGCGATAGAGACCTACATAAGACATTCATTTTCTCATTCTTTAACGGAGCAGCAGCGCCTAAAGTTGCTGAAATATTTGGATGTACACTCGGAGAAGCTAGTAGAGCATTACAACTTTACCAGCAAAGATATCCGGGACTTAAAAGACTACGTACAGAACTTATACCCACCTATGCTAGACAAGGATGGTTCCCCGGGCTAGATGGTAGGAAGGTGTATTATGGAGAGGAGCATGGGATGTTTGCCGGCATGCTCCAATCTGGAGAAGCTATAGTAATGAAGATGGCAAACCTATTATGGAGAAAGGAATTAAATGCACAGCAAATCGTATTCAAACAAGTCAACCTCGTTCACGATGAATTCGTCACAGAAGTCAGAGGTAATCGAGAGGTTGCAGAGTTGGTTGGCCGAACTCAAAGCAACTCCATCAGACGAGTCGGTGAACAGCTTCTACTTAAATGTCCACTTGCAGGAGAGTACAAGGTTGGAAAAGACTGGCTCAGCGTCCATTAAAGACTATCAAGACATAGGACAACCGGCGTATGATTATCCAATCGCATGTGAGACACCTAACACCTATCGTTAATAGATTTGAAGAGACTAACCCTGAAGGAGCCAAGGACCACAAGTGGCGTATTGGACCTAATTACTTAGAGGAAAATAAGACATGGATGAAACGGAAGCCAAGGGATCAGAGGATAAGCGTGAGCCCTATATACTCCAGATCTCGTTCTGGGAACCCAGAGCAGGACCCATCAGGGTCTGGGCCAAAGACAAAGCCCACGCTCTCGAAGTAGCTAGTAAGATGGTACCTGGTGCTAGGGATCTAGAGATCCACGATATTGCACTAGAGAAGGATATGTCTAAGGAGGACATGAGTTTTGAAGAGTCCGGTACTGGCGGTACAAATCCTCCTACCTCAACCAATCTACATTAAGAGAGGAATTAAAATGGAAAAGACTAAGCGTGAACGTGGACCTAATACTCGCGAGCTTCAGTACAGTATTAGTCTACTGATGGCTGCTATGGAAGTTCTTCGTGAGAAGGCCGGCATGGAGCAGGATGCATTCGAGAAGCTTGTTGACATTAAGTTCGATGAGATGTATCCCAAAGAGGCAAAGAAAGAAGAGGTAGTTGTTTAATGGCTAGTAAGACATATGAGTTCACCGGTATCTGCCGGTGGGCTAAGCTGGATAAGCCTGATCAGAAGTACGACAAGTACTCTATCGAGGTTAAGCTAGATGAAGCAGGTGCAGCCTTGTATAAGCAGGCTGGTTGTATGGGTAGGGCTTCTAAGGATGGTGAGGGTTACTACACCTTCCGAAGAGATCCTAAGGGTAAGGTCTGGCAGGACAATGTACAGGTACCTGCTGGGAAGCCTCTAGTGATTGATCCACAGGGTAATCCTATCCATGAGCTACTGGGTAATGGCAGCAAGGTGACTGTCAAGATTCTTGCCTATGACTACAACAATAGCTTCGGCAAGGGCGTAGGTACTAGGCTTGAGGCTGTGTGCGTAAATGAGTTGATCAAGTATGAGAAGCAAGCCCAAGCAGTAACAGGCGTAGAGGGCAAGCCTAGGATACCCTGGTAATATGAAAAGCATCACTACTCTCGTTAAAGATATCTATTCTTTAGTTGAGTCCGGCAGGTTTAGTCTTGATGCGAAGAGGCTGGGCAATATGATATCAGAACGTCTCTCTAGGGGACAGGAGAGTGGTGATGCTCTTCGCATCTCTAACTTAGGAGAGAAGTGTGAACGTAAGTTATGGTATAGACAAAATAAACCAGAAGCTTCGGAGTCTCTGGATGGGCCTACGCTCCTTAAGTTCAACAACGGGGATATTCTTGAAGAGACTGTCCTCTCCCTTGCTGAACAATCCGGTCATGAAGTCGCTGGGCGACAAGGTACGATTGATCTTCACGGAGTCATTGGTCACCGAGACGCTATTATTGACGGCGTGTTGGTCGATGTTAAGTCTGCCAATTCTCGTGGTATGCACAAGTTCCTTTATCATCGCCTTGAGCATGACGATCCTTTCGGCTACCTTGATCAACTTGACGCTTACCTCGCTGGTAGCAAAGCTGATCCTGCGCTCAAAGTCAGGGGAGAAATGGCCTTTCTCGCCGTTGACAAAGAGCTCGGAAAGCTCCACCTAGACGTCTACAAGGCACAGAATAAGCCCTGGGAGAAGATTATAGTTGGGTTGAGGTCCATGCTATCTTCTACAATGCCTCCTCCCAGGGCTTATACTCCTAAGCCTGATGGGCTATCAGGTAACATGAAGATACCTATGGAATGTAGTTACTGTCAGTTTAAGAATGAGTGTTATAAAGATAGTAATGGTGGCAAGGGACTGCGTAAGTTTATATACAGCAACGGCCCACGGTGGCTTACAGTGGTCATGAAGGAACCTAGACCTGATGAGCAAATATAGATATAGAGGAAAGGATGGAGGCTGGCTGAAACGATTTGCAGCCTTACAACATGAGTACCTTAAGAAGATACAAGAAAAAGCACAAGCGCTCGGGGAAGTACAAGAGTCCTCTGGAGCAAAAGATAGCAAAGCTTCTCGGGAGAAAGGCTAGATACGAGACAGAGAAGCTAGAGTATTACCTACCTAAGAAGTATATACCCGACTTCGTTATCCCAAATAAAGATGGTACCCTAACCTACATTGAAGTTAAAGGGTACCTTAGATATGAAGATCAGGTTAAGATGAGAGCTGTTAGACTTCAACATCCTGAGAAGGATATCTGGATGTGGTTTCCTAAGGATCAGAGAGTCCATAGGTCTAACCTGACTAACAGCGAGTGGTGTGATAAGTATGGTTATAAATGGAGAATTGTAGATGTCTAATGTTTGGAGGAAGTTTGGTTGGTGGTGGTTTCACATCAATGGTTTTGTAAGGGGTCCATTTACAACCAGCCAACAAGCCTATGAAGCCTCTAGGCGAGCAGTGGATGATCCGAGATATAAGTAGCATCAATGGACGATCTACCTACTAAATCAAAGAAGCGTGCTATGCGACGTAAGCGTAATGCGATGGCCAAGGAGCTACGAACAAATAGGCTCTACAGTCCTAAGACCATAGAGCCTAAGCGTAAACGAGAAAAGTTTAGTGTAAGAGATATCTATCTAGACGAAGAGATCATTGCTGAACTAGAAATGAAGAAGGGACCTTAATGGTCCCTTTTCTTTTACTTTGTTTGATCTCTTTTAAGTTTAGCATAGTAGCTTTTTACAGTGTTATCAGAGAAGGTAGCCTCAGGGAAGGTTCTTCTCATTTTGCTTAAAGCATTTTTAACATTATATTGTTCAGTAACAAGGTGATTCAAGTATCTCATGTGCTGATCTTCAAACTTAATAGCATGCCCTACGCCTTTGTTAGCGGCTCCCTCAGTACGGGTCTTTGAGATAGCTGTCTGTAGGGCTTGATCAGTAATCTCCATCTCAGGGTATGCAGCTCTGAATGCTGTCTTAATATCACCCATCTTGCCACCATAGGTCCTACTAGCATCTACGTAGTCTTGAAGTGTTTTGACCCTGTCAGGTGTCCATTCGTTTTTTACTACTGGACGATTAGGTTCGTTGTAGTGGATTAGTTCAGGTGGGGTAGCTCCTGCACCTAGATCTTTACGTGTAGGTTCCTCATGAGCAATGACGTTGTCGTAGACCTTACGTCTCTCTTCCTTAGTTAACTCTTTCCACTCTTTGCGAGAACCTACTACATCTTCGATAGTCTTATTGAAGAGAGCCATGTTCTTCTCACCGTCAGCAGTACGAGGGATAGCAGCTCTCATCTGACGATAGTCTATAGGAGCTGCTTGAGCTCTTACTTCATCTTGAATAGTCTGCTGTTGCTTCTTAGAGAAGTCAAATTCCATTTGATTAGGATCACGAGAGATGGTATCTCCAGTATTCTTGGCTCTCTCTGGCATGTTAGCTGGAGGCTTCTGAATACCAGGAAGTACCTGTTGAGTAGGCTCCTTAGGCCAGTTGTCTATGAGTTTCTTGGCGTTAGATGCACGCTCCATAGCAAGTTCAATAGCACCCTGCATACCTGGAATTGTATTCAGCATATCAGGTAGATTAGCTTGCTTAGCTTCTTTGGCAATCGCGACGATAGCCGTTTGATAAGACTCGGCTCTCTTAATCGCATCCATATAGAGGCCCTTCTGACGTACTAGCTCAGGGTGCTCCGTACCTTTTTTAACTTGACTAAAGATATCTTCAGCTTCTTTCCTAAGTGTTTTTAGTCCGTCATGGATACCTTTACTACCTTCTATAACTTTCCAATCAGAACGCATAGCCTGATCAGTTTGCTCTTTGATCTGTTGGTTCATATTACGAAGGCTTGCGTCAATCTGCGCCTCTTCGTACTTAGTAGGATTGATCTGGAGAGTATCTTTGTATCCTTGATCACGTTCAGCGTAAGTCAAGTGATCGTCTAGCCTCTTCTGAGCATCCTTGATCTCTTTGTTGAGATCATACTTACGTTTAGCTGTCATGTTAGGGCTAGATTTAAGCGTTGCTGTAGCGTCTTCTATACGATTCTGTAGAGATTCCATTGCATGCCAGAGAGGAGTATCAGGAGTGATGCCTCTATCCGCCATCATCTGTTGGATATCTTTAACCTCGTAGCTACGCCCAATACCATAGAGATGATCTTCACGATCAACCAATCTCTTATAGAGATCGGTTACGTCTTTAGCATCTTTAGATAGTGGATTGAGATAAGGCAGGAGTTCATCAATGTCATTTAGAGCTTTGCCGATAGGTTGTAGATCATTAGCTTTAGTTGCTAACTCAGCTTCGTATCTGAGCCTATCAGGTATACGAGCAACACCTGTATTCTGGGCTCCGCCTTCAATAGACGTAAGGGGAGGCTTACCCGGAGGGAGCTTACCACCAGCCATCCCTAGAGTACCTTTGGCTTCTGCCGAGACTGCTCCACGAGCAAAGCCTCCACCAGCTACAGCTGCTGCTGATCTGAAGACTGCTGGGATATCTTGACCACCGCTTTCAACAGCCTTGGTTATGTCTTTCCAGAAATGTGATACGATATCAGCAGCCAGAGGACCTAACTTACCTAGATCAAATAGACCATTCTGAAATGCATTTAACTCTTCATCTACATCTTTAAGACCATGAAATTTCTTATCAGCACTGGTCCCTGCCTTCTCGGAGTTAGCTGAACCAACCGTCTTCTCTCCCATGTCTCCTACTGCAGCTTGTTCAGTTCCATCTTGTTGCATCAAGGGATCAAGGATACTGGGCATATGCTCACCGGGTATGCGCATATCTTCTTGATACATGCTGAAGAGCTGATCAGCGTTAGCTTCGAAGTTAGGTTGATACCTATTAAATAGCTCTAGATCATCTGGAGAATCTTGCTTAGGAGCATTAAGAGTATTGAACCTACCATCCATTGGATAAGGTCTATTAGGTACTCCAGGTAAACTGGTACCTACAGTATGAATGAGACTATCTATTGGATCAGCTGATGCTTTATTCTGATAGCCTTGATAGGGACCATCCTTATCAAACATGTAATAAGGATCACGGCTATCCTTCTGCTCTCTCGGAAAGTTATACTCTAGCCTGCCTGGATCATATTCAGGAGTACGTGCTCCTGGTTGCATATCCTTAGTCCATGGACCTTCATCCACGGTCTCTTCACCAGAGAAACCTCGTGGCATATTTCCAGGACTTGCGATAGTAATTGGCATTATCTACCCTCAGGCCTTTTCATAATATTTTGCTTAAGCTGATCTATTGCTCTCTGGACTCTAGGAGAGATAGGTCTACCGGCCTTTTGATCTTCTTGGGCCTTACGTAATTCATCCATAGTAACTGGATTTAGATTACGAAGATTCTCTTGAGTGGGATTTACTCTCCGATCTTCTGCAGTTAACGTTGGCCCTCCTGGTATAACATCACCTAGATTACCTGCGAAGTTAGGAACAGTAGGCTGTGTAGTAGTATCAAAGCTGGGTACTATCTGTCCCTGCTGCTTACCTGCAACAGTTTGAGTATCTCCTTGAGGTTCTAATGCAGATTTATTAGTACCAGGTCCAGTCGGAGTAGTTCTTGTAGCCGCTGGTGTATTAGTATTTACCGGCTTAGATAGAGGCTCCTTAGGGATCTTGATAACTTCATTATCTGGACCAAGCATCAAGCCATTCATAGCAAGAGAATTCTGAACATATATATTAGGATCTTGCTTAAGTGCATCTGCTACTGGCTTGTAGTGATTCATTGTAGTATTCAAGCTCTCAGCAATCTGAGTTGCTCTTGAAACAAACGCAGAGTTATTAGCTCCATACAGTGCAGCATTTGCATCTTTACCAGTAGCTGCATTGGCTTGTATTTTAGACTGAAGAATGGTACGCTCAAATAGATTAGTCTCTGGATTGTATTTAACACCATGAATAGACGGAGTGTTCTCTAGCCCTCTGATATTCTCGAAGTCTTTTACAACTCTATTACCGACAGCAGTATCTACAAACTTAATGTAGTTATCTCTAATCACAGGATCCTTGGACTCCATGATAGCCTTGGTAATCCCGGGCTGTAGGAGTTGCTTAAAGAGAGGTTCTTGATAAGAACCAGCTTTGGCATAGAAGTCTTTGTTCTGGGGATCACCGCTATAGAGCCAGAGAGCTGTAGCCTTAGTTTGTTCAGGAGTTAGCTTACCGCTGGAGAGTGCATCAGATATACCTTTAATAGATAGTCGCTTAAGGTTAGCGATATCCTCAGGTGGAATACCTGCCTCCTTCATACGAAGCTCAGCTTCTTTAAGGGTACCCTCAGCCTTCTCTTTACCTTCTCCGCTGATACCCTGTACGATGTATCTCTGGAAGAGTCTATGCTCTGCTGTCAAGAAGGCACTGGACTCACCAAGCATCAGTGAAGTCAACTGATCTCCGCCAAGCTTCCTGTGAGCATCTACACGAGCCATATAGGGAGCTTCATTCACTAGCTTTTGAATAGCTATGTTCTCGCTAGCCTTTACTGTATCAGCATCTATCGACATATAATCGATATTGCCTTCTTTATAGGCTTTGGTCCGGGTCTCTATTTCTTTACTGAACCGCTCCTCGATACGCTTAGCAGCATCATTAGAGAGGCCACTACGTAGTGTGTATGGTTTACCGTTACTATCATTGCGTACTTGATCTAAATGATCATTGAGTCTTTGGAAACTAGCTTCTTTATATTTAGCTAGTTCAACATTCAATGCCTTGCGTGCTTCTGGTTCAGCAATACCACTAGAGATCTGATCACGATATCCAGTCGCAGCCTTGGCAAGAGCTTGAGTATCTACTCCCTGAGACTTCATAGCAGCCTCGGTATAAATACCCTCTGTTCCGAAGACTACCTCATTAGCATGCTGCTCCATCTTATGCTCATTGGCTTTACGCAGATGTTCATCTGTACTTAACTGCGCATCAAAGGCTTTCTTACTTCCTTGTATAACACCCCACTTAGCATTGATAGCACGAGCGGTCTGGAGATCAGGGGTTTCACCTTTAGCCAGCAGCTCGGCTAGTGGTGTGCCATGGTCTCTAGCGAAGTGATACTCATTGAGAAGAGGAGAGTCCTTGTTCTCCTTATTGAGTTCAGCCTTCATCAAGCCAATAGCATGATTAGCAGGATTGACACCCGTTAGATCCTGCATCACATTGTCTACGTATTCTCTATGCCCAGGATATCTGGAGCGTAGTCTACGTGCCTCACTATCTAGAAGTAGGAAGTAGTGGCTATCTCCTATCTGTCCGGACTCCTTGGCATTCTTCATAGTCTGCAGACGATTGGCAGCTGTATTGATCTCAGCAGGGACTTGAGTACCATAGCCCTTCTGCTGTGCGCCCATGTTGATCTCACGATCACGAATGGCGTCTACGCCTTCAGTAGCATCGTCTCTGATCTTAGTCTTGAAGAGTTCATTGATGCCTTTAATGGCCGAGTCACCAATGGTGGCTACACTCTCGAAGAGACTGGCTGTTGATAGATCAGGGGTTATCCCCTTGGACTTATCAGTATAGTCAGCATCTTTACTAGGCTGATCAATGTTAAAGGGCTGGGCCATTATAGTCCTCGTCTCCTAAGATAACCCAGGTACTCCTGGAATGCTTCTGGTGTCTGTTTCTGTTCCATGAAACGCTTCTGGGCACGCACGACAAGAGGCTGTTCATCTCTGAGAGCTTGTGAGATCATCTTCATCTTATCCCCTTTCGGGAAGTTACCTAAGATGAATTCTTTATTAGCTCTGTCCCAATTGAGATTGAAACCTGCTTCGTTATCACCATCCAATTCTTTAAAAGCTCTGATCATATGCTTATTGAACAACTCTCTTGCACGGACCTGCCCATCCTTCTGTGCTTTCATAATGGCATTGACATCCATCATGTCGACAATCGCTTGAGGCTGAGTACCCGTGAGAGCACTGAAGATAGCTTGCGTTGTGGTTATGTTCTCAAGTCTATTCTCACCACGACCTTCATATCTTCCAAGAGAATAGGCAGTCCAGACCTTTTGAGCAGCGTTAAGTGAAGATACGTTCTCTAGAATATCTTGATAGTCCGCTGCAGTTAAAGGAGCATCACCAACACTAGCAACGTAGGAATAGAAAGGATGCATAGATTGAATGACACCCTTCATTGTACGCCCACCGACACCGGTGAAGATGTCTACTGCGCTCTTTTCACCCTTGATCATATCTCTAAAGAGAGTGATACCACCAAGACCTGAGCCACCGATATCGAACTTCATACCTAGTATCTTTTCAGCAGCCATAGAAGCTAAACCATTCATCACAAAGTTGACACCCTCATGATCATTAGGATTGACCCACCCAGGGATTACACCGGTTACACGGGCATCTGTGACTTGCCTGTTAGCTTCACTCTTAACAGGCCAGAGGCCCATAGTCAAAGGTCCACCTATACCTACAGGGAGGCCATAAACTATGCTGTTCCATGTCAAGAGACGAGTTACTTCCGTAGCCGAAAGCTTACCTCCCCACAGCTGCTCAGCCTGTCTCAAGTGGGCATGGAAGAACTGAGTGATGAGACCTTGCGCGCCTTTCTGGAGCACGGAATTGCTTACGCCGGACATTCCAAGGTTAAGGAAGTCGGCTCTGTTAAGTACCTGTGTGATCGCAGCGCTGTCGAACCTAGCGGTGGGATTAGCAGTACGCCATTCGGCATACGCCCCATACCAGGAATTATACCGGCCTATCTCTTCACCCCTGCGGAAGAGACTAGTGTGCCAATCCCACATCTGCCCCGCCTTACCTTGTGTTATATCACTACGTAGGTACTGGTTCCAGTCTGCTACTTCCTTACCGGCCTTATTATAGCCAGTAGCCTTGAAGGCATTACTAGCTTCAATGAAATGGTCAGCCTGCCACATGCCAAGCTTCTCAAGATTCCCGGCAAAGGCTGCAAGCATATTTGGGTTATCTATCCAGGTACGTACAAGATACCCTTGGGTAGAGGCAGTAGCTGCTTTAAGAGCATTAGTAGGCCCAAGTACTGCTGCTATGTTATTAATAGCCTGGGCTTGGTTGTAGAGGGCTGCTGGGTTCCATATTCCCTGCTTCAAGGAGAAGGCCGCTGAGCGCATTGCTTGGATTGGGCTGGTAATGGTACTCCAAGCCCATTCCGCGACTACAGAGCGATCCTTGACGCTTTTAGCGCTACTTCCCAGGGACTCGAAGAGTTTCTGCTGGAGAGTATCTATCCCGTTTTCGACCTCAGTCCTAATAGAGATAAGTTCCTTAGTAGTACGACGTGCATCCCAGATAGCTAATTTCTCAGCTGCGCTAATACCATCTTTAATAGGAGCATGTAGTAGAGCCTGGAGTGGGTCACCTCTTAGACGGGTGATATCCCAAGAGAGGCCGTCAGAGAACTCAGCAATGAATCTCTCTGCCGCCTTTATTCTAACATCATCCAGAACCCTACTAGCAGCCAATTGGTCAGCAGCACGGTGAGCAGTAGTGAAAGGATCAACGTACTTGGCAGGTTGGAAATCGTAGACAGGATTACGCTTTGATCCTGAGATGTTGAAAGCATTAAGAGGATCTCCTCTTTCTTGTGCATATCTAAGATTAACACCACCATTATATAGGTTATGGGGGTTGTCTTCTGGACGCACGAATGTCCAGTTCGGATGCGTACTCTTGTAAATATCTTCTAGTTTATTTGCATCTAAGGTAGACTTACCGCTAGGGGTAAGCCTAAGCTCTTCAGTAAGCTTAAGAGCTCCGCCACCCTCCTCGAAGAAGCTCATGAACCTCTCGGGAGAATGGCCTAAATTCTTTCCTAGATAAGCACGTAGAGCAGTGACATCGCCTGATTGAGCAGCTTCAATTAGAAGCTGTCTGGCTACATTGAAGTGCTCTACATAGTGTTTACCCTGCTTCTCGGTATTGAAGAAGGTATGGTTTAAGTCACCATGATAGTAGACACTTGGATTAATAGCATCACCAATACTGATATCGGCTTGCCTAGCTACCCAAGGATAGTCGTATGTCCGATGCCCACCAGGCTTGTAGGGAAGCTGCTGGAAGGGCAATGGGCTAGAGTGAATCTCATCCACTAGAATGTAATCAACCCGTCCACGCGGTAATTTGAGGCCGTACGTGTCCTTCAAAACCTGACTGGTCTCTGGTCCTACATGGATAACTTTTAATTCACCGTCTGCTACACGCTGACGTACAGACTCCTGCCATTTAACTGAGCCCTCAGGACCACGCCTATCTGATCTAAAGAAGCCTGCTTGAGCAATAGCAGGGTCTCTATCCCAAATAAGATACCCGAATGGTTGCTTATTCGTCGGCATCTTCTCTAGGACTTTACCTTCAATATTCATGTTGATCTCTTTACCCAACTCTGCACGAGTGGGGAGACCATACATCATGATACCCTGACGGGTCTTATCCCGATAGAGGCCTAGATTATTAATAGCCCAGTCAACGTCGTTAAGCTGTACATACGCCCAGTAGGCACTATGCTCGGCTTCAGTCGGGGTTCTTCCACTATACTTATAGAAGTCTTGTTCGAACTCTCCGAAAGATCTAGAGAACCTGCCATATTCGGCGCCCTTCTTGTAATTCTTCTGCTCGTTTAAGAAACCCTTGAACTCATCCCAATCCTTCTTACCTACCTGTCGCTTAAGCTCCATGATAGGATCAAGGAACCGCTTGACTAGCTCGAACTGATTCTTAACACTGTAGCCGGCAAGCTTAGCAGCTTCCATCATATTAGCAGAGAGCTTAGAGTCTTTAGAGACGGGAAGAGCAGCGGCTATAAAGCTACGTAGGCCTGGGGGGTTCTCGTGCTGAGTCTCAATACGAAGAGCATTGCGAGCCTGAAGAGAAGTCTCATCGATAGGATGTGTATATTTAATAACATATCCACCACCAAACTCTTCTACTTTATAGGAGTTGGGATGAAGACCTATCTCACGCTCTGCTGAGTAGACAGCATTCTCTTTAGTAACGAAAGGCTTAAGAGTATCATCAGCAAAGGTAGACTTGATAGTAGCAACCTTCCTATTGAAGTCTTGCTGGAATGCAGTAGTACCTTCGATAGTCGTAGCCGGTCTGAAGTTCTGATTAGCAGCTTCCATTCTAATTCCAGCAAATTCCGGGGTTCTGCTTTTCATAGCAGCTTGTCCCAGAGCATCACTCATCTTAAGACCAGTGACCTTCTCGAAGTATGCAGCAGCTAATTCTTTAGCTTGTTTAACAGCAACACTAGATCCACCTTTTACGGTACTTTGAAACTGCTCGGCAGGCCAGTATGCTACCTTCTTAGTTTCAGGATTGAGGAATTGAAAGAACTGCTTACCGTTATGCTCAGACATTCCGTTAATTAGAACAGGCTGCTTTAGAAGTCTGGATCCATCTTCACTAATAGGATGTGCTTTACTTCCTACTTTAATTCCAGTGGCCTCTTTAGCATGTGCTTCTGCTAGATTAATCTCTCCGACAAGCTTCTGAAATCTATCAGCCTGTCTCTTAGAAAACTTTGCACTAAGATCAGCTGTCTCATTAACAGCCTGTAGTGCACGAGCCTCTAGAGTAGTACCTGTATCTACCTTAAGCGCTATACCAGATACTGAACTTCCGCTAGGCCTCTCACCGAACTTATAGATACGATAGTAGTTGGAGGTTAAGAAATCATCTAGATTAGAAGTAGCAACATCTACCACTCGGCCTACTGCACCTGGGTGGGATCTCATTACTATCTTATCTGTCTGTTCAGCTGCTGCAGTTAAGGCTTGACCTTCCTGCTCTAGGCGCTGTACTTTAACTACACCGTTAGTGACACTATCATCTAGAAGGGATGTACGGGCTTTAATCTCTTCTGTAAGTCTAGCAGCTCTTTCCCTGACTAGTGTGTAGGAGCCCTGTTCCAGGGCCTGGGAGCCCTGCTGGAGCGTCGTTGTATGGTTCTTGAGGTCTACCCAGCTGGCTTCTTGGAGCGTACCAGGGACCACGCTACGGGCTTGTGCGAACTCTTCTGCTTTACCTAGTGCTCTGATCTGATCCTCAGCTAGAAGTTTAGCAGCTTTATCTACTTCACCAGACTCTTCTAGAACCTTAATAGGATTAAAGGTTCTGTTACCTAAGGATTTAGCTGTCCTATTCCAAGCATTAAAACCAAGCTTAGTGCCTGTAGCTATTCCCGGGACAGATGCGAAGTCAATAGTAGAAAATAGATTTGCGAGAGCCGCGTCTGACGTAGTATACGCGGCAAATCCATTGAGAAACTGTATGGCGGCTTCTGGATTCTTACCATACATACTTGTAGCAATAGTCTTAATCTCTTTAAGCGCATCGCTTGGGTTCTCCATGGTCAGATACTTAGAGTACTGAGCAGCAAGATCGTTACCAGTAAGGGCTAAGAACTGTGAACGCATACGTGCATCATAGAGAAGAGGGACGAACCTCTCAAGGTTAGCATCTATCTTAGTATTAAAGGCTTGACCTGCTGGAGGCATTGCCGTCCAGCTTTGTTCATCGTATTTAGCTTTAAGCTCTTCTTTAAATCTCTGAACACCTTCTTTGAGATGGAGACTCCTTTGAAGATAGTTCATAGATTGATAGTCAGCCTCTGCTGGCTCTCTATGTTTTAGAAGAGCTTCAGCAGTACTGTTGGTCATCTTCTCTGCATACTTAGCAGCAAAGTAGTCTTCGGTACCGATGTCCGGAGACTCTTGAATACGAAGGACTGCTTCTATATCTTTATCATCAAGATTACCTGCCTTATCATTGATGATCTTCTGGATAGCAGAATCCTTAGCATGACGAACATTCATAACATTTGATTGTTCAGCAAGCCGTTCCTCTTTAAGTTCATTACCAGTCTCAATCTGAGACAAGAGGAAGTCTCTGTATTTAGAGTCTCTATTGACTCCCATAGCCCATTTAGTAGCGCGCTGTTCAGCAGTCTCTTTAAGGACAGCGGGCTGGGTGGGGACAGCTCCCATACCGAAGTCCATAGGTACTTCGCCTTTAAAGGCTTCAGAACCTGGATCAATCCTTTGATCAGGATTCTGAGGACTGAAGCCTATACTTAAGTCAATATTCTCGTAGGGATCTGCCATTAGTATGGCGCCCCTTCTAGCACATCGACACCACCATACAAACTATTGCTGCTATTATCCTCGGAGCTTGAGATACCAGGTTGGAAGGTATTGCTATCGCTACTACCGAAGAGGCTACCGGCTATCTCACCACCAGCCTTGGAGTTACCCATTATCATCTTACCAATGCCTTCAAGACCGCTGGCTTCGGCTTGCTTCTGTCTGATACGAGATTCTCTAGCCCTCTCATCAAACATCTTCTCACCAAGCTGATATTGAAACATATTGTAGTTAATGTTTCCAGCAGTCTGGTTACGCTCTTGACCACGAGTGCCGCCAACTGCTGAACTACCTTGTGCAAGATTTCCACCAGCGAACATACGACTAGTGGACTCAGCTTCTGTCAAGTAACCTTGACGAATGTATTCTCTTTGCTGTCTTTGGAATTGGAGTTGAGCAGCCTCACGTCGAATGCCTTCTTGCCGAGCGGAGCTCTCAGAGAGCTCTCTAGCTGATCTAGCTTTTCGCTGAGCAGCCACACCACTGGTATAGAGGCCGACTGTAAACATCGCTGCTTGAAATGGAAACATTATATACCTTGCGCTGTTGAAAGTGCCAATGACCAGCCAATGATTGTGAAAGGCTTAGTTCCGTTAGAACTATATCGAAGCTGGATAGATCTACCCTTGCCTCTTAGTTTAAGTTTACGCCAAGTCAATGATCGATCTTCCATGAAACCTGTGTAGATCTCTTGTCTAGATCCCCATTTACCGGAGTCACCAGTGATTGCATATTCGAATGCACCCTGGACATAGCAACTATCGTCTGCATCATTTTGTTCGAGAAGAGTTAGTATGTAGTTAGCCTGTGCGAATCTAATAGCATCTCCTGGGAGGTAGTACCCAGTAATGAAGTAACTATCGTATTCTTGTGCTCCGCCAATGTCTTCAATCTCATTATCATAAACAAACCAATCTCTATGGACTGTATCTGATACTGTAGCAAAAGTCATATTATGAGTACCTGATGTAGGTTCATATGTAATTAGATATTTATTACCTGGAATACCAGTCCTATCGGCAGCTTGCACGAAGAGATGGCCTCGAATATCTAATGTACCGACATCTGTAGTAAGAGTCCAGGGATAGTACGCTTTAGTTCTTACATCATAGTTAAGAACTCTGTTGTAGGTGTACTTGTCATCTCCAAGCACTCCGTCATTGAAGAGCCAGAATACCATGTAGTCTTCAGGAGAATATACACCTTTAACATATTTCTTATTCTCAGTTGGGAGTTCAGATAAGAACTGATCAATGACTCCGACAGATTGAAATTCTATATTAAATGAGTCATATGATGGATCAAACTTAAGAGAGTAGATTCCTTCTTGCCCCCACCAGACAGGCAGACCTTGCATATCTACAATGCTTAGTGGACTTGTGGATCCTATTGTAGAAAGACGTTTCACCTGATAATCATTAGCTCTAAAGTAATTACCAGAAGATCCTGAGATAGCCCAGACACCATTAGTAGCAATAACAATTAAAGCATTCTTACAATTGACTAGCTTTGTTACTTTACCCATCTCAGGGATTACAATTGTACCACCATCTGAAGATAGTAGATCAAAGAAGTACTCACCTGTTGGATCATTAACCGAATAACATTTACCGTACTGTGCTTCCTTCTCTAGGATCTGGGTGAAGAAGATTGTATTGTTTAAAGAGAAGGCTTCAATACCTGCATAGAAAGCTCTAGCTGCATAGAAGGCAACACAAGAAGGCCGCCTGATGGTCTCTTCTGCATCGGTAGTTGAAGTCACCTCATAGAACTGAACTTCTACGAGATATGGATCGGCTGCTGCCGTTACTGCTTGGTTCTGTCTAACCCATACGTAGTTCCAGGAAGTTGCTAGATCTGTGGACGAGATGACTCTTCCACCAGATTCATTAGCAGTATCTGTAAATGTAAGAGTACCAATTAATGTGCCATCATTATGCGCAGTAGGTGCTGTTTGTTTAGCATATAGATCCCATGTTACAGGATTATTGGCAAGCATAAATCCACGATCATTACTTCCGTAGATAACTGCTTGTCCAATTCTCTTAGGACTTGCGCTGTAGTTCTTACCAATGTATGCAGATACGCCCGCAGTTAATTGTGAAGCTGAACTAACTATTAAGTTAGTAACTCCATCAAATACTGATCCAGGATTACTTACTCCGAAACTTATATTAGTTCCAGTATTAAAACCAATTAGTGCACTTGTCGTACCGATAGCTGCAGTAAATCCATCAGCAACCATCGCAGCGTTTCTATCGGGATTAGTCGCAGTAAGAATGAAGTGCCCCTTAGGAGCGGGACGCGACAGTGGACTTAGAGAAAGCACACGGGAGTTATCAAAAGCGTCTGTTACAGAAGCTCGATAAAGAGCGACATAATCACAGTTAGAGGGCATGTCTGTTCTAGCTGTATCCCACTGAGAAAGAGCGTCAGTAGTACTCCAACCTTGATTTAATATGTTGTAGTAGTGTGCAGCATTACTAGAAGCAAGTCCGGAGACTGAAGCAGTAGGACGATCTGTATCCGCTAGTCCATCGTCTAATCCTGCAAAGTCTCTTGCTCTGATTTCAAAAGATGTAGCAGTTATAGTATCTGCTGTTGCATCATAGACGACGAAGAACGGGATAGTCGAAGGATTGACTACAATCAATGTTCCTCTACCCGTTGCATATTGACAGTTGAAAGAGCCGGGATCTAATCCAGAACCTGAAGGGAGATAATCATCTAGATCAATAGTAGTATGTATTGTAGTAATTGTAGGACTAGTAGACACATCAAAGAAGTTAAGATCTGATCCATTCTGAATTACTACAAAAGACTTCTCGATACCAGCTGCTGCTTCCCAGAGATACTCTGTAAAGACATCAGTATCTACTGTTGTACCGCCATCAAACGTTGTATAGTTATCTTCAAGATCAATTCCAAGTCTACGTGAAACTCTGCCAGTAAAATCGAATACACAATTATCTGTATCCGTAGAAGCGTTCTCCGGAAAGTTCAAAGCTGTAACATCCGTGATAAGACCACGAATGAATGATTTCTCAACCTTACTGGCAGGAGTTCTAGGCATTTAGATGCTTCTCAAGCGCCACTTCTGCTTTACGTGAAGAAGTAAACTTCTCACCATCAAATAGCTCTTTACCCTTGTTGTCAACTACTTTCCACAACTGCCAGGGATTCACTTGAACGACATGATACTTCTTGCCGTTACTGGTCTCAACATGGCGAATAGCTATCTGATCATCATCTAGCTCTTTGAACTCACCTGTGAAACCGTCAGTCATTGGATTGTCGATCCTGCTAATCTTCTTATTCATAATTACCATCCTTGCTTTTGTCTACGATTAATCGTTGTACTCGTCATACCCCTACGTCCAAAGTGCCTATCAATTTGATTGAGAGGATGTTCTCTGGGAGCAGTCCACTTGTTCTTCTGAGTCTGTATCTGTTGCTTACGTACTTCCTTTGCTGCTTCTGGATGCTGCATCTGTTTTAACTGGAAGAAGGCCCTAACTCTAGCTTTGTTCTTCAATAGAGAGAACTGTGTAGGATCCAGATCTGGAGTAAAGGTATCTACCATATTGAATGTTGGTAGAATGATTCCCATACACATGGTCTTACTTTTCTGTAGTGTACTATCTAATGAGCTATCATAGCTATCAAAGATGAAGGTATGATCATCCATAGTAGTGAACCACTGTGGCATCTTATCAGACTGATACATTATCTCAAATGTCTCAGAGTTCTGTTGATAGGCCATCTCTCCAACATTTGAAGTTTGCCCGATCAAGCCACGCTGGTGTTCCATGAAGTCTTCAAAGTTCATGAAGGTTACATCTTCATATCTGGAGTATGTATCATCAGCTCCTTGATTATTATACTTAACATTCCTAACTAGACTGACAGTATCGGGGATAGTCATAAGAGTTGGCTTAGTGATATCGATACTAGCATTAAGCTCGAAGAGACCTTCATGCTCTGGAAGCTGGAGTTCAATGGAAAGATCATAGAAAGTGCTACGAATAATAGTAGCGATCTGCATGGACTCAACAGTATCATCAATACTATTGACCTCATCGCTATCCATATCAGAAGCAATTTCCTGAACCATATCTAGTAGGGTGAACTTCATTTAGATAAACCCGATCTTCTTTAAGCCAGTGCTAATCCAAGCAGTGAATAGAAAACTAATCATTCCTACTACGCCTGCTGCATACATAACCTTCTTTTCTAATTTAGTAACCTTATCCCAAGAAACTTCGTCTTTCTTGATGTGTTCAGTGAGCTGCATTATCAAGGAATCGACTTTGCCTTCGAGGCGGCCGAGACTCCTTTGGAGATCGTAGTCTGTTTCCCTACGGTAGTCTGTGGGTTCTTGGAGCATTCTTCTTTCCCGATCCATTGTTCTCTCGCCACGTTCAGGGCCAGCAGGGCCGAAGCTGTTCCAGGTGTTAGTATATCAGCTTTATCGACACAGATCAAGGTCCAATCCGGTTTTAATTGTGCACGATTAGCAATTATGACAGTATCGTTTGCGCAGCTCACCATTGGCAGTATCAAGCTTAATGCGAGCACGCTCTTTAGCAACCTTTTCATTGATCTTAGA
>Ga0184628_10000242_pt1 | contig 32642 bp, 23 predicted proteins | sample PLM4_5_b1_FD_133149 | JGI IMG/M metagenome (GOLD analysis project Ga0184628, IMG submission 133149) | Groundwater sediment microbial communities from an aquifer in East River, Colorado, USA - PLM4_5_b1 | ecosystem: Environmental > Terrestrial > Soil > Riparian zone | place: USA: East River...
AGACGGCTTCCAGAATCGCAAAGCTTTTGGGCGGTTTAACCGCAGTCTGTCCCGTCCTGTTTGGCTGGCCGGTTGCAACGGGGCTTTCCATAAACGATTCCGCACCCGCTGCTGGAATGCATGCGGCTCCCGACACACCTCCCCACGAAAAGGCTGGACCGGGTGTATCTTCAGGAACCTGCAGCATCGCGTGATGGACGACGGACGGGCTGCCGGGCCGTATTTCAATGGAATTCACCCAGGTGTCTTCCTTGAAGGGATTCGGAACAAGATAGGTCTTAATTTCCCCGGACCCTTTTGCCGGAACATTGTGGGATTCCGGTATTGAAATGATCACGTCCGGGTGGATGCGCCAGCCGTCTGGCCATTCCACTGGAGCAGGCTTATCCTTAACGTCTCCTTCGAGCGCTCCATTGTCCACCCAGGCAGCAAGTGTCTTGATTTCCTTCTCCGTCAACCTCGGATCGTTCCGAAAATCCCCATACCGTGGGTCGGCGAACCATGGCGGCATCTTCTTGCTGACCGTTGCCTCCTTGATCGCTTTCGCCCAGGGACGAGTGTTTTCGTAAGTTAAAAAGGACATTGGTGCAACTTCACCCGGGCGATGACATTGCTGACAGTTCTTCTGCAATATCGGAAGTACATCCTTATTAAAGGAAACTCCCGGATTCTGAGTGGGTGCAGCGCGGGGAGTGGAAACCTGGGTTGCCAGCGTCATTAATACCGTCAAGACCAGCATGCTTACTAAACGAGTCATAGTGGACTCCTGGGAGGAAGATAGTGCCGCGTTAGACCGTGGGTTTGCAGTGGGGTAAGCACGGATCACCAAAAAGCTTGCCGGGTTCAACTCACGGATTCCGAATGAATCGTTCCGTATCGCGAAGTCCTTCGGGGGAACCGATCTCATAGAACCTCTCGGGGACTTCGAAGGCTGCCAGTTTTCCGGCTTGCAGGAGCTGCTGATACACCATCGAGAGATCGCACCATTCGCCTGCAGGGAGGGAGGCAAATACGTTTCGCTGGAACGCAGCCAGACCGTAATCAATGTAACGCATGGCTGGAGTGCGATCTCGCTTGTCGTATCGCAGAATTCTGGATCCGTCGTACTCCACATTGCTGTTGTCAAAGCAGTTGTCATTCCGATACAACGTCATCAATCCCGGAAGGTTGCTTTGTCGAAACGAAGCTTCCACAGCGCTGTAGTTGCAGGTGAGATAGGAATCGCCATTGAGCACAAAGAACCGCTCCGGCAAGAGACTTATCGCGTTGCGAATGGCTCCGGCAGTTCCAAGCAGTACCGGACCATCGAATGAATACTCCAACTGGATTCCAAGTTTCGAACCATCGCCATAGCGATCCTGAATTTGCTCTCCGAGAAAGCCAGCGGAAACCACGACACGGCGGATACCATTCCGCTGGAGAAGCTGAATCTGATGCCAGAGAAACGGATGGCCGGCCACTTCAATGAGTGATTTGGGGATTGATTCTGTCAGTGGGCGCAGCCGCGTGGCCAATCCTCCGGCGAGAATGATGGCAGGCATGAGTTCATCGGAGTCGGTCATTTTGAAGCTAGCTGTGAGAAATGATTTGTGTGCCTTCGAAGTCGAAGCGGAACCTGACTTCCTTCAGACCCTTCTCGCGCATCGCATGGCGGAGCCGCGTTTTTTCCGCTGCGTAGAACATGAGAAAGCCTCCCCCTCCGGCGCCTATCAGTTTGCCGCCCACAGCGCCGTTGGCCATGGCAAAGTCGTACCATTCGTCGATCATCCCATTCGACATTTCTGCGCTCCGGCGCTTTTTGTGTTCCCAGTGAACATTCATCAATCGGCCGAACTCGGAAACGTCTCCCTTTTCGAGAGCAAGCCTGCTGCACATGCCAAGTTCCTTTATCAGATGGAGATTCTTTGTCATTTCGGAATCGGAGCGCCGGCACATGTCGTCCTGTTCCTTGAGAATGGTGGACGCGGATCGTGAATACCCGGTAAAGAACAAAAGCAGATTGTCTTCGAGATTGAACAGGGTTTCTTCTGTGACCACCAGTGGCGTTGCAGTCACTGTGCCGTCCCTGGCGAATTCAAAACATGTGATTCCCCCGTATGCGGCAATGTACTGATCCTGCTTTCCGATGGGTTCCCGGAGAATGTCGATTTCAACGTGGCAGGCCTGCTCGGCGAGTTCCCTCGGGCGAATGAGTTGTTTCTTGCAGGTGTGGAGCGCTTTCAGGAGAGCCGTCGTGAAACTGCCGGATGAACCCAGGCCCGTTCCGGCCGGTATATCGGCCATGCATGTGATTTCCAGATTTCGCTCCTGGATACCCACGGCGCGCAGCGCCTCACGAATAATGGGGTGCTTGATTTGATCGATCGTGGAAACTTCTTCCAGATGGGAGTATTTCAACAGGAAGCCATCCACGAAGCGTGGATGAATATTGATGTAGACGTACTTGTCAATCGCTCCCGCAATCAGGAAGCCGCCGTGTTCGCGAGAATACGATGGGAGATCGGTGCCCCCTCCGCCGAGGGAAACTCGTAATGGCGACCGCGTGATGATCATGATTTAGCCTTGCCTGAATTCGTAACATTCTGGATTTGCGTATCGACAGACGGCTCGTGACGCGCTCAAAACAGAAGCCAGAATTAGCGTTCACATCGTACCCGATTCAAGGATGTTTCGAATTGGGTTTTCGCCGATCGTTCCTGTTTAGAGGCTTGCGGGAAAAATGTCCCCCTCTTAAGTTGGGTCTCATGAATAACGCCTTGACCGCGTCCCTGATTGCTCTCTCCCTGATTTCCGGGGAAGAATCCAGACAGTTCAATCTGTCGAAGTTGCTCAATAAGATTTCACCGACCGTCGTTACTGAAGCGGAGGCCGGCCAGGGAATCAAGGAGGCATTGACACAGGGTGCTACCACCGCCGTCCTCAACCTCAACAAAAAGGACGGCTTTTTCGGCAGCGACGTCTATAAACTGTTGTTACCTCCGGACGCGAAAAAGGTCGAAACCACATTTCGCAGAGTTGGAATGGGCAGCCAGGTGGACAAAGCCATTCTAGCAATCAATCGGGGCGCCGAGGACGCCGTCGGATCTGCCAAACCCATCTTTATCGATGCAATCAAGGAAATGACCGTCTCGGATGCTTTGGGGATCGTCAGGGGAAATAAGTACGCCGCGACTCAGTACTTCAAGCAGAAAACTTCGGAAAAGCTGGTAGCCGCGTTTACCCCGTCGGTGAAGGCGTCGCTCGATAAGACGTATGCCACGAAGTACTACTCCGACGTCGTGACGACATACAACGCACTGCCTACGACATTTGAAAAAGTAAATCCGAATCTGACCGCTTATGTCGTTGGTAAGACAGTGGAGGCCTTGTTTGATCAGGTCGCCCAGCAAGAAGCTGAAATCCGCGCCAACCCACTGGCCCGTACCACGGAAATTCTGAAGAAGGTGTTTGGCTCCCTGTAACGGCCGGAATCAGGCTGATGACGGGAGTTTCATCTGAGAAGGCTCTGCCAGGAGTGTCCATCTGGATATAAGACCTGAAGATTATTAGAGAGCCACTGCCTGGAACTGACTGTCATTTTGGTCAGGCATGCTTGAAGATCGGCATCATTCTTCGGACGACAGTTTTTCGATTTGAACAACAGAAGTACCTAAGCTGATTATCGCGAAATACCAGCACATCGATATCGCCATGACTGCGAATGGGTTGTCCAACGAATTGCTCAATCGCGTATCCGCCTGCCAGTCCCCACGTGAATGGGGCGTACTCCAACAGGCGCATTAACTCTCTGACTGAAAGCGGACTCCACTGAGTGTAGGGGATCTTACTCATTGTCCCTTCGACGCGTTGACTTTCTGACGCGATTCCCGCGCATGCGGTCGATTCTCCCGGCCATGGCCAACTGTGCGACGAGTGACTCATCTGGTTGTGCTGCGTAATCGTCGCTTAGCCGTGGTTGTGAGCGATGATTTTGGCATGTGGATCAGCGAGTTTGCTAAACATCCAGTTATCGTCAGAGTGATATATTGTGGCCGCGTTACAGGGCGCACCCGTCCGCGGAAAGGGACTTGTCCCGCCTGAGCTGAGATTGATTCCAAAGTCTACGAACCCTCTGCCTCGATGTGCGGACACGGGCGCCAAACTGGAGGTCGTAGAATGTCGGATATTCTCAACCTGGAACGTCTCCGGAAAGAAGCGAAAGCGCTCCTGAAGCAAATTCGCGCCGGAGACGCCGCCGCAATCGACCGGATGCGGGCACACTTGCCAGGTCTCTCGACGCTCGATCCTCAGCAGTTTGTTTCGCAGCTCAAACTCGCCGATATCCATCACGCGCTTGCACGGGAGCAAGGTTTCGAAAACTGGGCCGAATTGAAACGCAGGGACTCGCCTTTGGAGCGTTTCCTCACTGCGGTTCGAAGCGGCGCTCTCAATGCAGCTCAATTCGAACTGGTGGATTTCCCGGATCTCGCAGCAGTCAGTATTCATGCGGCATGCAGTATCGGCGACGCGGATGCTGTCCGATACCACCTGAAACTCGATCCGAAACTCATTCATGCCGAGCACCGCGGATGGCCCCCGCTGATCTATGCCTGCGCGTCGAGGTTTCATCTGCGGGATCCGCGGCATGCTGCGGGCATCCTCGATTGTGTCTCATTACTGTTGGATCGCGGCGCAGACCCAAACACGTATACCCTCGCCGACCCTTCCGATCCCGAAAGTGGAATTTCAGCGCTGGTCCGTGCCCAAATCCGTTTAAATCCTCAAGTCGAATCGCTTCTTCGTGGGCGTGGAGCAGAAGACGGTGCCAGGCCAATATCGAAAAAGTTGTCGAAGATATTGCAGTCGCTGCATGGCCAAACGCCGATGGATGAGGCTCTCGTGCGAACGGGCAGCGCTGATCCGCGGTTTAACGCAGAAATAAGAAAGCGTCTTGCGCCAGTGAAAGATCGATTTTTTGCAGTTTCGTCCGAAAGAGACGAGTCAAAGGATCCCCCAGCGCTCCCGCTCTTCCTGGTTGATACGGAGCTCAAAAACGTCGCGATAGGATTGGTGGAATTCGCTTTGGAGCATGGCATTAGCCTGAATCTTGCCAACGGACGTGACGGTAGTACGCTGCTTCACGATTTTGTTCGGCTCAAAGATTACCCCTCAGTTTCAGCCGAAGCCGTGGAATGGCTTCTCGCGCATGGTGCCGACCCCGAAATTCCGAGAGATGACGGACAGACTCCCTTCGTTCTGGCCTTCAGACTCGGCAACACCGCTGCGGCAGACGTCATGCGCGCCCGCGGCGCCGACATGAGTGCCGTGCGGCCCCTGGATGAATTGATGGGCGCCTGCCGGAACCGCGATGCAAAAAAAGCCGGCGAAATTCTCCGACATCATCCGGACGTGCTCACCATGATGAGTCCGGTGGCCCATGAGCTACTCGTGAGCGCGGCCGCTGCCAATCGACCGTTTGACGTTCGATTCATGGCGCAACTTGGATTCGACCTCGGTGGCATTGGCGAGAATGGCGCCACGGCGCTTCATGTCGCTGCATGGAATGGACAAGTCGAGATGGTGCAGTTGCTGCTTGAATTGCGAGCTCCGGTGAATGTTCGTGATGCGACTTTTGCAACCTCATCCCTGGCCTGGGCCACGCGAGCTTCAAAGAATTCCAGCAGAGAAGAGGACTACTGTCGAGTCGTCGAAGCATTGCTCGATGCGGGTGCAGATTATGCCTCGTGCGTCAATCGCTGGGGCGTTGGGCCAGAGGAAATCAGCAGCGATCGCGTCGCTGAATTGCTGCGAGCCCGCGGTTTTCAACGTGAGCGGTAGAAATAGGCACCCGCGGTGGATCCGACTATCCGGAGGCCGTTACCCACAACAAACAGGACTGGCCCGTACATGGCGACAACCGACGAAAGTCCGTCGGGGCTAGTCATACAAAGACCAACATAGATGATCGTGGCGAGAATCCCAATCAAGGCACCGTGCAATACCTGGCGTCCCTGAACTTTTCGAACGATCCACCAGCTGACCAGGAATCCCAACCCGAAAGTTCCGATCCCCGCATAGGGGGCAATTTGGGCGATATCGATGAACATCAGCATTGGTATAAACAGAACAATAAGCGCCACCTCCAGAATGACGGCGCCTGCAATAATCCAGCCCCAGCGAAGGTTCATGGAGTCCTGCGGTGCATGATCGTTTCTCACTTGTTGCGTTGACATAATTGGTTCCTTTTCGGTGCTTGCCTAGCTATGACTTCCCGTTGCCTGGCCGTACACCCACATATAGCCGTCGGGTCCGTGAAGGTGAATGTGCGCTGACCCCACGGTTGATTGATCAGGTCCGTCACCTGGACTCCCAACGCTTTCAGGCGAGCGTGTTCGGCATCCACGCCTTCGACTTTCACCAACGCGTGCATGCCACCGGCGCAGCGATGATCCGGATTGCCGCGATCGTCCGAGTGAATGACGAAATAGCTTTCACCGAAGGCCAAACCGGCCACTCCTGGCGCGTCTGTCTGGAGCTCCCAGCCGAGGGTTTCCGCATAGAAGCGTTTGCTGCGTTGCAAATCGGTGACATAAGCGGACAGACAGTTCATACCCTTTACGGTCATCGTACCTCCTTCAGAAAGGCGATTCCCCGCGGCGATAAGCGATACCCTGTTTCGAGACTCTCGGTCAGCCCAAGGTGTTTCAGCTTCCGGACGTTCGGCTTAAATCGATCCCTGACCTGGCCGACGAGATTGCACAAGTCGCCGGCACGTACTCCCGGATGCTCGCGAATCACTTCCAATGTGCGCAGTGTCCACGGCCCATCGACTGAATGAGCATCGAGTCTTCGCAGCCGCTCGCGCAGTTCGCGATGCGCCTCACTCGTTAGCTTTGCTTCGCCCCGTAATGCAATTCGAGGATCGGGGCGCAATTTACCAAGCTCGATTCGATAGATCTTTCCTCCACTGCGTTGGCGCAATTCGGTCCGCAATTCGCCGAGGGATTCATACCCTGCTCGTCGGGCATCCTTCTCCGAGATTTCCTTCAAGGCCACCTGAGAGACAGACAAAATGTGAAGTTGACCTATCGAAGTCAGCAGATTCCCGCCCGATTTTACCGACGGCCGTTGCCATCGGCGGAATGCGACAGTGATCGTCCCTCTTCGAATTCCATCGAGTAAATGCTGACGAAAAAGCATGAGATATCTGCCGCCTGTACCGTTGGGTTGCTGCGCCGGCCACTTATAGCAGTTTCTCCGGAGGCGAAAAAGCGCGTTATTGAAACGGAACGCACGAAATAGCCAGAGAGCTCGAAACTCCGATGACTTCGAACCAGACCAACCGTTTCCGAAATTCGCTGCGTCGATCCTGCGGAGCTGTGCATAATGTGCGAACCAAGCGACTCTATGCCCCGGAGACTAAGCGAATGATTTCCAGCGGTGGGGAGTCGCTACGAATTATGCGTCGGATAGTGCCGTCGGTGCGCGTATCGCCCGAGGCGAGATCAACATGTTTCCAACCTATTCAGCGTTAATGAAAGTGACCGATGCTGGCGGCAAGGTCGCGAGTTTCAGGGCGAATGAAGAGAGCTATCGCTTCGTTCGCGATATGGAATTGAAGGGATTGGTCGTTCCGGTCACTGGAGACTTCGCAGGACCGAAGGCCATTCGCGCCATTGCGCAATATCTGAGCGATCACGACGCCATTGTTTCGACCTTCTATGTGTCCAATGTGGAGGCATATCTTTTGAACCCGAATCCGAGAATTCCCGCGATCGTCAACGGCGGCTGGAAGAACTATATGGCGAATGTTATGGCGCTTCCCATCGACGACGCCGGCGTGTTTCTACGATGGCCGGAGACATCGACGCCTGGACAGGTGGATTTCATCCAGGACACACTTCGAGCCGACAGGGAAGTGCAAATCAAGTCCATCAGCGATTTGACCAGAAATCGCAGGTGAGCCGAGCTCTTCCCATTCCGGACGATACCCGGAAATCATGAATGCGCCTGCCCCAGCGACTGCCGCGTTACCTGAACGCCCGGAGTTCCTTTCGTTAGCCTCCGATTTCGCCATCATCTCCTATGTCGCCCTGGCAAGAATGGTTCTGTACCTCATCGCTGGATCTCACTACGGATACTTCCGCGACGAGCTTTACTATCTCGCCTGCGGTGAACATCCGGCGTGGGGCTATGTGGATCAACCGCCGCTGATCGGGTGGATCGCATGGCTCCTGCAGCACACGATTGGCACTTCGCTATGGGCACTTCGTCTGTTGCCGGCCCTTGCCGGGGCTTTGACCGTCATTTTTGCCGGACTGCTTGCGCGCGAGTTTGGTGGGCGGCGGTGGGCGATGATCCTTGTCTCGCTCGCCGCAATGCTGGCTCCCGTCTTACTGGAGTTCTCCCACCTGTTCACCATGAACGCCTTCGACCCGCCGCTTTGGACAGTTATCGCCTTACTCATCGTTCGCATTTCGAAGTCCGGGAACCAGAGGCTTTGGCTCGCCGTCGGCGCTCTCGTGGGTGTCACGATTCTGAACAAATACGCGATCATCTTCTGGCTCTTCGGACTCCTTGTGGGAATTCTGACCACATCCTTTCGTCAAAGCCTCGGTCAGCGCTGGATCTGGTTTGGGGGCGTGCTTGCCGCAGGTATTGCTCTGCCCAACTTACTCTGGCAGTGGCAGCATCAGTTCCCATTCCTCGAACTCATGCGCAACGTCCGGCGGAGTGGCCGCGATATCTCACTGCCACCGTTTGCGTTCTTGAAAGCTCAGGCCGAGATGCTTGGCTACGTCGTAGCCATCCTTGTCCTGTTTGCGGTTCTTTTCTTCTTTTCAAAACAGGGACGCCAGTTTCGCGCCTTGGGTTGGGCCTATCTCATCTTCCTATTGGCGATGATGATCCTCCACGGCAAAATGTACTACCTCGCTCCGGTGTATCCCGTCATGTTTGCTGCCGGGGCCGTGTGGATGGAGAATGCCACCCGGCACCGCATTTGGGCGTGGGCCCGGCCCGCACTCGCTTTAGCAATCACCGCCATCAGTGCCATCTATGCACCGACTGTCTTGCCAATTTTGAGCGTACCGGCATTCCTCGCTTATGAGAACAAGATGGGAATCCAGCAGCAGAAGTTTGAGAATCAGCCCCGGGGCGTGCTCCCGCAAATTTATGCAGACATGTTTGGCTGGCAGGAAGTTGCGCAAACTGTCGGCACGTACTTTCACACGCTTTCCCCGGACGAGCAGAAGAAGACCGCGATCTTCGCCAACAATTTCGGGGACGGAGGTGCCATCGATTTCTTTGGGCCTCGCTTTGGTCTTCCAAAGGCAATTGGCAATCACCAGAACTATTGGATCTGGGGCCCTCGCCAATTCACTGGCGAGAGCATTATCGTCCTTGGCGATGGCGACGAACGCAACATGCAGACCAAGTGCGCCACCTATTCGACGATCGGCACGACAAGGCACCCGCTCTCCCGTCCGGACGAATGGATGCCCATCTATCACTGCCGCGGCTTCAAATGGAGTCTGCAGGATATCTGGCCGACGATGAAGCGCTACAACTGACAGTTGCGCCGTTCGGTGATTGTGAGTACGAAGCAAAGCAGTAGGCTTGTTTTGGGTTCGGCTGAACCCTCTCCTTTCACGTCGGCCACCAACCCTATGACGATCAGCCAAAGTACCTGGAATCGCAGGTTCCTTTGAGCTGCAACGGTCGTTGACGAAAAAACATCCGTTTGGTCCACTCTCTGCGGAGGCAGGGATGCTGCAGTCTTCTTCGTCAGCTCACTTCTGAGTGCACGCAGAGGAACGACTCAGGAGGAGTGTGTCGTGAACCAAGGGCAGTCCATTTCGGTCGAGAACTCTAAGGTTGCGAACCTCACTAGCTGGCAAGGCGTCGTGGATCGCCGCAGTGGACTCAGCCAGGCGCAATTCGTCGCCGAATACCGAAATCCCCGCAAACCCGTAATTCTCACCGATGCGACACGCGATTGGCAGATCTTCGGAAGGGGTACCCCGGGCTTCTTTCGCGATAACTACGGAAATCATAAGGCATCCGTTTTCGGCACCAGCTACCGTTTGAGTGATCTGCTCGATATGCTTGAGGCGTCGACTACGGAACGGCCCGCTCCGTATCCGTGTAAATTCGAGATTTCAACGGATTTTGCAGAGTTGCTGCCGCGGATATCGCCGCGATTCGCATACAGTTTACCGGACCGTCAATCTCATACGCTGGTCCCTCGTTTCCTATTCCATCACGTGAACAACCTGGAGATATTTTTCGGCGGTCCGGGTGGCCAGTTTCCCTATCTGCATTACGACGTGTTGCGATTGCACGCCTGGATTACTCAGTTGCACGGAGACAAAGAGTTCACTCTTTACTCGCCCGGGCAGGAGCGCCTGCTCTATGTCAATCCGGAGATTCCATGGCAGTCCAGCATTAAGAATCACCACAATCCGGATTTCGGTCGCTATCCATTGTTCCGTGAGGCGCGGTCGCAAACGGTCGTGCTCCGTGCCGGGGAAACCCTGTTTCTTCCTTGTGGCTGGTGGCATACCGCGCGAAGTCTGAACGTGACGATTTCGGTGGCCTTTGACCAACTCTGCCGGGACAACTGGCCGGCCTTTGTCAGTGATGTCGTCTCTGGATTTCACCGACGCGGTAAACAACGAAAGGCCCAACTGATCCGTTCGTATCTTCGTTTGCTTAATCCGCTGTTCGGAGTGGCTGAACATCTGGGAGCAAATCAACACACGGAATGGGGATCTCGATGACTGTTGTGAATGGACACCATATCGAGACGTCGATTCCCCAGCGAGTGACATGTGACGAGCCATCCTTGATGATCGGGCTGGTCCTTCGGCAGATGAGAGATCGCCCCCGGTCGATCGCTGTCCGCTACGAATCGCGTTCGATGAATTATGGGGCTTTATTCGATGCGAGCCGTCGGCTGGCCACGGCGCTCCAGGTTCAAGGAATTGGCGCCAACGACGTGATCGGGTTGGCTATGGGACGCGAGCCTTTGACAGTGGCATTAATATTGGCAACGTTGCAAAGTGGTGCCGCGGTTCTGCCACTCGACATGGGCTACCCTCTAATCCGTCTCACTGCCATGCTTGAGGATTCGCGGCCGGCCCTGATTGTTGGAAATGAGGATTCCCGCCGGCACCTGCTTCCGGATATCCCCTGGCGTAGTCCCGCCATGCTGGATTCGACCTCGGCCGATCCAGCAGCATTGAAGAACGGCAGTCTGGCGTACGTCTTATTCACTTCAGGATCGACAGGTCGCCCAAAGGGTGTGGCAATGTCCAGCATTGCAGTCGCGCGCCTGATTTCCTGGCACATCGTCCACCCGCGTCTTGGCCGGGCTGCGCGGACGCTACAGTTCGCTCCGCTCAGTTTTGATGTTTCGTTCCAGGAAATCCTGTCAACCTTCGCAACTGGCGGCACGTTGGTATTGCCGACTGAAGTTGAACGCAGGAATCCGTTTGCTTTACTGATGCTGATTGCCCGCGAGCGTATCGAACGAATCTTCCTGCCCTATGTGGCATTGCACGCCTTGGCGGAAGCAGTGGCTGCTGGCGCCAGCGCCCCGACGACTTTGCGTGATGTGATCACGGCGGGCGAGCAACTGCGGCTCACCCCTTCGATTCTAGCATTGTTTGCCGCATTGCCGGGCTGCACGCTTCACAATCACTATGGTCCTACCGAGACACACGTCGTCACGGCATTCGAGTTGTCGGGGAATCCAGCAGAGTGGCCGGAATTGCCGCCGATTGGCAGTCCGCTTCCTCACGTGCGCGTACGGCTGGTCGATGCCGAGCTGAACCGGGTCGCGACGGGCTGTGAAGGCGAACTGTTGCTTGGCGGCGACTGCCTGGCCGCGGGATACATCCATCGGCCTGATCTCACTGCAGAACGATTCGTCGAGCTGAACGGGGAACGCTGGTACCGTACGGGGGACATCGTTCGTGAACTCGGTTCCGGCATATTGGCCTATATTGGCCGCCAGGATGAGCAAATCAAGGTCGACGGTTACCGCATCGAGCCGTCAGAAATTGAGAATGTCCTTTGTCGGCATGAGGCGGTTCTGCAGGCTGTCGTTGCTAGTGCAGATAGCTCTGGCCCCAGACGGCTGATCGCTCACGTTGTACCACGTGGTTCGCAGATTGACGATGTAGCGCTTGTCGCAGAGCTGCGTGCCCATTGCGAAGCAATACTCGCTTCATACCTTGTTCCGAAGTCGTTTGTCGTCCATGCCGCGTTGCCGTTAACAGCGAGCGGAAAAATCGATCGTCTCGCGCTCGCCGGACGGGAGGTTGAAGCTCCCTGGATCTGGCCCGATGGAGCGCCGATCCAGCAACAGCTTGCGGCACTATGGAAGCAGCTGCTCCATCTTGACGATCTTGACATCAATGCGAATTTGTTCGCACTGGGCGCTACGTCGCTGACAGTCGTGCGCGCGCTCACCGAATTGCGGCGGCGAGGATTTCGAGCGTTGTCCGCTGCACTGATTTTCGAGCATCCCAGCGTTGTGAAGCAGGCGGCCCTGTTTGTCACCCCCCCAGCCAGTCTGGCAGCTTCTGAGGCGCGGAAACGTAGCGAGCGTCAGCGGGTTGCTTTGTCGCGCTTCGACCCACGCAAGGCGGCATTATGAAACGCGGCTCCAGGCAGGGAGCGGATGTTACCGGTGTCAATGGCGTTGCCATTGTTGGAATGTCAGGCCGATTTCCGGGTGCCGGCTCGGTCGACGAACTGTGGGACAACTTGCTGGCTGGAAGGGAGAGCATCACCCACTTTGCTCCTGACGCTCTATCCGATTCGATTCCAGAGGAAACGCGCAAACATCCACGCTATGTGCCAGCTCGCGGAGTAATGGCCGGTGCAGATCGGTTCGATGCGGCCTTCTTCGGCATCCCGCCGGCCGAGGCGCTGTTGATCGATCCGCAGCAGCGAGTTTTCCTTGAACTGTGCTGGAATGCCCTCGAACATGCGGGCGTTGATCCCCGGCGTTTTCCGGGGACCATCGGCGTCTATGCAGGCACGTCCAACAACAACTATCGCAAGCTTGTCGAATCACGTCCGGACCTTGTTCGCGCAGCGGGCGAATTCGCGACGATGTTGGCCAACGAGAAAGACTACGTCGCAATGCGTGTGGCTCATCGTCTCGATCTGACCGGCCCGGCCTTAAGTATTCACACCGCTTGTTCGACTTCTTTGGTAGCGATCTCTCAGGCATGGTATGCGCTGATGAGCTGGCAGTGCGATATGGCGCTGGCAGGCGGAATCAATATCGTCGTGCCGCAGGAGTCGGGCTATGTTCCGGTGGAAGGCGGTATGGAGTCGGACAATGGCCATTGCCGGCCTTTCGACGCGCAAGCGAGCGGGACGCTCTTTTCTTCAGGTGGTGCTGTTGTAGCTCTCAAGCGTCTCGCCGATGCAATCGAGCAAGGAGACACAATCTGGGCTGTGATTCGGGGAGTTGCGGTTAACAACGATGGTGGCGATAAGGCGAGCTTCACCGCTCCTAGCGCGCGCGGCCAGGCCTTGGTGATTCGCCAGGCTCTTGCGACCGCTGGTGTCGAGGCTGGTTCGATCGGGTATGTGGAGGCCCATGGCACGGGCACGCAGCTCGGAGATCCTATTGAAATCGAAGCGCTGACTCGCGCTTTCCGAGAAGATACCTCCGAGAATCAATTCTGTTGGCTCGGTTCAGTCAAAAGCAACCTCGGTCATCTTGTCGCAGCCTCAGGAGTGACCGGATTGATCAAAGCCGCGTTATCCCTGCACTATGGGCGCATTCCGCCAACGATCAATTATCGGACGCCGAATTCCGAAATCGACATTTGCAACACGCCGTTCAAGATCGCAGATCGAGAGATCTGCTGGCAGCGGGGCCCCTCGCCACGGCGCGCCTCCGTCAGTTCATTTGGTGTTGGAGGAACCAATGCGCACGTGGTGCTCGAAGAGGCCCCATCCTTCGCGGCGTCCCAACCGAGTCGAACGTTCACGCTGTTGCCGCTTTCGGCACGCGACCCTCAGGCACTGAAATTGCGTGCGGCGGATCTGGCCGCATGTCTGGCGGACCGAACGGACGCCGATCTGCCGGATATCGGGTACACACTGGCGATTGGCCGCCAGGCAATGCCGACTCGTGGCGTTGTTGTTGCCAGCAGCATCGCCGAGGCGCGCGAGCGGCTCAACTCATTGTCCGTCCGCGAGTCCGGTTCCCGGCCTCCCATCGTTTTTCTATTTCCCGGCCAAGGTTCGCAGCACGTGAATATGGCTCGCGCGTTGATGGAAGGTGAACCGGTATTTAGAGAAGCATTTGAGAAATGTTGCGCGCTGGCGTCGCCATCTCTCGGCTGCAACTTGCGTGAGCTGATCTTCCCTCCGTCCGGAACGGAACAAACTGCCAACCTGATGCTGGCAGAGACGCGTTACACGCAGCCCGCATTGTTCGCAATCGAATACGCGCTAGCCGAATTGTGGGAGTACTGGGGCTACCGCCCGGCGGCAATGATCGGTCACAGCATCGGTGAATACGTTGCCGCCTGCCGCGCCGGAGTGTTCGAACTGTGTGACGCGATCGCACTCGTAGTCGCACGTGGTGCGGCCATGTTTGCTCAGCCGTCCGGGGCGATGCTTGCGGTCCAGGCCAACCAGGGCGATCTCGCGCACTATTTGACAGGTGGCGTTGAGATCGCTGCGTTCAACGGGACCAGCTTGACTGTTGCTTCTGGAAAAGGCGTTGCGATCGATGAACTCGACACGGTTCTGAAGCAGAACGGGGTCGAAACAACCCGGCTCCACGTGAGTCACGCCTTCCATTCGGCGTTGATGGACGGCGCGATGCCTGTCTTTCGCCGCGCGTTTGAAGGAATAAAGCTCGCTCCGCCGAAACGTTTGTTTTATTCCTGCGTGAGTGGAACCCCGATCCGTGTTGATGAGGCAGTCTCGCCGGACTACTGGTGTCGTCAACTACGTTTGCCAGTTCGCTTTGCGGCTGCGATGGAGCATTCATTAGAAGAGGGTTCGTCTTTGTACCTCGAAGTCGGTCCTTCTCAAGCTCTGACGGGGCTGGCTCGAGTTCTGCTTGGTGGCCGCGCTCGCGTCTTCGCTTCTTTGGGAACTGCCAATCGGGCGGAGGACGCCTCTGAACAACTAACCCGAGTTATCGGTGAGTGCTGGAGCATCGGCCTGGAACCAGATTGGGAACAGTATTACGCGGGCGAATCACGCTGCCGCCAGCCGCTGCCCGGCTACCCGTTTCGCGGGGACCGGTACTGGATCGAACCCGTAAAAGCGCCGCCATTGTCTGCTCCTACGGATGGAGAGACGAAAGAACCGGATGCGATTCAACCGATAACCGACGCCGGCGGATCACAGGCTCAGATGGAAACGATTGTGGAACTGCGCGAACTGTTTGAGAGCCTCAGTGGAAGGCGCATCGAACCGGCGGATGATAACTCCCGCTTCATCGACCTGGGCCTCGACTCACTGGCGCTGACACAGGCGGCGTTGGAAGTCGAACGGCGCTATGGACTGAAAATCAAGTTCCGCCGCTTGATGGAGGATTTGGACAACGTCATCAGGTTGTCTGCATTTATCAAGGATCACCGTTCCCCTTCGGGCCTCTCTGGCAATATACATTCCGCTGTACCAATCCGCGATCAAGCCTCAGCCGTTGACGTTCAGTCTGCGAATCCTGCGGAGCGATGGTTTGGCGCCGCTGCGCGCATCACAACGCGCAGCGGGACCGAATTCACCGATGCGCAGGCCGTGTGGGTGGACGCCTTCACGCGCCGCTATACCGCACGCACATCGAAATCAAAAGCGTTCAGCCAGCAGCATCGGGAACTGATGGCAGATCCGCGGGTGGTCACCGGTTTCAATCCATTATGGAAGGAAATCACCTATCCGATTGTCGTCGACCGTTCCAAAGGCGCTCGGCTGTGGGACCTTGATGGAAATGAATACATCGACTTGTTGAATGGATTCGGCGCGAACTTTCTAGGCTATCAACCGGATTACATCGTCGATGCGCTCAAAACACAGTTGGATTCCGGCATTGAGATCGGTCCGCAGCACCCGCTAAGCGCCGACGTGGCAAAACTCATGAGCGAAATGACGGGAATGTCGCGTGTGGCGTTCTGCAATACGGGTTCGGAGGCGGTAATGGGCGCCATGCGGATCGCGCGCACGGTAACTGGACGCAAAACCATAGTCATTTTCAAGGACTCCTACCATGGCATCTTTGACGAGGTTATCGTGCGTGGCAGCCGCCAACTGCGATCCATAGTTGCGGCTCCGGGCATCGTTGCCAGCGCGGTCGAGAATGTACTCGTACTCGAATATGGCAGCGACGAAGCATTGAGCGTGATCCGGGAACGCGCCAGCGAGTTCGCGGCTGTGATGATCGAACCTGTGCAAGGGCGAAATCCGTCTCTGCAACCACGGGAGTTTGTACAGGAACTTCGCCGCCTTTGCGATGCCGGCGGCAGCGCCTTGATCTTTGATGAGGTCGTCACCGGATTTCGAATCGGGCCGGGCGGAGCCCAGGAGTTTTACGGTGTGCATGCAGACCTCGCCACTTACGGCAAGATCATTGGAGGCGGACTGCCATTCGCGGCAATCGCCGGCGAGGGGCGTTGGATGGATGCACTCGACGGTGGGTACTGGCGTTTTGGTGACGACAGCTATCCAGAAGCTGGTGTTACCTATTTTGCCGGCACCTTTGTGCGGCATCCTCTGGCTCTCGCTGCGGCGAAGGCGTCGTTGACTTTTCTCAAAGAACGTGGCCCGGTACTACAGCGGGAGCTCAACGCGCGTACTGGCGCACTTGTTGAACGCCTGAATGCATTTTTCAGAGCATGCGAGGCGCCGTTACGTGCGGTCTGTTTCAGTTCACTGTGGCGCGTGAGTGTTGATGCGAACCAGCCATTCGCGAGCCTGTTCTACTACGCGTTACGCGAGCGCGGGCTGCACGTTTATGAACAGTTCAACTGTTTTCTCTCCATGGCGCACGGAGATGCCGAAGCGGTCGAGATCGCCGTACGTATCGAATCTGCAGTCCGCGAGTTGATGGCTGCGGGTTTGCTGGCCTCGCGTGCGGCAGAGACGCGTGACCACACGGTCAATATGCCCATCGCGTCGCCGCCTCTTCCCGCCGAAACGCCACTTACCGACTCTCAAATGGAGAAGTGGCTGGCCTGCCAGTACGGGGAGAAAGCGAACATTGCTTTTAACGAATCCTTCATCCTGACTTTCGATGGTGCGGTGAATCGCTCCGCGCTCGAGCGCGCATTCGCCTCAATTGGACTGCGCCACGAGGCGTTCGCTCTGTCCTTCTCGCCGGATGGCGTCTGGCAAAGAGTGGGGACGGCACGTGAACTGTCCCTTGGTTTTGTGGATCTGTCTGGAGAGTCTGTTGACGCAAAGCTCGTGGCGCATTGCGCAGCAGCGGTGCGTCAACCATTCGATCTGACGGTAGCGCCACTGGTACGGGCGGAATTGCTACGCCTTGCGCCCAATAGGCACGCTCTTCTCGTGGTGGCGCACCACCTCGTGTTCGATGGATGGTCCGAAGCTGTTTTACTGGACGAACTGGAGCAGTTTTATCAGGCCGCGATTTCCGGGTGTGAGCCGAAATTGGAACTGGCCGAATCATACCGCGCTTACGTGCTGTGCGAACGCGCACGCCGCGCGGACGGAGGCGCAGCGAGTCCGCTCGACTACTGGAGACGGTTATACGCAACGCTGCCGGATCCTCTGACGTTGCCGTCGGATCGGCCAATGGCGAATGCTTTGAATCGTACGGCTGGAACGGTGTGTTACGAGTTTCCGCTCGAACTTGTTGCCGCGCTCAGGCTGGAGGCGCGGCGCCATGGGATTACCCTGTTTAGCCTGCTGCTCACTGGGTTCGGGGCGCTGGTAGCGCGGCTCTCAGGACAGCGGGACTTTGCCTTTGGGATTCCTTTCGCTGGCCAGGTCGTCGCGGGTAGCCGTGTCCTGATTGGCGACGGAGTCAACACGCTTCCGTTTCGGATGGTGGTGGATCCGGATATCTCCTTCAGTGAACTGGCGCACGCAACCCATCGTTCGCTTCTTGACGTCGCCGAAAACAGCGATACCACGTTGCATACGATATCGCGCGAGCTCCGGTTCCCGCGTGGAAGTCGGTTGCGGCCTCTGGTCGACGTCATCTTCAATCTAAATCCTCAAGTGCGGCCATTGGCATTTACGGGGCTGCAGCACACTCTGCGCGATGGCGTCAAACCTGCGCTGGCATCGGCCTTGTTTTTCAATCTCACTGAAACAGGGGATGGGCTGACGCTTGACCTGCATTACTCTGTCGCGCTCTTCGACGCGGCGACGATGCAACGATGGATTTCCCACTACGAGTCTTTGCTCAGTTCAACGATTCTGGGTGATCCGCGAATAGCAACATTGCCGATATTGAACGAAACACAGCGTCGGGAAGTTCTGTACGGCTGGAACGCCACCAGTCGCGAATACGATCGCCGGCTTGCGGTCTCCACTCTTATTGATGCACAGGTCGCGTCCACACCCGACCGTATTGCAGTCGAATGTGAAGACCGTATCTTGAGTTACGTGGAACTCGAACGGCGCGCCGGTGCCGTTGCGCGGCTGCTGCATTCGCGCGGCGTTCGTCGTGGCGACAGGGTGGGCGTTTGCTTGCCGCGCAGCGTGGACATGCTCGTTGCAACACTTGGTGTGATGAAAAGCGGAGCGGCGTATGTACCTCTCGACCCTGCATTTCCGGCCGAACGGCTGCGCTTTATGTCCAACCAGGCAGGAATCCGTCAAATCCTGACCCTGAACGCGGACACTGTGCCGGCGTCGGTCGCGGAGGGCCGCGATCTGTTGACGCTTGCCGGATTCGATCCCGAACTGGTGCCGGCTGCGTCTCTGCCGGCAGTGAATGGCGACGATCTTGCGTATGTCCTTTATACGTCAGGTTCCACTGGTGAGCCCAAAGGCGTTGGCATTCTTCATCGCAACCTTGTGAACTTCCTGATCAGCATGCGCGAACAGCCCGGGATCGTTCCGGACGATGTGGTTTGCGCGGTGACCACACTGTCTTTCGATATTGCCGGGCTCGAGTTGTACCTGCCATTGATTGTGGGGGCCAGGGTCTTGATTGCAACTGAGGATGATCATCGCGATCCCGCAGCGCTGGTGCGATTGATGAACCAGCGGGGTGCCACGATTCTGCAGACAACGCCATCGCTGTTGCGCCTGATCATGGATGGACAACGAACTAATGAACTGCGGAACCTGAAATTGCTCATTGGCGGCGAGGAACTGCCGCGCGATCTCGCCAACAAGATTGTGCCGCTCTGCCGGGAATTGTGGAATCTGTTTGGCCCGACCGAGACCACGATCTGGTCGACAGTCTGTCGCGTGCATTTGGCGAACGGTCCCGTGCCGTTGGGCAGGCCGATCGCAAATACACAGATCTACGTACTTGACGCGCTTGGCGAGCCGGCGCCTCCGGGTGTGCATGGAGAGATCTGGATTGGCGGCGATGGCGTCGGACCTGGATATCTGTTCCGTCCTGACTTTACTTCTGAACGCCTTTTGCCGGATCCCTTCGTCAGCGAGGACTCCAGGATCTTCCGTACCGGAGATCTTGGTAGCCTGCGAGGCGGCCTGCTTTATTATCACGGCCGAATTGACCACCAGATCAAGCTACGCGGCTTTCGCATCGAGCCGGGCAACATCGAAGCAGTCGCTCTGCTGGATCCTGGAGTGCGCGAGGCAGTTGCGGTAGCTCGCGAATTCGGTCCAAATGACACGCGGCTGGTCCTATATGTGGTGGCGCGCTTCCAGGATCTGGAGCTCATCAAGCGTTTGAACCGCGCGCTGCGAACGGAACTGCCGCCTTACATGCTTCCACACCACATTCAACTGCTCGACGACTTGCCCAAAACACCGAATGGCAAGATCGATCGTAAGTCGCTGCCAATGCCTGCGCCGATTCGTGGCACTGAGGCGAATACCGGGATTCAAGGCCTCATTCGCGAAAACGCAAATCGAGAGGTTGAGCGTAGATTTCCTTACCGAAATGAAACGGAGCGCCGGTTGGCAGCCATTTGGAAAAATGTTCTTGGCATCGAAACCGTCGGCATCGAAAACAACTTTTTTGACCTTGGCGGACACTCTTTGCTGGCGGTTCGCGTCATCGATGAGATCGAAAGGGTCTTCGGTGTGAAGCTGCCTTTGACTTCGTTTTTTCAGACGCCAACAGTTGAGCAACTGGCCACACTCCTGGACGAGAAAATACCTCAACACTCCTGGTCATCTCTGGCGCCTATTCGGCCGAAAGGCTCTAAACCTCCATTCTTTTGGGTTCATGGAGAAGGCAGCAATGCTTTGCTTTCGCGCTTTCTCGATCCGGACCAGCCGCTGTTCGGGTTGATGCACCAGAGTGAAGATGGGCAGCCCGCACTCTATACAAGCGTCGAAGATATCGCGGCACACTACCTCAAAGAGATCAGGGCAGTTCAATCCCGAGGGCCCTATTTTCTCGGTGGTTATTGCTTCGGTGCCGTAGTGGCTTTCGAAATGGCTCAACAGCTCAAGAGCTATGATGAAGAGGTCGGCTTGTTGGTTTTGCTGGCACCTTCCCTCCCACAAAACACAGAATCTTCCAGCTGCCGTGCTCAAGATGACGTCGCGGACGTCTCGCATCGTGAATTGCTGAGAGATGAAATTTCTCGCCACATTAGAATCCTGTCTGCGCTTGAACCCGTGAAAAGACAAGACTATTTGATGAAACGAGTGAGATCGCGGCTTACGCAGTGGCTGGCGCCAGCAGGACGTGTGGTGAGGAGTATCACCATACCGGTATGTCTTCGTCTTGGTTATTCACTGCCTCTCTCATTTCGAAGTTCCTATATTTTGGGCGTGTATTTTCAGGCACTGAAGCGTTACATGCCGACACCCTACATCAGTTCAGCAGTTCATCTCTTTCTTGAGCAGAGCGATTTCTATGATTCAGTATCTGTATGGAGCAACCTTATCCCGGAAAGACTGACTATCTATGAGGTTCCCGGCTCGCACACCGACGTCGTCAAAGAACCTCATGCGCGGGTCTGGGGCGAAAAATTGAACTCTATCCTGGCAGAGGCACAAGTCGAGAATGCCGCACCGGTGAGGTAGTCCAACGTTTCAGCCAGCCCTGAAAGAAAGGGCATGGAATGCGAGGAGTTCGACCAGAGCCCATTCGGTTGCCAAACGGCATTTTGTCCGTTGGACGCTCAATAGCGTGAGGGCGCCGCGAAAAGACGGGTGAGGGCTTATGCTCCTGGAGGACGCCCGTCCTACTGTATTAGAGAATCTTTCGCCTCAACTTTGCGAGAGCCGAATAAGCTCGTGGTGCCAGCATGCGGTGCGCGAAAATGTTTAGAATTGCAGGAGAAGCAATCATCAACGGGTTGGCAAGTATGGCGTGAAACGCGGCCAGACATGCGCCGCTTTGCTGCTGTTTATCAGCACAAGTCAGACGGCTGGCGATGTCCAGCCAGATATGAGCGGTAAGGGACCGCATCGACAAGAACGACGACATTCCGTTCCCTCTGCCATTCGCGTTCAGTTTTTTCGTAACTTCCCGCACAACTGCCAGGGGCGATTTGGACCTGAAAGCCAGGAGGCAGATCTGACGTTCGATCAGGGTCCGAACGTAGCTCTCCTGAAAAAGGGGCGGAAACTCCTTCATTGCCTGTTCCAGGTGAACCCTCATCCGGTCATATTCCTCAACCCATTCCAATTCTTCCGCCACCTTCAGTTCAAGCCGGGCAAAAGCTTCGTGTCGAAGCCTGGAGTAATCTTCGCAGTCCGGCGGGAGAAGCTTGAGCGCATTCTCAACAATAGTTCGCAGCGTGCTCTCGGTGCGGCCCTCGATAATGTCCGTAACATATTTACCCTTCATGGACAAACGATACAGGGCTACGGGGCCTGGCCTGAAAACGATGCGATAACGCGCAGCGACGCGCAATACCCAATCCACGTCTTCATAAGTTGTGAGTGTTTCGTCAAAATATCCGATACTGTCGAAAACGTCCCGTCGAACCAGGATCCCAAGAATGCCAACGGGGCAATCTTTCATCAGCAGCATCGGAAATAGATGGCCGGAAGGGGCGTTTGCATCGGGCACAAGAGCGATTGTGTTTTCGCAGTTGACGATCATTTGCGCGTACGCAGCGCTAAGATGGGGATCGCTTTCAAGTGCCGGTACGAGAAGGCTGAGTTTGTAGGGCAGCCACAAATCATCGTCATCATTGAAGGCAACATATTCTCCGGTGCTTGCCTTGATTCCTTCATTCCGCGCGGCCGACAATCCCCGATTAACAGGCAGTCGTACATACCGGATCTCCGGATAGGCCCGAAGAACCTCCGGAGTCGCGTCTGATGAAGCGTCATCTACAACAACAATTTCCATGTCAAACAGAACGCCAACACCCTCTTGAGCGCGAACCGAGGCGATGGACTCCTGAACCATGTGGGCACGGTTATGTGTAGGGATAACGACGCTAACCAGCGGTAGCCTATTTCCAGTAATAGCCATCTTGTTCATCTGTGAATTAAGACCTGGCTTGCGGAGTCCTGAAAAACATTCGCAGCCCCCGACTAAACTCGTCTCCGTCCCAATTTGGAACAAACAAGCGGGGAAGCCACAATGCCTTCTCACCGGCAGTTACTGTTCGTTCAATGCTCGAGCATCCCACGTCGAACCCGGACTCTTTTGCTAATTGAATGGGCAATTCTCCAACGTCTTCCACGCCACCAAAAGGATAGCTGATGGCTGAGACCGGCTTTCCGACGACATCTTCCAGGACACGTTTGCTCTCGTCCAATTCCCAACGGCACCGATCCGGAGTCAATGCAGATAGTGCAGTGTGCGTCACCGCATGAGATCCAATTTCGACCAGCTGGCTCTTCGATAGATCGGAAAGCTCAGTGAGATTCATGGTGCGGTCATCTGGACTTTCATTTGAATGCCTGACCACCTGAGAACCTAAATGGGCCAGCACCCGTTCGCGTTCCTCTTCTTCCGAATCCAGGAGTAATCGGTGCAGCTCATAGTACGAGCGGTGCCGGGGAGTCGGATAAGTTGTGCCCACTCTCCAGTCCGGGTGCGACGTTTTGCCGGGTACCGGCAAAGTTGCCCAGGTACCAAGGTCCCAAGCCAAGGTCTTTCCGCTTACGGTTACCGAAAGATTCTGCGGCAGCGACGGGCTTCTCAGAATGAGCCTCTCGAGTTCATCCCACCAGAAGCGCCGGTTTTCCTGCAAATACCCTGTCGTCACAAAAAACGTAGAAGGAACCTCGTATCGTTCCAGTAAGGGCTGGGCGTGTGAGCGGTTGTCGGCATAGCCATCGTCAAACGTTACGACAACCGCGCGGCGTGGGAGCGAATTGGCCAAAAGGGCATTCTTTAGGTCCTTGAGACTCAGAACCAGATATCGCGATCGCAGCTGTTCCATGTGTTCCGCGAAGTGTTCCGGAGTGACGCAAAGCGAAAACGGGTCGGAATCCGCTCGCGTGACACGGTGATACATGAGAATAGCCACACGAAATTCGACAAAGCTCCGGCTTTTCAAATACCAGCGCTTCACGCGACCGAGCCCTCTCAATCGCATGTTAGTTCCTGATGCCCGGGGGTAGGGGATCGAGATCCCTGACCCATACCCTGTTTTTGTCTGCCTGCGTCACAGCCTCCAATGTCTCCTGGACGGCGAGTCCGTTAAGCCGCTCCCCTCGCAGAAGGACGACTGGTTTCGGAAAGTATTATTCTAGCGTTATAATTCATAGTCCGTTCGAATTCTCACGTGAAAATTAGTAAACTCCTTGAATTCCATAAGCATAGACAAAACCTGCACGCTTTCTGTTTACAGAATGCGGCATTCTATCGTGTGCTCCGGCGGGAACGTCCGCATTTTCTCAAGACGACCTGGCGCGCGCTGAAATCTCGAGCAAATACATGCTGCGCCCGCTCTGGCCCGCTCCTAAATATCCGCACCAACCTCGCCCTGATCCTACATTGTGCGACGCTCAGTCTAAGTTTTGGCCGGGACGCGTTGTATTTTCACGTATCAGGATCTCAACGGCCTCGTAAGTGCCCACACAGGCGGCCACCACCCCGCTCACGAGTGTATTTCTCTGATTAAACACAAATGGTGCCCCCTGCTTGTCGGTAACTTTCCCTCCTGACTCTTCAACCAACAACACTCCTGCAGCAATGTCCCATTCATTTTTAGGGTCGAGACTAACGGTTGCATCCGCTTTGCCGGCCGCCACCAGAGCCAGTTTGTAAGCAATGGAACCGACGGGCTGAATGTTCGCGTGAGGTTCGAATGGCTTAAATTTACCGGCCCTGAATTCCGAACGGCTCGCAAGGATACTCAGACGGCTTGTCCTGGCACGTGTGCCATCCACCCGTTGTTCGTTGAGATAAACCCCCTCACCACGGACAGCTGAGAAGAACTCATCCTTGAGCGGGTTAAAAATAATTCCCACGACAGGAATTCCGTCCTGAACCAGCGCGGCTGAAATTGCAAACTCGGGAATGCCCTTTATGAGTTCCCTTGTGCCGTCGATGGGATCAACGATCCACACGCGGCGTTTCGAGAAGCGTTCCGAGCTATCCTGTGTCTCTTCGGAAAGCCATCCGTCGTCCGGAAAATCTTCTTTGATCGATTCCTTCAAGATGCGATTCACTTCAAAATCGATCCACGTCACAAAATCGCCGTTCGCTTTCTGTTTTGTGTTGAGGTCGCCGGCGAGAGACTGGGTCACCTTCGTGCCGGCACGATGTACCGCCTGTCGCAACAGCTCCATCTCCCGGCTCCACGAGTTAGAGATAATTTCTTTCATCGACCTCATCCAGCAAAAAGCCTTCAGCAATCAGGTAACGAATGATCCGGTACGCGTTGTCTTCTGCGGAGCAATCGGTTGTGGTCAGTCGTATTTCCGGCCGGTCGGGCGGCTCATACGGATCGTCCACGCCCGTAAATCCCTTAATTTCTCCCCGCCGAGCTTTCGCATACATACCTTTGGTATCACGCCATTCGCAGATTTCTATCGGCGTATCGACAAATACCTCAATGAACCGGCTCGCACCAATCATGGACCGGCATTCGTTACGGGCCGCCTTGTAAGGGCTTACTGCCGCACAGACCACGATGCCGTCGTGGCGGACTATTTCTGTGGCGACAAACCCGATTCTGCGAATGTTGACGTCTCGATCTTCTTTGCTGAAGCCCAGGCCTTTGGATAGATGTGTGCGCACCACGTCGCCGTCCAGCAGCGTAACCTGCCGACCATACTGCATGAACAACGTCGCCAGAATTTCAGCTGTCGTCGATTTACCCGCACCACTGAAACCCGTGAGCCACAAGCAAAAGCCTCGGAGGTGTTTGGGAGGGGACACCTGCGACAGAATTGATGCTGTCTCAGGGCGCGTGAACCATTCCGGCAATTTCTGGCCATTTCCCAGGAATGCCGCTCGCTCCTCAGTTCTGGAAATTGCGGCAGTTAGTACGTCCCGAGGGACATTGCCTGCTTCCTCGTAACGATCGTGCTCCGGCAAATACACGAGTCTTTTATAGGGAACTGCTTTGATACCCAGGTCGTTCTCGAATTTTTGGAGCAGGCCGAGAGCATCTTGTGATCCGTAGAACGGGTGCCCATTGGAATCGTTTCCTGGCGCTGCGTGAAATCCATCGACAACGAAATAGTTCGCGCCGTAGTTACGATGAATGATGGCGTGCCACACCGCCTCGCGAGGTCCGGCCATTCGCATGGCCAGCGGGAGCAGGTCGAGCATCGTCCTCGACGCATCAAAGTAGCGTTCCACCAGGACTTTGTAGGCTCGAACGCGCGTGTAGTGGTCGACGTCTCCCGGATTAGTCATCCCCACAACGGCCTGAATCAGCAGAGTTCCGTCCACTTCTGCCGCGGCGCGTCTGGTCAATTCCTCATCAGCGCGATGAATTGGATTTCGCGTCTGGAAGGCGACGACGTTGTTGTGTCCGAGCCTTTCAAGCGCTTTTCGAATTTCGGATGGTGTCTTTCGAAGATAGGCAAAGTCGTAGTGCCTGGGCAGGGTCAGTACCTTAAGAGCCCCCGTCGCATAGTGCCCCGGCAAGGCCGACATCTGCGCGACAACGGGATGTCGAACATCGGTGGTACCAAACACCATTCCTGCCTCGCGGTTGTGATTCCATTCAAATATTTCTTCAACCTGCATCAAAGCAATCAGGTCATTGTTCGGGCTGCGCAGGCAGATTTCCGCGTCAAGCCGGACGGAGTGAGCGTTTACGGGCAACGTGACTGGAATCGGAAATATCATTCCGTCCTCCAGCCGCAAGTCTTCCAACACGCGAGCGTAGTCCGCCCTGTTCATGAAGCGGTCCAGAGGCGAGAAAGCGCCTGTCGCCAGAAGTTCGATGTCACACAACGATCGGGGAGACAGTTGAATGGACGAAAGACCGTTTGCCCTGGCTTCAAGCTCTTCGCGTTCTTCTCCGTGCACAAGTAAATCGGTCAACCTGCCCCCGTAAGGCGCAACCAATTTACCGTGTGATTTCACTTCAAAGGCATCCATATCGACACTACTACTGGGGGGTGAGACTTCGAAATGAGCGCAGCCGAGCGGTCCATTTGGGACCGACGACTCGTTTGAGGGCTTCCCCTGCTTTCGTTTGCAACCGACTTCGGCTGCTCAATGTCAGGCAGATCGGAACGGTCATTCGCTGGTACGAGTTCTCGAACCACCACGAAGGCTCGCAATAGCCGAGTTCAGCCAGCAAATCGCCTGCGGCTTCGTGGAAGAGATATCGCTCTGTAGGATTCAGTGAGTTGCGCCAGTCTCCGGACTGCCCTTTGCGAAAGAACTCTTTTGGCAGAGAAAAATCGCGTGCGCCCTTTCCTTTCTGTTTCATGTTTTCGAAACGATGGCCGTCGTATATTGCAGACACAACGCTGGGATCGGTGGACACTCCCATAAACTCCAGCACGCCGCGGAGCACTTGAGTTCCGTTCGTCAGGAGTTCCTCGTATCGAACTTCCATGTAGCGGCCGGGGTATTGACGCGCTTTGCGGGCCCCCAGGACATGCTCTTTCCATTGTTTCGACGCCGATTCGACGTCTCCAGGGGCCCACGGCTGCCCCCAACCGCGCGAGGCCGCCACCATGGACGCAGCAACGTCTCGTCCGTCTCGAATCATGTGGATGAACCTCACACGCGGAATGAGTTTGTCGATGTGATCAACACAGGTCGAATAGGCGGGAGCCTTGTCGAGCAGCACGGTGGCATCCGGTTTCGCAGCCGACACCTGTGTATAGATTCGATCTACGAATTCACTCAGAAAATCGTAGAATTCCGCATCTGTCCACATCGCAGCCAGACCATTTCGACCCCCACCAGTGGCTGTTTGCAAACCGATGAGATAGTTCCAGCCCTGCTCCAATGGAACAGTAAAGAAATCGAAAAGCTTTAATTCATCGATCGTGCTGCAAACCGAGGGGTGCGCTGCGAGCATCGCCTGCAACCAGGTAGTTCCGCTTCTTGGTGCGCCGATGATGAATACAAATTCTTTGTCGGAAATCATGCTCCTCCAATTCGAATAAGGACCAGGACAAACAAACAATTCTGAAATCAGCTAGCCGGCACCCGGTAATGACGGATCGCTGCGCGGCAAATTGATCTGAGCATCCAGAAAGTCTGCCGGCAGCCTTTCAAACTGCGAACTCGAAATGCGTTTCGTTTTGATCAGGTTGAAAAACTCCAGCTCCCTTTTCTTGCGTTCCGTTGGAATTTCGGAAACGCTCCAGTGCGAAAATTCATCGACATCGGTGAACTTGAGCTCGTAGAAAACTATCGTATCCAATGCTCCCTCATCCAAAGCCGGCTCCGACCGGAGTATTTCGTACAGGTCGGTTTTGTAGAACCGCGGGTTCAGTCCGTTGGGGAAGATCATTACTTCTCCGTTGATCTCAGAATTCGAAAGGTAATACTGGAATTGCAGGTCTCGATAAACGGTTTGACCGTAAAGAATCCAGCACTTTTTTCGGCTGTTCTTGAGTTGAACTAGAAATTGCCGAAAGGTCTCACGTGCTTCTTTTCTGAGCACCATATCGCCGTCCCACTTGCACGCATAGCTCATCGTGCACTTTGAAAGGCTCCAGTTGTAGTAATAACAAAGACTATGAACGGAATTCTCCGGTGAATTCGAATTTTCGGGACCGCAGCGCGCCAGCTTGAATGGATATGAATAAAACCGGATTTTGCCTTCCATGTCGTACTTTTGCTGGAAGGCACGCACAATTTCTGGCGTTCGGTCCTGACTCCCGTTATCGACGATGACGATTTCGTCGAAGATGGGGTGTATCGATCCAAGGCTGTGGTAGATCTTGTCTTCCTCGTTCTTGATGCGCAGCATTGCGCTAACTCCGGGTCTCTTGCCAGTGGCGCGGAGAACAAAATCGAAGTTCGAAAAGCCTTCCGCGTTTGTGAACGTTAATTCCGTTGCGAAGATCTGATCATAGAAATTCTGCCGCGTTAGAGGGAGCAGTCGCTGCTGTTCGCGAAGCCAGCGGCGAACTGGAGATGGGACTATATTTTTGGCAAGCGGCCGGAGTTGGCGCACGGCCTGTGAAGCAATACTTTTCATACGCGCGCCCACGGCACGAGGAGAATAAGATCTACGATGGACACGAGATAGTTATTTGTCAATGAAAGCCATTTCCCGAATTTTCGATTCGGCTGACTTCCCACTTCAGCATGGGCGTGATCACTCCGGCCCTGTTCACATTCAAGCTATAGCCGAGCTCCGAAACGTCGAAGGTCAGGACCTCGCTGTGCCGCGCCAGGGACTTCAGGTTATTGTGGGAGGCGACCGATAAGACGTAACGGCCGGGTCGCAACATACTACCGGGTACACTGCAAATGGACGTGTATCGCCCTGCCTCCCTGATCGACAGCTTTAGTCCGGCTGTATCTGTATCCCAGGATGACCATACGACGTTGCCCTGAAGGTCTTTGACTTGATACGTAATCGACACATCCTTGATTGGAGTTGAGATCGCATACGCCACCTCAACCCTGAATACACTGTCGAAACGAACAACGGGGACAGGCTGATAATCCTCGGACAGGATACGGACGCTTTCCAGATGGAATTCCTCCGCGGGAGAGACGCCTGCCGGATTTCTCCAGGTGGAAGACGCGGCAGCGTCAGCCGACAAGTACGCAGCAATCATGGCGGGCGCGTCTCCATCGAGTCGGACTTTGCCGTTTTCGAGCCATAAGGCGCGCCCGCAAAGGTTTCCGATCGAGGCCATATTATGGCTGACAAAAAGTACTGTGCGGCCCTGTCTTGCGACCTCATCCATCTTACCCAAACATTTTTTCTGGAATGCGGCATCCCCGACCGCGAGAACTTCATCGACAATAAGCACTTCGGGTTCAAGATGGGCGGCGACCGCGAATGCCAGACGCACAAACATGCCGCTGGAGTAGCGCTTGACGGGTGTGTCCAGGAATTTCTCAACCTCGGAGAATTCGACAATCTCGTCAAATCTCCTTTGAATTTCGGCTTTCTTCATTCCCATTATGGCGCCGTTCAAATAGATGTTTTCCCGTCCGGTCAGCTCCTGTTGGAAGCCTGTTCCCACCTCCAGCAGGCTGGCAACTCGCCCGAAAATTTCCGCATGGCCTTCGGTGGGACGGGTGATACGCGAGAGTATCTTGAGCAAAGTGCTCTTGCCTGCACCATTGCGGCCGATTAGACCAAGGACCTCGCCCCGTTTCAGTTCGAAGGAGACTTGGCGCAGAGCCCAGAAGGTTTGACTTTCCCTGGAAGTTCGACGATTGGAGCTGAAGAACGAACTCACCGTTTCCGAAATATGATCGCGTAGAGTGTCATTGCGAGACTTTCCCAACGTGATCTTGTACTTTTTGGAGAGGTCTTCCACTCGCAGGGCGATGTCACTCATGTTGTTTCAAAATACTTTCCTGCGACTTGACGAAGGTGGTTTTTGTTGGTCCCAACAATATCAGTGTCGTCCACATGGAGTACGACGTGTTCTTGGTTCTGGTCAATCCAACGAAATTGACGGTCAAACCGCTTTCCTGGAGATAAGAATGAAGCTCTTCTGCATTCCACTCTCGGATGTGATGCGGGTTCGGCGGCGGGCCGAGGTGGGTCCCGCCCCAGCGCACGTCGCGTTCAGGGGTTGAAAGTACAGCAAGGTGAGCATGTTGCAGCCAGTTTCGGAGAACTGATACAAACGGCCCCGGATCTTTCAAATGCTCGACAAGATCCGAGCACACAATGACCGACTTCTTCAGGACGTCTTCACTTAACAGAGCGGGCTCCGGATTCTCGAAATTGACTTCGATCCACTTTCCATCGGGGTACGCTTCGCGACAGTGCGACAGGTTCTTACCATGATCCATACCGATAGGCATGAGGCCATGACGCCGGCACGCTGTCACCAGTTTCTCGCCAAATCCACAACCCAGGTCCACCAGGTGGTGGCCACCTGCGAGTCTCGCGAGCAGCCCAGCAAGCTCGTAGACATCCGGCTGATAGATGGTGCCATCCGGGACATCCTCGAAGTATTGCGGCGAATCGCGTTCGATGTAGCCTGGCTTGATCTTGTATTTACTGGGCGAAAGTGCGGACACATTTTCGTGGCCCGCGGGTTTAGGCGGATCTTCGATGACCCTGCCCACCCAGCTCCGGACACGCTGCCAATTCATCCAGGAACGGGAAGACGAGTTTATGGTAGCCATAATTCTCTGTTACACCACGTCTGCAAAATCCTGTTCCGTGCGTTTGAAGAATAGTAAGCCACCCACAAAGAGCGCTGTCACGATTACCACGCTCAGCAACACGGGATAGAAGGGGGGATGGGCCTGACCCAGCAGCGCCCAGCGAAAACCCTCAATGACCCCAACCATCGGATTGAGACTGTAAAGAAACTGCCATTTCTGCCATTTCTCCGTGACGAGACTCGCAGAATAGGCGACCGGAGAAACAAACATCCAAATCTGAACGAGAAACGGAACAGCATGACCGATATCCCGGTATCGGACATTCAGGCTAGCCAGCCACAGTCCAATTGAGAGAGCAGCCATGAGACCGAGGAATAGAAATACCGGCAATAGCACAATGCCCCAATTTGGCGCGACACCATACCAAACCATCATGATGATCAAGATAACAAACGCGATTGCAAAATCCACAATCCCTGAAACTGCAGCGGAAATTGGAAGAATCAGTCTTGGAAAGTAGACCTTCGAAATCAAATTAGACTGGGAGACGACGCTGGCACTGCAGCGGGTGAGCGCACCTGCAAAAAAACTCCACGGCAGGAGGGCCGTAAATGCAAAAAGGGGATACGGGAGCCCATCCGAGGGAATCTCCGCAATACGATTGAATAACAGAGTGAAGACAACCATCGTCAGAAGGGGTTGTAGAACAGCCCACGCTGCGCCGATCGCGGTTTGTTTATATCGGATCTTGACGTCACGCCAGATCAGAAAATAGGTTAACTCGCGGTAAGCCCAGATCTCTCTTAGGCCAAGTGACAGCCAGCCACCGGAAGGCTCGATGCGAATTACCGAGATACCGACCTCCGACGCGAGCAACGTCTGTTGGAATTGAGAACTGGCTAATTCTGGATCTCGTTCAGTGACCGCCATCAACCATTCCTTTCAAAGAAAAACTTATATCACATGGATGATTGAAGCTTCCGCGACCAAGGTGTTTCCAAGGCCTGATTGTGTTCGCTTGCCTGAGGCGCGACGTAGATGAAGCCGGGCACGGTTAGGAAATCCCCCCTGTCAGTCATCGAACCCGCCCCCTCAAGAGCGACTTCATTCGATCGTAGGTACATAGCGACATTCCGCTCTAATATCGCTTCAATCCAAAATGGCGATTCTGCCTGAAGCAAAACCGGAGGGATCATCACTTCGCGAGCGTGCCGACGGAGCTCTGGTTCCGAGCGAGCCTATAAATCGTACTCGCGCGCAGTCCGGTCCACGGCAACCGATACCTGACGACGGCTTTCAATCCGGCCGACCGCGCGCGCGGTGATCAACCACATTGAAAGCAATCCAGTGTACAGCCAACTAGCCTTGGCGGGGGACTGCTTTTCATGTCTGCGGTTATAGTCGTTGCTTATCGCGCGAATATGTCTCTGCGGGACTGGCCGGGGGATTCGAAAAGGCTTCGAGCAGGGCCTTCCTCAGGTCCAATTTCGGGAGCTTCTCCCGCAGATCCAGCAAGTCCTGATTACTTTCCATCGAATTTCCCAGGGCAGAAGCATCGGGAGCATATAGCGCCAGGCAAAGCTTGGGAGAGGGGAGTTCCAAACGAGGTCTTCCACAAAGCTCGCGTCCTTCAAACACGGTAGTGCGCCATTTGCTGTACTTGTAGAACGTCTATCGTTGGCGTATACATGATCGCCGACTGGGAGGAAGCCGTGCCATGCCGTTCAGGAGTCCTCCAACCGGCCGGTTGCCGGTGCAAATAACGTAAGGAAGTAGGCGAATTTGGCTACCGGTGAAAAATCAGCGCAAAACACTGAAATGGTGCCCCTTATGACCAATATCGCTA
>Ga0184628_10000243_pt1 | contig 32637 bp, 33 predicted proteins | sample PLM4_5_b1_FD_133149 | JGI IMG/M metagenome (GOLD analysis project Ga0184628, IMG submission 133149) | Groundwater sediment microbial communities from an aquifer in East River, Colorado, USA - PLM4_5_b1 | ecosystem: Environmental > Terrestrial > Soil > Riparian zone | place: USA: East River...
ACTCCTCCTGAAATGACTCCTCCTGAAATGATTCGCCGCCTTTGCCATTAATAATCAAAGTGTCACGAAATATAAATAGCGCCGAAAGGCGCACAACCAGGACGGAGATTACGATGAAACCTCTAAGAAATCAGTTCGTAGCTTTTGCGGTTGGGATGACCATGGCGATGTTGACGGTTGTGAGTATTCCGGCTGTCGTCCACGCTCAGTCGGCGATGCAGGTGAATATACCGTTCGATTTCTACATCGGTACTCAGAAGTTTCCGTCGGGAAACTACAAAGTCGAAGTTTCCGGCGTGTATGTGAAAGTGTCCGATAAAGAAGGACACGCTGCCTTTGCTCTGACGAATGCGGTTCAAAACCCCGAATCGAGGACGTTGAGCGTCGGGAAGCTGCTATTCACACGCTACGACAGCTACTTGTTCTTGTCGGAGGTGCGCAGGGCCGGATATTCAAACGGCAATGGGTTGATCCCATCCCATCTCGAATCCCAGATTGCTAAGAACGGTGTCGACAGACAGCAGCTTGCCTTCAGCGCGACTCACTAACGAAGAGAGCGCAGAAATCAGAACCCATCCCCCCGGGCTCTGAGGCGAAGGGCACTCAGGGATATCCTGCCGAGTGTCCTTCGCATTTTTGGCGAGCATCAACGGCATCCGATAACCGCATTCAAAAAGTGGAGAACGTCATGAAACATGCTGGCGACATCCTGATCGGGTTCGTGGCCGCGACAACCATTGCGATACTGATGGTTGTGAGCGTTCCTGCTGTCACCCCAACCCAAACAATGATGAATCGGATTGCGCCGTTTAACTTCTACACCGGTAGTCCGCGAATCTCATTCAGAGGTCACCGCTTCTGGGTTCTCAGCTCGTATACGAAGGTGTCGGACGGAAAGGGACATATCCGACATATATTGGCAGAATCGTCAATCTCATCTCTCTCATTTAGAGTTACCGGAACAGGGCCGCACTTGATAAGCCGCAACGACAATGACTACTTTTTCTCTGAGATACGCGGCCCCGAGTACAACTTCGCTCATGGGTTGATCCCATCGCATCCTGAAGGTCTGTTTGGGCACGACAGCAGTAACAATGCGATGACTGGATATATCAACGCTCGCCAGCTATGAAGTGAAATCAGATCTCCGGTGGGTTCCGACGAGAAAACCGAAATGGCAATGTTGGCGGTCGCGAATGTTCCTGCAACGGAAACAAATCTGTTCACAGCCTTATACATTGCATGCTAGCTTGCACGAGCAACTACCAACATTCCTGGTCGTTTGCGGTGATGGGAAATGTCTGACCTTAATAATCCATTGTCTCTCCTGTCAATCTTTCCGGAGACCCCGGAAGAAAAAACTCTTCAGCTGCTGGTGCAACTTGCCGTAGAAGTGGCTGGCGCGGACGAGGGTTCGATCCTTGTACTCGATGAAGCGACACAGGAACTCGTTTTCGCAATGACCGTTGGACCGCGCCTTTCAGAGCGCCAGTTGCGCGGTCAGCGTGTTCCTGTTGGTAAGGGCATTACTGGACTGGCGGCAATTACCCGTGAGGTTCAGACGGGTGTCCCCACGTTCATGACGATTGAACAGTCGACGGAACGCAGACCGGCAAATGAACCTACGGCAGTTCTGGCTGCGCCGATGCTTGTGGCTGACGATGTCGTGGGGGTGGTCACCGCGGTCAGTTTCACGCCGGATTTTCGCTTTAAAGGCAGAGAAGTGGAACTTTACGGTAAATTTGCGTCGGTCGCAGGCATTCTCGTGGAACGAAGACGCCGGCTGGATCACTTCGAAGCACTCCAGAACTCAAGCGTAAATGAGGGGAATAACCAGCGAGAGGCATTGGAAAGCCGCATCATTAGCAGCGTGCGCCGTCTGATTCATTCGCGACCTGATGCGCTCGAAAATATTGCGGCGATGTTGGATTCGGTTGAGAATCTGACGACTCCGCTTTAAGCGAAACCCAATGTATCAATCGGACCTTGCGATATTGGTACGGTCCAGCCTGGACGGAATACTCGCCACTGATTTCCTCGTCGAAATCCGAGTCCCCAGCGACCTGAGTAAGAGCTCATTGAACGCTGGACTGGCTGGATTAAAAGCCAAATTTAAGTCCTTGGGAAAGATAGCCGGGATATGATCGCCGTCTGGGTCCCTGACCGAAACAGCTCGCCGGAGATTCGATGGAGCGGAGACGTGAGCCAATGCTGAAATGGAGTTTGACGCAGGATTCATTCAATAAGCTGCTGATGCGTCTGGGTTCAAACCTGGACGACGCGGGTCTTGAGTACGAAAGGATCCGAGGCCGTTTGATTAAATACTTTGAGTGGCAAAAATGCCCCGATCCCGAAGAACTGGCGGACGAAACAATAAATCGCGTGACGAGGGGACTGGAATTTGGCAAAGAAATCTGGACAAGCAACCCTCTCAGCTTCTTCTATGGCGTTGCTCGAAATGTCGCAAGGGAACAATGGGGAAAGAAGGAAACCATTTCTTTGGATCAACTCGGCCCAGGGGACCACAACTTGAGACAACACGAAGAGGTTTCCGAACCAGAGAAATCCAGGGATGAGGAATTTTACTGCCTCGAGAAATGCGCCGGTGCTCTACCGGATGCTCAGCGCAATATGATCGTCAGTTATTACTTCGGCGAAAAAAGCTTGAAGATACACAGGCGAAAGGAACTGGCCAACGAGTTCGGAATCAGCATGAATGCGCTCAGGATCCGTGCCCACCGTATTCGAGAGGAACTCGAGGCCTGCGTAGCCGGCTGCGTTGCACGAAAGCCGGAGTGACCGCTGATCCGGGGCTGAAGAATGGAGGAAATCCTATGGACAGGGAAATTGACGAGAGCCAGATAGTCCGGTATCTGTTGCGGGATTCAAATGACGTGGAACTGTGCGATGACGAATTTCAGCAAATCGAAATGCGCTACCTCGCGGATCACGATTTTTTCCAGCAAATTATTGCGATCGAAGATGAACTGATCCAGTCGTATGCCAACGGTGAATTGTCTGACGAGGAGAAACTTCGTTTCGAGCGCTTGTATCTCAACGACCCTGCAAAATCGGAGCGAATTCGGTTTTCGCGCAGCCTGAATGACTGGTTTGGCGACAAACGGGAATAGATGAGATCCGCTGTCACTCCGGAGGTCTTTCCTCGTTGCGGCTCAGGCTGTAGCGGGAAAGAGTCGGAATTATTCGCGCGCAGTCCGCGACAGTCCGGCCTGGTCATTCGCCCTTCCCGGAATCGTTCAAAAGAGCATCTTGAAACAAGGCGTCACCCGAAATCACAAATGATGGGAACGGAGGGAAACGAAGCGCGAGAGCGGCTGAAGGAAGTATTCTTTGCAGCAGTGCGATCAGCCCTTGGGTGGCCCTCTGCTTCGGACTCCTGTCGAGCAACCACCACAGGATCACGGACAGGTGCAAAAGATAGAGCAGCCGACCCAGGGCATTGGCCAGTCTCGTGGCGGGCGCGTCAGTAGCTCCAAAAACAGCATCGTGAAAGATAGTCTCCACCCGCAGCCGTGAGAATGCTGTGCTTTGCGAAAAGATTCCTTCGCTTGAATCTCCGACCAGTACGGGGACCAGAGCCGCAAGCGTGCTTCGATGCGGACCGAGGACTTCCAGGCTCGTTTTCAGTGCGAAAATAAATCTTTCCCGCCACTTTCCCGAGCGCGGTTCTGCAACTCGCGAGGCGAAATCGGCGGATAGCCGGTCGTAGAGCTCGATAACGACGGCGCGTTTGTTGGGAAAATACTTATATAGAAGCCCGACGCTCACTCTTGCATCATCGGCAACATTGCGCAAAGTAGTCGACGCGTAACCATGCTCGGCAATGAGCCGAGTCGCTGTCTCATATAAGCGCTCGCGCATTTCCTGCCCCTGCGGTGTAGTACCCGCAGGCCGTCCACGCCGCCGGCGTTCATTCTTCGAAGGAGCTTCAATCCGCGTTTGTGTGTTGACTTTTTTAGTAAACATGTTTACTTATAATTATCATGGATGAAGGCAATCTGCAATCCTCCGGACCGCACCTCATCCTTTACGATGGCGTTTGCGGATTGTGCAATCGCCTGACCGCTTTTGTTCTGAAACGCGACAAGAAGGCTCACTTTAGATTCACCTCTCTTCAAAGCGCCAAAGGGCAGTCTCTGCTTCGACAATACAATCGTAATCCAGACGATCTCGATACCATTTACGTCATAGCGAACTATGACTCTGGAAAGGCAGTACTGATCGATCGGGCCCGCGCCGGCTTGTTTGTTCTGAAAACGCTGGGCGGTCCCTGGCGCTGGGCCGGAATCCTCGGAGTTTTGCCGGACTCACTCCTGAACTTCGGTTACGACAGCCTCGCCCGCATCCGATATCGCGTTTTTGGCAAATATGACCGATGCATTCTGCCGAATGTTGCACATCGGGAAAGGTTCATTGACCTATGAGAATTGTTATTCCTGGAGGCAGCGGAAAGGTCGGCACAATTCTTGCCCGGGCTTTCCATGCGGACGGTCACGATGTCCTGGTATTGAGCCGCAATCCGAAACATTCGTCATGGCGTGGGATGGCGTGGGATGGTAGAACGATGTCGGATTGGGCGGATGAAATCGATGGCTCCGACGTCGTTATTAATCTGGCCGGTCGAAGCGTGGATTGCCGATACACCCACGCGAACCGCGAATCAATACGAAACTCAAGGCTGGAATCCACACGAATTGTCGGTGAAGCAATAGCGCAGGCTTCCAATCCACCACGCGTATGGCTGCAGGCCAGCACAGCCACCATCTACGCGCATCGTTACGATGCGGCAAACGATGAAAACTCGGGATTGCTCGGCGGCAACGAACCCGATTCGCCGGACACGTGGCGATTCAGCATCGATGTCGCTACGGCGTGGGAGCGAGCCCTGAACGACGCACGCACTCCCAGGACGCGCAAGGTGCTCATGCGTTCTGCGATGACGATGAGCCCGGACCACGGGGGAATTTTTGACGTCCTTCTGAGGCTGGTGAGATACGGCCTGGGTGGAAGCGTTGGAGACGGCCGCCAATTCGTCTCGTGGATTCATGAACGGGACTTTGTATCGGCGATCCAGTGGCTGATCGATCATGATGATATTGCGGGACCCGTGAACCTCGCCTCGCCCAACCCGCTGCCCTATTCCGAGTTCATGCGTATCCTGAGGTCCGTCCGAGGCGTTCCTGTCGGACTGCCCGCGACAAAATGGATGCTCGAGGTCGGCACGTTCTTTTTGCGAACCGAGAGTGAGCTGGTTCTGAAAAGCCGGCGGGTTATTCCGGGCCGCCTCCTGAACTCAGGCTTTCAATTTCAATTTCCAGCCTGGGCCGAAGCGGCACGCGACCTTTGCAGCCGCTGGGAATCGGGGACGGAGAGGAAACTGGCTTCATGAATGCCACGACCCAACACCTCCTTCTGAGTATTCAAATTGCCATTGGTTGTCTTCTCGACAGCTTCGATTAATTGGGGAACGAGGGTCTGACCCCTCATTTTCCAATCTAGATGGCCTTGCCGAGAACGCGGAGAAGGGCCTGATTGAATTTCGGAGAATCATCGAGTTCGGATCCTTCCGCAAGCAAGGCATAGCCATACAGGATATTTGCAAAATCATCCAGCAACGGATCGGCTGCATTCTGCTTCAGCCTTTCGCCCATCTTGACAACGATCTCGTGATCCGGATTGATCTCCATGATCCGCTTCTGTTTCGTCGACTCGCCCTTCGCCTGGTTCATCAGCTTTTCCAGATTTGGACTCATGTCCTGATCTGCTACAACCAGACATGCCGGCGACGACGTCAGCCTTCCGGACAACCGCACCTGGCGGACGCGCTCGTCCAGTTTCGATTGCAGAGTGTCCATCAGGCTCGACAGTTCCGCTCCCTTAGCCGTCAGATCGCGATCGTCTCCAATGTCGGCGAGACCTTTCGCAACAGACTTCAAATGTTTCCCTTCGAATTCAAATATCCACTGAACGAGGATCTCATCCACAGGATCCACAAGGAACAACACTTCGTAGCCCTTCGCCTGGAATGCCTCGAGATGCGGCGAATTCTCCACCGCGCGGCGCGACGGCCCGGTGAGAAAGTAAATCGATTTCTGGTCGGGCTTCATGCGGCTCACATAGTCGGCAAGCGTTGTGAGCTTTTCCGGGTCGTTGGACGACTCGAAGAGATAGAGGTGCAGCAGCTTGTCCTTGTTGTCGAAGTCAAAGCCTGCGCCTTCCTTCAACACGCGTCCGAAGTTCTTCCAGAACTGGTTGTACGTCTCCGGTTCGTTCTTGAGCATGTCTTCAAACGAATCGAGAACCTTCCGTGTCAGCCACTTTCGGATTTGTGCGATGTGACGGTCTTCCTGCAGCCGCTGGCGTGAAACGTTCAGTGGCAGGTCCGCCGAGTCCACAACACCTCGAACGAATCTCAGGTACGACGGCAGCAGATCCTCGCAGTGTTCCATGATCAAAACACGCCGCACATAAAGGTGGAGTCCGAACTTCCCGGTCTGCTGAAACAAATCGAAAGGAGCCTGTGAGGGAATGAAAAGCAGCGACTGATACTCCGACCTGCCTTCGGCCCGGTACGACCAGGATTTCAGCGGCTCGTTCCAGTCATGCGAAATGTGTTTGTAGAATTCCTTGTATTCGTCTTCAGTAACTTCGCTACGAGGCCGCGTCCAGATCGGCTTCATGGAGTTCAGGGGTTTATCATCGGCCTTCCCCTCTTTTTCCTTGAAGCGAATGGGATGCGTGACGAAATCCGAATACCGCTGGACGATTCGTGAAATGACGTACTTATCGGTAAAATCCTCGACCTGATCGTCTTCTTCAAATTTCCGAAGATGAAGCGTGATTGAAGTACCGCGGGAGAACCTGTTGCCTTCGGCAATCGTGTATGTACCGTCGCCGGTGGATTCCCAGCGTGTCGCCTGGGATTCACCGGCGCGGCGTGTCACCAGTGTCACCAGATCCGCCGCCATGAATGCGGAATAGAAGCCGACTCCAAACTGCCCAATCATGGAAGCCGCCGTATCCGGCGATTTGCTTTCCTTCATTTTTTCAAGCAAATCGCGGGTGCCGGACTTCGCAATGGTTCCGATGTGCGTGATTACCTCTTCACGGCTCATCCCGATTCCATTGTCGTGGATTGTGAGCGTTTTCGCTTTCGGGTCGCTTTCGATGAGGATCTCGTAGCGATCGTCCTCACCGATCAGTTCCGGATTGCTCAACGCTTCAAAACGAAGCCGGTCGATCGCATCGGATGCGTTCGAGATCAATTCGCGGATGAATATTTCCTTGTTGGTATATAGAGAATGGATCATCAATTCCAGGACCTGACGCGCTTCGGCCTGGAACTGGAATGTTTCGACGTTCGAGCTCACCAGTACACCTCCGACTTAGAAGTGTAGCTGAAAACTCAAAAAGCGAAGCGACGCGTCACGTTTCGAGCGGGACGCGCCGCATCCTTACACCGCCGTTTGGGGGGAGGGGCGGCAACACCAACTTGGTGGATAACCATCAAGCAACTTTTGATTTTTTGTTCGCCTGCCAGCGTTCGAAATCAGAGCCCATGATGAAAAATTTCCGCCCGATCTGAACGATGCGAATGCGCTCTTCCTCAATGATTCTGCGGAAATGCCGTACCGAGAACCCAGCCATACCGGCGGCGTTCGGAATATCCAGAAACATCTTCTTCGATTTTTCCTGAACAGTTGCTTTCATGTCTTCCTCCTGTGACGTGACTGTCAGAGGAAGAAATGCACATGAAGGGCCATTCCGTTAGTTCATGGGTTCCATGAAGGGATAACGGTAGTCTTTCGCGGGATTGTGGGTTTCTTTTATGGTGCGGGCACTGATCCAGCGGAGAAGGTTCATCATGGATCCGGCCTTGTCGTTGGTGCCGCTAGCACGGGATCCGCCAAACGGCTGCTGGCCGACGACAGCTCCGGTAGGCTTGTCATTGATGTAAAAATTTCCCGCGGAATAGCGGAGAAGAGTGCTTGCTTCGTCAATGGCACGCCGGTCATTTGCCAGTACAGCACCGGTTAATGCATACGGAGATGTCTGATCGATGACTTCCAGAATCGAACGCCAATCTCTTTCCGGATAAACGAAAACCGTCGCGACCGGACCGAAGATCTCTTCGCACATTGTGGAATACGCCGGATTGTTCGTAACAATTAGTGTCGGTCGAATGAAGTAACCGACGGAGTCGTCTCCAGTACCTCCGGCAGCAATCGCGGCTTCCGGAGAATGGCGGGCCGCATCAATATATCCCGAGATCTTCTGGAACGCTTTGGCATCGATGACCGCACCCATGAAATTCGAAAAATCCGCGACATCGCCCACCTTGATTTCGTTGATTGTCGCGACTAATCGGTCTCGCATTCCTTCCCACATCGCATCCGGCAGATAGATCCGAGAAGCGGCACTGCATTTCTGACCCTGGTACTCAAAACCTCCCCGGATGATTGCCGTGATGACCGCGTCCACATCGGCGCTTGGATGAGCGATGATGAAATCCTTACCTCCGGTCTCGCCAACAAGACGCGGGTAGGATTTATAGTTCGCGATGTTCTCACCAACTCTCCGCCACATTCCATGAAATACCTTGGTCGATCCCGTGAAATGGATTCCAGCGAGATCGCGATGCTGTAGCGCAGCCTCACTGATAGTTGCAGCGTCCCCCGGCACGAAATTGATCACTCCCGGCGGAAGGCCTGCGGCTTCGAAAAGTTTCATCAACTGGTAATTGCTATAGACGGTTGTGCTCGCGCACTTCCAAACCACCGTGTTTCCCATCAGCGCTGGCGCCGACGGTAGATTTCCGGCAATAGCCGTGAAATTGAACGGCGTGACGGCGTAAACAAAGCCTTCCAGCGGACGGTAGTCCAGGGAATTGGAGACGCCTTCGGGCGAAATTGGTTGGTCCGCTTGAATCTGCCGGGCGAAGGCGACGTTAAATCGAAGAAAATCGATCATTTCACATGCTGAATCGATTTCAGCCTGATAAACGGTTTTACTCTGGTTAAGCATAGTCGCGCCATTCAGGATATTCCGCCACGAACTGCTCAGAAGATCGGCCGCCCGCAGGAATATCGCCGCACGGTCTTCAAATTTCCAGGAGGCCCATTCCCGATGCGCATCCGTTGCCGCGCGAATCGCCTGGTCCACCTCCGGCGCACCCGCCTTGTGCCATGTCGCCAGGACGCGCCCATGATCATGCGGCATCACGACGGAAGCTATATTGCCCGTGCGAACATCCCTGCCTCCGATGCGCAATGGGATCTCGATCGTACCCGCAGACATTTCCTGTATGGAAAGCTTCAGAGACCGCCGTTCCGCGGTTCCCGGCGCATAAGTGCGAACGATTTCATTTGAAGGTCTGGTGGGGTCCATCAGAACGGACACGTTGCGTTGAGATTGCGATCCAGTTCGCCCTTGGAATTCGTGAAAATAATTCGAACGTTCCCCTTTCGATAGTCCGAAACGATGTCACACACCGTTTTCCAGCCGCGATCATATGGTGGATTCTCCAACCAGACAGGTCCGCCGGATTTCCGAAGATGCAGAACGGAGATGGGACCGCCGACGGTAGTATCCAGGTCAGAGGACTCGAGAATTGCCTGATGCAACGCGGCGGCCGCATCGGCAGACTTTGGCATCGTGCCATTTTTCGAGATCAGCCAGCGCGACAAACTGCTCGATGGCCTGTTTGTGATGAACCCTTCACCGCGGCACAACTGAGGGTCCGTTGGATTCTTTCCGCAAATCATTGGTTGGCCATTTGAAACTCCCGCGGAAATCAGCAGAACATTGGTGCTGTTTTTGAACGGCAATCCAAGCATCACGCCCAGCAGGATTTCATTCACAGGCCGCGCAAGCAAGTAATCATTCCGCGCAATGAATGAGTTGAAGAGTTCACCCGAGATGCTGCTTAGCCCTGAAACAGCAAACGCAACGCCAGACTGCACAAACACCTTGGGTGTACCGTCAATGTACCCAAACTGTTTTCCGGAATCGTCGATGAATGTGGATCGTGTATCGGAAGCGATGACGATGCCGTCATCCACCACGACAGCTCCAATGAAAGTGCCCCCAAACCGAATTTTTGGAGCTTTCGCCGGAAGCAGGGAGATGACGACCAGCAGCAATAAAAACCGATATTGCACCCTCTATTTCTACATCGAGGCCGGATGGCGTGCAACCGGGCAATATCACTCCGCGGCAGCCGAGCAGAAATGTCCCTGGGGAGTCAGGGTAGAATCGATGGCCCGGCGTACCGCCGAACAAACATTCGAGAATCATTCCAATCGGAGCGCCAACGAGAACGAGTGATCGGCTGTTTCGATGACCTTATCGGCTGAACCAAAAAGCGATTCGATGGGCAAACGGCGTCAAAATCGCCCGTCCTGGGCAATCTTGATAAAATCTTTATTTGACCCTTACAGCTCTACAAAGCTACAAACTTGTCTCAACACGATGAAGTGTTGTTGACGATGAAGTCCTCTCGGCCGGAGCGGCCCCGAGGGCTTTTTGGCTTTATAGGGACTTTTTTTCGGACATCGCAGTCCATGGCATGCGCGGCAGCATCCCATGGGCTTTTTTTGTGTCCGGATGAATCTAAACCAAAACGTGTTACTGGAGGGGTCTCCAAATGAAAAAATTAACTTTCTCGGCCAAATTAAGTCGCCTGTACAACCGGCTGCACGATGCGGAATGGCGTAGATATGCAATGCTCCTGATTGCTGGAAAAGGCGCGGCTCTTGCGCTGTTGCTTCTCGCAGTGGGGATTATCAATCCCGGACTGTTGGGAATGGCGTCACACGCAGCGGAAGATCCGGTCCTCAGGGGTAATGACATCGTCAACCCGCTGAATACGATGTGGACCTTGATTGCCGCCTTCCTCGTATTCGGCATGCAGGTCGGCTTCACCATGCTGGAAGCCGGGTTCTGCCGGTCGCGCGAAACGGTCAACGTCCTCATGGAATGTATTGTGGACACCTGCCTCTGCGGAATCCTCTTCTTCGCCTGGGGCTTTGCGTTCATGTTCAGCCACGGCAACGGCCTGATTGGTTACCACTGGTTCTTCCTGAACGGTGTACCTGCAACTTATGAAGCTTCGGGCGTGGCCTTCCTGGCCTTCTGGCTGTTCCAGTTTGCTTTTGCGGATACCTGTTCCACCATCACTTCCGGTGCCATGATCGGACGCACGGGCTGGACCGGAGATTTGCTTTACAGCTTCGCGGTGTCGGGATTCATCTATCCCATCATTGGGCACTGGGCCTGGGGGCCAGACGGGTTCCTGGCCACCATGGGCAGCGAGGGGAACTTCCTGTCGTCGCTTGGAATGAACTTCCATGACTTCGCAGGATCGACGGTGGTCCACACAATCGGCGGAATGGTCGCACTGGCCGGAGCGATAGTCCTTGGTCCCCGCATTGGCCGCAAATTCAAGCGGGACGGCGGCGGCCCCATGATGCCGCACGATCTCACGATCGCCGCGTCTGGCGGTCTTCTTCTGTGGTTCGGCTGGTATGGATTCAATCCTGGCAGCACGCTGTCTGCGATGGACTTTGAAGGTATTGGCCGTGTTGCCGCGAACACAACGCTGGCTGCTTGTGCCGCGGGTCTTACTGCAATGATGGCCGCGTATTGGCTGAGCAAGAAATGGGATGTCAGCTACACCGTTAACGGATTCCTTGCAGGTCTTGTTGCCATCACCTGCCCGTGCTACTGGGTCAGCCCCGCTGGCTCCATTTTGCTTGGCGGTGTTGCCGGATTCATTGTAGTCGGTGGAGTTGAGCTCCTTGAATATCTGCGCATCGACGATCCGATTGGAGCCGTCCCGGTCCATGGGATGTGCGGTATCTGGGGAACATTGTCGCTGGGTCTTTTTGCTTCCGGACAATATGGAGTGACTGGCGTGTTTGCGGCGGATAATTCAGCCCCGTTGACGGGACTGTTTTATGGTGGCGGAACCAAGGTGCTGATGGCGCAAGTCGTTGGCAGCGCGATAGTCACTGTTGCAACTCTCGGAGTCGGTCTCGTCGTTATGTACGTTGTAAATGGGATCGGAATCCTTCGCGTCTCCGCCGAAGGCGAACGCTACGGTCTCGATCTGCACGAGCATGGAATTTCTGCGTATCCGGAGTACGTCATTGCCGCAGCGGCGATGCCGGCCGGAATGGCAGGCCACTCGACGGATATGGCGGCTGTCGCCCATACTGCACCCAAAACCGCTCGATAGTCATGAATGCGCGGTCCATCGCTCCGATGGACCGCGCGGTCATATAGTGTTCCTCCCGCATTCTTCATTCAATTCCCTCAGTGTGAATGCCAATCCAGCAACCTTTTCCTGTACCATCTTGCTTCGCGTTTTTATACAAAACTGATGCAGGAGACCTGATGAATATTCGCCGGCTGTTGCAACCTATGGGATTTCGGTTCTTCCTGCTGATTCTTGTGATGTTTCAGCTATTTCAACTAACAGCGCTCTTGCCAGCGTCAATGTACTGGCCTTCCCACGTTGTCGCGTTGCTCATTGGCCTGGGCCTTTGGCGTCTTATGATAAGAATCGCCAGGGTTGACCAATAATTCGGTATTCTCCCCGCCTTTCGGAGCCGGCTCCGACATAACTGTATTGACATACGTTGATATCTCTTTTATAAATCCTTTACGCGTCACGATGAAGTGCGCTGCTTGACAACGAAGTCCTCAATTTCAATTCGAAATTTGAGGGCTTTTTTCTTTTAGCAGGACAAAGCAGTCTTACGTTTTGACAACGACGTCCAGGGTTGAGGCAATCGGCCTCTCACCCGTGGGCGTTTTTTTATTGGCGCAGACGATTTCGTGACACGAATTCATTCAAGGAGAAGATTCATGAAGAAGATTGCTTCAGTTCTCTTGCTGCTTCTGTTCTGTAGCAGCATTGGTTGCGGCCTGGTCTATGGGCAAGACCGCGCAGCGGATCCTGGCGGAGGGAAAACTGGAGGTATCGCCGATGTTCCCGCCGCCAAGGCCGGGGAACCGACTCCGGCAGAAGTTGCCGATGCCGTCGGGCATGTTCGCGTTTCGATCAATATGATGTGGACGCTGATCACCGGATTCCTGGTCATGTTCATGCAGGCCGGATTCGCAATGGTGGAAACGGGACTGACTCGTGCCAAGAACGTCGCACATACCATGGCGATGAACTTCATGGTGTATCCGCTTGGCATGCTCGGATTCTATATCGCAGGATTTGCCCTGATGTTTGGTGGATTGGGCGCGATCGGAACCATGGGTGGCTATGCCGGTCTGAACCATGAAGTCTCCATTCAGCTGTTCGGTAAAACCTTCGGCCTGTTTGGAGGCACGGGTTTCTTCCTGACAGGCACTTCCTATGACGTCGCAGTAATCACGCTGTTTCTCTTCCAGATGGTCTTCATGGATACCACCGCCACAATTCCGACCGGAGCATTGGCGGAGCGTTGGAAGTACTCGTCATTCATGATCTACGGCTTGCTTGTCAGCACAGTCTTGTATCCCATATATGGCAACTGGGTGTGGGGCGGCGGCTGGCTGGCGATGCTGGGGCAGAACTTTGGCCTGGGTCATGGTCACGTGGATTTCGCAGGTTCCTCGGTAGTGCACATGACTGGCGGCGTCATTGCGCTGATTGGAGGCTGGCTGGTCGGCGCGCGCATCGGAAAGTACAACAAGGACGGATCGGCGAACCCGATCCCCGCGCACAACATTCCGATGGCCATTATCGGAACCTTCATCCTGGCCTTCGGCTGGTTTGGATTCAATCCCGGCTCCACATTGGCTGGAACAGACCTTCGGATCGGCATCGTCGCAGTGAATACGATGCTGGCGTCTGCAACAGGGGCCGTTATTGCGACTCTATGGATGTGGAAAATTCGAAGCAACAAACCCGATCCCAGCATGATGTGCAACGGCCTGCTCGCTGGCCTGGTAGCGATCACGGCCCCCTGCGCGTTTGTGAGTCCGTTCGTGGCGTGCATCATCGGACTGATTGCCGGGGTGCTAGTCGTGGAAGGGGCATTCTTCATCGAACGTGTCCTGAAGATCGACGATCCGGTTGGTGCAATCGCCGTTCACGGCATTAACGGCGCCTGGGGAGTACTGTCGATCGGGCTGTTCGCTGACGGAACTTACGGAGATGGATGGAATGGCGTGGCGGGCCCGATGAAAGGCCTGTTTTACGGCGGCGGCATGTCGCAGCTAACGGCGCAGATCATCGGAGTGGTTGCCAACATTGTCTACATTGGGATCGCCTCGCTGATCATCTTTAAGCTGCTCGATATGATCGTCGGAAACCGCGTTTCCGCCGCTACGGAAATCGAAGGGCTGGACATTCCGGAAATGGGCAGCATCGGATACATCAATGCAGACGACGAATCGGCGGATGGTCCTTTGCACGCGAGAACCTAGCTGTATTCTGTCGGAATAGAGACCGCCGCGCCGATCGACGGATTGGCGTGGCGGTCTTCTATTTCACCCCTCAAGCATTGTGAGACACTGCTGACCCATGGAATTTCCACTCTGGAGTATCGGACCATTCGTCCTGCTGCTACTGTCGATTGCGATCATTCCCCTGCTCGTCCCTCACTGGTGGGATAAGAACACAAACAAGCTGCTTCTCAGCCTCGCAGTCTCGATACCAGTGCTCACGGTGATCGTTCCCGCCGCCCCGCACCTGCTGCTGGATTCGATGAAGGACTATATTTCTTTCATCGTCCTGCTTGGCGCGCTGTTCGTCATCTCCGGCGGGATTTTCATCAAGGGCGAAATGGCCGGAACGCCGCTGGTCAACACTGTTTTCCTCGCAATAGGCGCCGTCCTGGCCAATCTCATTGGAACAACCGGTGCGTCGATGCTCCTGATTCGCCCCTATCTGCGCGCAAATCACGCCCGCCAGCACCAGTCTCATCTTGTTGTTTTCTTCATCTTCATTGTCAGCAATGTCGGCGGGGCCTTGACGCCCTTGGGAGACCCGCCACTGTTTCTCGGATTTCTTCGGGGCGTGCCCTTTCAGTGGACGCTCACGCTGTTTCCAATCTGGGCTTCGGCAGTTGCGGCACTTCTGGTTGCATTCAATTTCTACGATCAATACGTTTTCCTGCAGGATGACCTCGCGGTGCACGGCGCGCTTGCGGAGAAGGTCCAGCCTCGTCGAAGGGTGCAAATTGAAGGTGGATTGAATTTCCTGTTCCTCGGCGGCGTGATGGCCGCAGCAGTTCTCAGCGGATACTTCGCCTGGCCCCGAGGCATACAGGAAGGACTCATGATTCTGATGGCCGTGTTGTCGTGGTACACCACACCCAAAAACATTCATCACGCCAATCACTTTCACTTTGCCGCCATCGCTGAAGTCGCGGCACTCTTTCTTGGAATATTCGTGACGATGATTCCCGCTCTGGAAATTCTGAACGCGCGTGCGGGCGCGTTGAACCTGCGAACGCCCTGGCACTATTTCTGGCTGTCGGGAGGCCTTTCAAGCTTCCTGGACAATGCTCCAACCTATCTCACCTTCACTGCGATGGCTTCGGGTGTCGTCGGGACCAGTGCGGAAAACCTGAAGGGGCTGCTGCAAACGGAACTCGGAACGCTGTTGTTGCGAGCGGTGTCCTGCGGGTCCGTATTTATGGGTGCGAACAGCTATATCGGCAACGGCCCGAATTTCATGGTCAAGAGCATCGCCGAACATCACAAGGTGAAGATGCCGTCATTTGGCGGTTATCTTGTATATTCGGGCGCCATTCTCATTCCACTGTTTGTCCTTCTGACGTTCATCTTTTTTGTGTAGAAGTTCGATCCTGCTACCATCGTAACCATGCCCACGGACGTACAGGTCCTCCGTGATCGTAGCGACAAATTCAAATTCGACTATCCGATTGCTGTGATCGTACTTGGAATCTGTACGACGGCAGCCATATTCCTCCGCTCGCGCGTTGCCATCACGAACATCGCCATGCTCCACCTGCTGGGAACGATCGTCGTTTCCGTCACCTGCCGAAGGGCCGTGGCCGTCTTGAGTGCCCTTGCCGGAGTCGCATCTTTTTATTACTTCTCCGTCCCGCCCTGGAATAGCTTCGTCCTGGAGGACTACAGCTATGTTGCAATTCTCATAACAACATTGGCGGTGTCCCTTGTCATCACGACGCTGACCGTCAAGATTCGAGCTCAGACCGAACGCGCACTGGACCGCGAGGCACAAGCCAGAGCGATGTATCAATTGAGCCGTGACCTTTCATCGGAAACGGCTGTCCTGGATGCAGCTCGAACCGCATTGCGGACCATCGCCAGGACATTTGATGCAAAGGCCGGCATTTTCCTGGCGGACGAGCAGCGCATTGTCGACGGCAGCACCGGTGGAGATGGAGACGACGCGTCCACGCTTTTCCAGATGAGTCTTGCCCAATCCGTATTGATCAGTGGTGAGAAATCTACGGAACTTTTCCCGAGCGGAAATCGAATCGCAAAACGGCTTGCGTTGCCTCTCACCTGCGGAGGTCTCGCAGTGGCCGCCGTGATAGTGATTCCTTCGGACCGGGACCGATTCAACGATCTGAATCAAATGAATTTTCTGGAAGCCTTATGCGACCAGATTGCCGCGGCGATTGAGCGATTGAGAAGCTCGGCCGCAGTACGAGAAGCAGAAACGGAGATTCAGGCCGAACGTACCCGTAACGCTCTGCTCAACGCGGTCTCGCACGACATCAAGACTCCGCTGGCGTCCATCTATGGTGCGGCGACAAGTCTTCTCGAAGAAGAGTCCCGAATCAGCCCGGAAGCCCGGCAGGACCTGGTGGAAAGCATTTCGGATGAAGCCCAGCGTCTCAACCGCGTTGTGAACAATTTGCTGGAAATGACAAGCCTCGACGCGGGTCTTCAGGCAAAGAAGGACTGGCGGCCTCTGGAAGAGATTGTCGGCGCCGCCCTGGCGCGGCTGGAAATACCGCTGAGGGACCGTCCCGTGACAACGTACATCGCCGAGGATCTTCCCTGGATCTTAGTCGACGATGTTCTACTCGAACAGGTTTTTCTCAATCTTCTGGAAAACGCCGTGAAATACACGCCGGCATGCAGTCCCATCGAAATCACAGCACAGCGGAACGGCGAAAATGTCGTCGTATCGGTACGAGATCATGGGACTGGCCTGTTGCCAGGGGAAGAGGCACGGGTGTTTGAAAAATTCTTCCGAAGCAGAACCGATGGTGCGCGCGGTGTCGGACTCGGCCTTGCGATCTGCCGTGCTATCGTGCATTGTCATGGCGGCCGGATTGCCGCAGAGAATGTGCCCGATGGAGGAGCTGTCTTTCGATTTGAATTTCCAATCGGAGGAGTTCCACCACAAACAGGCGTCATACCGGAATCCACATACATATGACAGAGGCAGCAATCCAGGACCTGCGATTTGAGATCCTGATCATCGAAGATGATCCTGAAATCCGCAGGTTTCTGAGGACGACACTGTCCGCAGAAGAGTATCGCCTTCAGGAAGCAACTACCGCATCAGAAGGCGTAGCCAAGGCGGCACGGCGTCCCCCGGATGCCATCGTGCTCGATCTGGGTTTGCCAGACACCGACGGCATGGAAGTCATTCGTCAGGTTCGCCAATGGAACAAGACGCTTCCAATCATCGTGCTGTCGGTTCGGGCACGCGAGCGCGACAAGATCATCGCGCTGGATGCAGGTGCTGACGATTTCGTAAGCAAGCCATTTGCAGTAGGAGAGTTGCTCGCCCGTCTTCGCGTAGCACTTCGCCGCAGGGCAGTTGTACTCGAGACGGGAGAATCGTCGACGTTCCGTACCGGCGATCTGGAAGTGGATCTTGCCAAACGCCGCGTGCTGCGTCAGGGAAAAGAAGTCCGCCTGACGCGAACCGAATACAAACTCCTTCAGGTGTTGGTGGTTCATGCGGACCAGGTACTGACTCACAGTCAGCTTCTCAACGAAGTTTGGGGGCCCAATTGCGAAGATCAGTCGCACTACGTCCGGGTCTACATGGGACAACTTCGGTTGAAGCTGGAGGCCGATCCCGCTCGGCCGAGATATTTACGGACCGAGCCCGGCGTCGGATACAGACTCATGACTCGCTAAAGGAGGGTTCCTTGAAGATTCGAATCACCGCAATTGCCGCACTTCTGCTGGCATTCGTTGTCCACGCATCTGCTGCCGAACTTGGAACGCTGAAGGCCCAAATCGAATCAACGATTCCCCGCTCCAGAGGAGAAGTCGGCGTCGCCATCAAGCATCTGGAATCGGGCACCGAAATCCTCGTCAATGCAGACAAGTCGTATCCGATGGCCAGCACATTCAAGCTGCCTCTCCTCGTGGAACTGTACTACGAGAAGGCGGCAGGCAACCTCTCGCTGGAGGATCGTATCGAGGTAATGCCGAGCGATATTCACATCGGCAGTGGGGTGATGATTGCTCAATTCGATCCTCCAGGCGTTCAATTGAACATCCGCAATCTCATCAACCTGATGATGCGTATATCCGATAATTCCGCCGCGGATATTCTGCTGAATCGCGCCGGTATCGCAAGTGTCAACGCACGCATGAAAACCCTCGGCCTCAACTCCATTCGCGTGGATCGGACCACTCAGGAATTGATCCTGAACCAATCCGGTCTCGACTATGCAAGATACGGAACACTACCCGTTCGCGAAGTGCGCAAGTTGCTCGATGCGGTTGACGCCGGCACGGCGGCTCGCGCCAACGACCAGTTCAATAAGACCGAAAAGGATATTGCCAGACCTTCGGACATGAACCGTATTCTTGAAAAGCTTTACCTCGGTGAGATCGTCGACCGGGCATCATCGGACGAAATTATCGAGATACTCAAGGAATGCCAGACCGGCACGGCGCGCATTCCTGGATTGCTGCCTGCAGACACCACGGTAGCCCATAAATCGGGCACCATCGGCGGATCCGTTAATGACACCGGTCTTGTCTTCCTGCCATATAATGCCGGGCATCTCGCAGTGACGGTGCTGATGAAGGACGCGAAGGCGACGACGGCGGATCGCGAACGGGTCATCGCCGAGATCACACGGTATGCTTACGACTACTTCGTCACGACCTATGGCAAGGGCAATTGAAATCGGAGGAATTCATTATGCGTAAGATCACATCATTGGTGACAATAGCTGTATTGCTGGCCGATGTGTGCGCCATCGGAATCCTGGCCGGACAAACACCTGCGCGCGGCGGCGGCGCAACCGGCCCATGCGATCGTGCATGCCTTGAAGGATTCGTCGATCGGTATCTCGATGCGCTTGCCGCACGCGATCCAAAACAGCTGCCCCTGGCCCCAAACGCCAAATTCACGGAGAACGGGCAACGACTCAACCTCGGTGATGGCTTCTGGAATGCCGCGACGGCGAAAGGTATCTACAGATTGTTTGTTACCGACACGCAAGCCGGCAGTGTGGCTTTTATTGGAACCGTGAAGGAAGAAGCTGGCAACGTGATGATGGCCCTCCGATTGAAAGTCGTCAATCGGCAGATCTCCGAAATCGAAACCATCGTCGTGCGCCCGGCAGCGGCAGCGGGCGGCGGCCGGGGGGGCGCAGCTGCAGGCGCCGCCCCGCCTCCACTCACAGGAGCAAATTTGCTGGACCAGATGGGCAAGCCCCATGAACTGTACACGACAGTAGTACCCGAGGCCGAACGCATGTCCCGCGAAGATCTCATCAAGATTGCCAATATGTATTTCACCGGTATGCAACAGAACGATGGAAAAGGCGAATACCCTTTTGCGGACGACTGCGATCGTTTTGAAAACGCGGGAAAAACAACGAACAATGGTCAGCCCAAACCGGATCCCAAGACAGCAAACTCCTACTCGGCGGCGTGGAGCTGCAAGGAACAGTTCGAATCCGGACTGATCCACTTCGTGACGCGTATCCGCGATCGACGTTATGTGGCTGTAGACCAGGAACGCGGACTGGTATTCAGCTTCGCCTTCTTCGATCACATGGCAGGAAAAACACGAAACTTTCAGACGCCTGACGGCCGCAATGTGACCGGCGGCCCCAACAGGCCGTGGACATGGGAAATTGCCGAACTGTTCAAAATCGAAAAGGGCAAGATCCGCAGAATCGAAGCCATCCTCACGGAACCCCCTTATGGAATGAATTCGGGCTGGAGCTCATGGGAAGATGGAATGTCGGATCGAGCGCGAGACGTCACAAAGTAACGGGGGAACAGGGGAATTTCCCAATGTTCAGTTCCCAATTCTCATCCGAGCGCCAGTCGCAAATGCGCAGCCTCATGATCATCGTCGCGTTGATTGCTGCTACAGCAGGCTCATCCGTATTGTTGCTGGCGGTGCAGGCGAAGCCCGATGATTCTCCCGAATACTTTTTCACCCGATTGGCCTATAGCGAAAATGGCGATCGCGGTTATGGGCGTCGCGTTTCACCAGGGTTTGTGTGTCCGGAATTCGGCGGCGGCAATTTCTTTCCACCTCAAAGCAGCGGTTGGGGAATGGACTATCCTGGCGCCGATTGCAAATTTCTTGGCGGTATTCATCGTCTGACCAACCTTCGCGTCACGGCGAATCCAAACGTCATCGACATCATGGATGACAGTCTGTTCCGCTATCCCTATGCTTACATGGTGGAGCCCGGCGGCTTGGACCTCACCGAACCGGAAATCGCACGGCTGAGGGAATATTTCGATAGAGGTGGATTCCTTCATGCGGACGACTTCTGGGGAGGGTATGAACTGGAGAACTTCGCAGAACAGATGCAAAGAGTTTTCCCGGAATATCGGCTGGAAGTCCTCCCCTTGAATCACCCCGTGTTTCACACCTTCTTCGACATCACGGAAGTCATGCAAATTCCAGGACAGAATGCAGGATGTTTTGGTGGCCCAACTTATGAACGAACTGACGATAGAGAGCCACGCGTTTACGGAATATCTGACGACAAAGGAAAGTTGATGGTCGTGGCCACGTATAACTCCGACCTCGGAGACGCATGGGAATATGAAGATCTTGCCTGCTATCCGGAAAAATACTCTGGTCAGTCCTACAGATTAGGCCTGAACTTCATTATCTACGCGATGACACACTGATCATGAAGAAAGCCGATTCGGAGGAAACGGACAAGAATCCGTGGACGACGCTGTCGTCCGAAATCCGTTACGACAATAGCTGGATCACGGTCGCCGAACACCAGGTGCTCACACCCGTTCAATCACAGGGAATTTATGGCACCGTTCATTTCAAGAATCTTGCGATTGGAGTTGTTCCCATCGACGAGAAGGGATTTACCTGGCTCGTCGGTCAGTACAGATACCCTTTGAAAACCTACTCCTGGGAAATTCCCGAAGGCGGCGGGAAGCTGACGGAGTCACCTCTCGCAACGGCCAAGCGAGAATTGAAAGAAGAGACCGGACTCGTCGCAACTCAGTGGGAACAGATTCTGGAGATGCACCTCTCCAATTCTGTTACCGATGAACGTGCAATCGTTTTTCTGGCGACTGGTTTGACGGAAGGCACTTCCTGTCCGGACGAGACCGAAGTCCTGGCCATACGCAAGGTCTCATTGGGCACGGCACTCCAGATGGTAGAACGAGCGGAAATCACCGACGCCATATCGGTTGCGGCGATCTTGAAGGTCGCTCTCATGTTTAAAGACCGCTCGTAAGAACTCACCACGGTCTGAAACTGGTATTTGCAAGAAGATGCCCGTCGGTCCCATGGCATTTTTTCTCCATTTCTATTTCCCTGCCGTCCGGCGAAAACAGAGTACATCGCGCGTTGAAAATCCAGCTCCGGTGCTATAGAGTTTGCACACTGTTCCACGATTCCCGGAGGTGATGCATGATCCGACGTTGCGTTTGGTTGGCGATGGCATTCAGTGTGATGTACTTCGCATGTCCGGTATCAGCGCACCATTCGTTTGCTGCCGAATATGATTCGAACAAGACCATCACCGTCAAAGGAACCGTAGCGAAGATTGCATGGGTGAACCCACATGCTTACATCTACATCAATGCAAAGGATCAGGACGGCAAGGCGGTCACCTGGGCATTTGAAACCCTCAGTCCGAATGCCCTCGCCATTCGAGGGTGGTCCAGAACGTCACTGAAAATTGGTGAGGAAGTTACCGTGGACGGCTATCTGGCAAAAGACGGAAAACCGCTGGAAGATGGTTCTCTGCACGCCAATTCGAGGCAGATCACAACAGCCAACGGCCGAAGAGTGTTTGTGGGAACATCGGCGCCGGATGCGCCTCAACAATGAGAATCGCAACACCACAAATTTACGGAATGTTGTCGACACCAGCTGGAATAGCTGCGCTGCTGACGCTGCTGTTAATGCTGGACCTGTTTCCACAAATCCAGACCGCTACAATCGCTCAAACCGTCAGCACCGAGAAGACAGCGGTAGGACCCACTCCGCGCACGCCTGAAGGCAAGGTCGACTTTTCCGGAGTGTGGGATCCTGGACTCAGTTTCACAAACCTGGGGCAAGTGCCGCTTCAACCGTGGGCGGACGAAGTCTACAGGGAGCGGCGCGCGAACCTCAGCAAAGACGATCCGGAAGGTCATTGTCTGCCTGCCGGCGTTCCACGAATCTCACCGTTTCCCCAGAAGTTCGTTCAGACGCCCACGCTCATCGTTGTTCTCGATGAAGGCAACGTGCACAGCTATCGTCAGTTCTTCCTGGACGGCCGCGGTCATCCCACGGACATGGACCCGCTATGGATGGGTGATTCGATTGCAAAGTGGGATGGCGATACGCTCGTCGTGGATACGATCGGACTCAACGACAAGACGTGGTTGAATGGCCAGGGAGTTCCGCATAGCGATCAACTGCACGTGATCGAACGCTACCGGCGTCCCGACCTGGGACACCTTCAAGTTGAAATCACGCTGGAAGACCCCAAAGCATTCACGAAGCCTCATACGTTTACACGAACCTACACGCTTCTTCGGAACTGGGAAATCCACGAATACGTTTGCAACGAATTCAATATCGACGTCAATCACCTGGTCGGGAAATAGTCGAACCTCCGCCTCACCCCTATAGTTTCCTCCGCTTTTGCCGATCTACCTTGTGGGAAGTGTCCATCAACTGTGTTGCCGGGGACGAGCGTAAGGGGAGATTTCCACCCCAAATAGGAACCGAACCTCCTTCCGGCAATCTCGTAACCTCTAAAGTCCTAGACTTTCTGGTCCGATAGACACGGTATCCCTCGTGCTTATTAATTTTGTTATCACGAGTTAAGGAAGTTTCCAATGGACACGGATATGTTACGAGACGAGTCGACAGCACCAGCCGATATCCCGGGCCTTGTCGCCCAGGCTCGAGCGGCGTACCAGCAAAATCGCATTAAGGAATGCCTGGCACTGACCAAGGCCGCACTTCTGGTCGATCCCGGCAATACGGCCGCGCTCGAAATGCAATCCGCTGTTCGCTTCGATATGCAACGAGACTTGAGTGATGCCCGTTCGCTGATCGAAGAGTCCCGGAATAAACCGGAAGCGCAGAAGTACCGGAAAGCAGCCGAAATCATACTATTGAAGGCGCTGTATCTTGATCCAGACAGTGAGGGTGCGAAAACCCTTCTGTCCAGCATCCGCTCGGCATCGGAATCTCCCTCGGCTGCTCCAGCTCCCACTCCGACAGCTCCCTCAGCACATATGGCATTCACACCGCCGGTCGTAGCGGCACCGCCCGCCGCTCCTCCGCCACCGGCAAAGGCAGTGCCACCGGCTGCGCCTGCGCCTCCGGTCGTATTCGCACCGCCGGTTGTGCGCGAGCCGTTGCCAATCGTTTTTGAAGAACCCGTTGTTGAGGAATCACCGATAGTATTTGCTCCTGCCGTTGTCCACGAGCCGCTCGTTGCGTATGAGCCGCCCGTTGCATATGAGACACCTGCGGTATCTTCTCCGTCAGCGTCACGCGCAGAAACGATTGTGTCCTCTAACGTGATGGAGCCGGAGTTGTCCGCGAAAGAGCCGATTCCGTTCACCGTGGGCACGTCCTATATCGAAAAGCCCGGATATATGAAGTCCGGCAAGAAGAAGGAAAGCCGTTCGACCATCACGGTTCTGCTGATTGTTGTGGCAATCGCCGTTATTGGGGGAAGCCTGCTGGTGGTCAAACAGAAGCTGGGAACGAACGCGGCCGCCTCTACGGCATCGGAAAATAATCTGAAATTACAGGAACAGACCGCATCGCAGCAAAGTTCGAACGCGCTGCCATCAGGCGTCGCAGTACCTGCCTCGGAGGCATCGAGCGCTGCAAATTCGGCACAGGTGACGAAGGCAGCGCTGACTGCAGCTTTGAATGTGCCACCGGCACTTCCCGACGCCTCAGCAGGAAGCACCGCTCCGGTTGCGAATACGAAAACAACTACGACAGCAACGGGGTCACTTGCCGTCAGTTCCGCACTTGGCGCGGAGATTTACATGGGTGACAAACATCTGGGGTCGACGCCGACAACGCTTCAACTGCCTGCAGGGAATCAGACCATCGAGTACCGGCACGGAGATCTTCGATCGGTCGTGACGCACGTTATCAAGGCCAGGGAGACGACGACCGCACTGGTGACTTTTGACGCTATCGTTCAGCTGAATGCGAGACCCTGGGCGAACGTATCCATTGAAGGGTCACCGCGGTTGCCACTGGGACAAACGCCTTTAAGTGATGTTCGGCTTCCCGTTGGAAGCGTCCTGGTTTTTGAGAATCCAAACTTCCCATCGAAGAGCCATAAGATCGTCTCGGACGACAAGGCAATCCAGATGGTTTTTCCGTAGAGGTGTCAGATGTTCGGATATGTCCTAACTCTCACGATGTTGATTCAGTCTGCAAGTCCAGTCGTTCCAAGGGACGATATCAAGGACAACCTTGCAAAGGCCGAGGGGCTCTACTATGAAGCCCGGTTCAATGATTCCATTCAGCTGCTGACACGAGTCAGCGATGAATTGCAGGCCAGACCCGACCGGCTTTCGGACAAGGTCAATGCCAAACTGCAGCTGGCCCTGGCCAATATCGGACTGAATGATACGGAGAAGGCGAAATCATACCTGATAGAGATGTACACGCTGGATCCCAATACGACCCTGGATCCTCAGCAGTTCTCTCCCAAGGTCATCGCACTTGCAGGCGAAGCAAAAGCCACAATGACCAAAGTCCGCTGCCAGGCGATAGGTGACGACGCGCGAAACAATCTGAAGTCAGGGAATGCCGCTGCAATCCGAAGACTGATCGGCTCGCCGGATTACAAGTGCGTCGACACAGTCGCTATCGGACCCGATGCGGCGGAGCTTCTCTACAAGACGGGAATGGAAGCGTACAAGAGTTCCGATTATTCCGATGCCCTTCAAAACTTCCAGGCCGCTTTGAAATTTTCACCGAAACACGAATTGGCAGCACAGTACCTGGATGTTGCCCAGGGCAAATTACAGGTCGCCGAAGAACGTGTTCTAATCCAATGGCAGAAAAATTTTGACGCTCATAACCTCAAAGACGCGGCCGTCCAATACCGGCAGATTGTTTCCTTCAACGACAGCAAGTCCTCGCAGGCGGTTCGCCAGGCATCCGATCAGTATAGAAAGGCGCTGACGTCTCTGGTCGACACATGGAATCAAACATGTCCGATGGGTGATCTGGACACGATGAATGATATTCGCAGTCAGATAACGGAACTGCTGCCGGATCCCACTTTTGGAGAGGACATTCGGGCCTCGATGAAACCTTGCAACCCGCCGGAAATGAGGGCCGATTTGCCTCCGAACAGACTGGTCAATGTGGCCACGCCGGCGCAAATCGCCGACGTCCGGCAGGAAACGAAAACCGCATCCAAGACCGTCACAATGATGAACCCGACAAACCAGTGCCTTCAGATTGACTACCGGGTTGCAATGACTCGTCTGAAGACGAAAGTGGAACCGGAAATTCCCCGCGAAGCTCGACCTTATATCCAGAGCAGTTCTGTGACGGTGCGAGTGAAGATCCGTGTTGATGCGATCGGAAATGTCATCAGTTCCGAAACGCCAGGCGGCAATCCGATTTTCAACAACGCGGTTAAAAGTGCCGTGGATCGCTGGAAGTTCTCACCGGCTATGGATACCACCGGCGCCCGTTGCGTGGATACTGAAATCCCGGTGGTCATCGGGCCTCTGACGACGCGCTAAGGGCGCGTTTTCCCCAACCGTAATCGGCCCTGATGGCTAGAAGCGTGGAGACGAAGCAGGCTACTCTGGACCCAGATCGATCTACTTGCCGGTAACAGCGAACTTAATCCCCTTGAGAAACGCTTCGAGTTCCGCTCGTTCCACATTTTTGCGGATAACAAGAGATAGTTCGGTTTCCGGAGCGTCGATAATGGCGGAAATCGTGCGGATCGATTCTTCCACGCGATGGACTTCGGCCTGAAGCGATTCGTTGGCGACGGTACTCTGAACCGAAACTTTGGCGTCCGCCGTTGCCTTATCCTTCGCCGTATTCGCAACCTGAATTTCCTGCTTGAACCGCTCACGTTCGGAATCCCACTTTGCAGCAGAATGCAGAAGTTCATCCAGCTGCCGGTTCAGGCGATCACGTTCCTCAGTAAGTTCAGTACGAACCCGATCCACGGCGTCCGCCATTTCGCTCTTATGGGCGGCTGCTACAGACTCGGCGGCCTGATGTGCATCCTGGAGAAGCCGGGAGTTTGTCAATTCGGCTTCGGCAAGGAGACGTTTCGTCTTCTCACCGGTCGTGATGGATAGTTCCAATTCGCCGCGCAGCTTGTCGGCGGCGTCCTTCAAGGCGCTTTCCTTCTCCGTAGCAGCTCGGCGAAACTCGGCTTTGCTTTCGACAAGCAGCTGGTTTGCGCGCTCGAGCTCGGACTTCAGCGATTCGATCTCGCCAGTCAGTTCGTTTTTTACGCGTTCCACTGCCCTGGCAACCTGACGCTCCAACGCCACAGCTGCAGCTTCTTCAGTATCGACCAATTCCTGCAGGTGCTCTTCCTTGGTCTTCTCAACCAGTTCGTTCGCACGCGTGCATTCATCGGTGAGCCTCTGCATTTCCTCAAAGAATTCTTCCGATACCAGTGCACGCGTCTTCTGCACTGCTTCCTCAATCGCGACTTGTTGGCGCTCGTATGCCTGCTTCTGCAGCGAATCCTGCGACTCCTGGACGGCGGTTCGAATCCCATCCTGAATTTCGGCATCAAGAACATTAACCTCATTGATGGTTCGATCCATCAACGCAGCCAGGGTTGCCAGCGCCTGGCGCAGGGTATCCGTCGTTTTCTGGTGAGTGGATTTGGTCATGGTATCCATAAACTTGGTGGAATTATAGCCCGGGGCCTCAAAACGCAAGTACGGATTGAAGCTTCACAAAAACTCATGTAGACCTGCCGCATTGGGGACCATTACCGCGGAGGTGTTCGACTTGAACCACATGTCCCCACGCAATATCGTCGATTGAAACTTCCAACACGTCAGCCAGACGCCGGCGATCAGTCGGACTGGCAGTGTAGTTCCCTTTTGCGATTGCCTTCACCAGCTGGACTTCTAAACCCGACGCGTCGGCGAGCTGGGAAATGCTCATCCCTTTCTCCTCCAGGTAATGCTCCATTGGTTTCATAACGTACACCATATTATCACCGGCCGCTGCAACCCGGAATTCCCCTTGGCCTCCTGCCAATGAACCCGGATACTGATGAAGTGCGCTCATTAATCGAAACCATTGCCACTGAACTCGAACGGCCCAGGGAGATCACAAACCAGGTCGTCAAGCATCTCGATGGGGCATACGCCGTAGAACGCGATGCCATCGGCCCGTTCCTGAACGACAGGCTCCCAAAACTGGAAGACGATGAGCACGATCTGATTCTCTCTCCACTCTTCACTCCGAAGCTGGCGGATCAGTCCCAATTTTCGGAACTGCTGGGCAGAAGCTCAGTTCGTAAAAAGGAATGGCGCGCGCTAGTTCAGGACCTGGCGAATCGTCCCACTGTTGCGCACCTGATCACCAGCGACCTGCAGTCGCATGAAGTCGTCTTGCGGGAGGTTTCCATCGAACGCTATGTCAATCGCCTGCGTCTCGACGGTACGATTTCAGAATCGCTGTTTGAGCTTATTGCTCAAACTCCTGCAGCCGACCGTCCGTTGCTCAAGGCGATTGCGCGCCGCGCGATCTGGGAGAGTGCCGGACGAGGCGAAATGCTCGTGCGGCTTCTCACAAAATCGCTCGCAGATGGCAACTACAGCGTCAGGGATGCCGTCGATCTTCTCAAACTGGCGGAAGACTATCAGCCCCCAGATTCCGCGGCACTCCTCGCACGAATTCCACGCTGGCAAAAAATGCTGGAGGAAGAGATCCACTCCGCAGGGAGCCCAAAGCCATTCTTCAGTCAGACCGTACAGCAGCTGCACGGTGGAAACGATCAACGACAAGCCGATGAAGCACGCACGGAAGCAAAACGATCCGAGTTGGCATTCCTCGAACGCGTGCAAAGAATACTTGCAGAATCCGGCCGAGCAGATCCGCAGAACGTCTGAAAAGTTCGGCACATCATGCACCCGAACCTTGACAGGGATATGTTTTGAAGTTTCCACCGTCTATAATGCGACGCGGAGGAAGTTGTCATGAAGAAGGTGTTCTCAGGGAGTCTGGTTTTGAGTTTAGTTCTTGTCGCAGTTGCCATTTCGCAGGGAACTCAAAATACAAATCAAAAACATGCTCAGATTGCCACTCCAGGCGGGTCGAATGTGGGGTTTACCGCAGATAACATCCAACGCCAGGAGCAGGTAATGCAATTGAGAGGTAACGTCGAAATCAGAACGCATGATATGTCTTTACGTGCTGACGACGTCACCTACAATCAAGAAACGGGTGAGTTGGAAGCACGCGGCATCGTTCGGATAAAACTGGAAACTCAGAACTGACGTTTCTGCCGGTTACTTCCTCGATCCACTCTACTTCGACTTCATGTGGACTGCGTTCAGAAACATCGCTCCCATTTTTCGCTAATAATTTCCAACCGGGCAAGAGTATATAAGTAGGCAAATCGTTCGAAAGGAAACCCATGAATCGCATTGGACAGCTGTTCGGGGCGGCATTGCTTGTAGCGGTGTTTTGCTTTAGTGGGGACGCTGCCGGACGCTTCGATCAGAAACTTCTCCTCGACAAGCAAATCGTTCACGTACTAAATCGCCTGACCTTCGGACCTCGGCTTGGAGATCTCCAACAGGTTCGCCAGATGGGCGTCGAAAAATGGATCGACCAGCAGCTTCATCCTGAACGCGTCACGGAAAACATCGCACTCGAGACAAAGGTCAAACCGCTGGAAAGCATGAATCTCCCGATGTGGCAGATCATGGAAAAGTATTCACAGCCTCCTCTCATGTTTATCATGAGAAGACCTGAGTCTCAGCTCGCCATGAATTCGCTGCCTCCACAGATACAGGCCCGATTGCGCAATGGCTCGGTCGATGAACGCATCAATACTCTAGCTGGGCTGGATCCCAATACGCGTCGTCTCGTCCTGGCAGCAGCCATACCGCAAATGCTGGAGGGACTGCCCGAACCGGTCCAGCAGGAGGCGATGAAGGCCCGCCAGGCGGAACAGGACGAGCTTCAAAAAGAACGCCAGCGCCAGATGCCACCGCTGAGCGACCTGCTGTCCCCGGACCAGATACGCATCGCACGACAGGGAACACGCGATGAAAAGCTGGCCCTGATCAATTCCTTCGAAGCCCCGAAGCGGCAGCAAATACTTCGCGCGCTTGGGCCTGGGCCTTTTGCGGATGTTCCTCAGCTGCGTCGCGAAGTCATGCTCATCACTCAGCCGCAGCAGGTTGCCAATGCCGAGTTAATTGAGAACAAATTGTATCGCGCCATCTACTCAAACCGTCAGCTGGAGGAAGTCCTCGTCGATTTCTGGATCAATCACTTCAACATCTATAACGGAAAAGGTCAGGATCGTCTTTTCCTGACGAGCTTTGAGCGCGACGCGATTCGGCCATATGTGCTGGGGCACTTCAAAGACATGCTGCTCGCGACGGCTCATCATCCCGCCATGCTTTTCTATCTGGACAACTGGCAGTCTCAGGTTCCCCGGGACGACATGCCAGGACAGCTTCCGCCTCCTCCTGGTGTGCAGCGGCCCGGACTGAACGAAAACTACGGACGTGAACTTCTGGAATTACACACGCTGGGAGTGGATGGAGGGTACACCCAGCAGGACGTTGTCGCAGTTGCTCGAGCGTTCAGCGGCTGGACGATATACGACCTCACCAGGTATGCCGAGTTTCAATTTAATCCAGCGGGACATGACCGCAAGGAAAAACTTGTCCTTGGCCACAGCCTTCCCGCAGGCCGCGGAGAACAGGATGGTCTGGATGTTGTCGACATCCTTGCCCATCACCCGTCGACTGCAAAATTCATCTCAAGGAAACTAGCCCAGCGATTCGTGGCGGACGATCCACCGGCGACTCTGGTGGATCGCATGGCTGCCACCTTCACCAAAACCGATGGCGATCTTCGCGCGGTGCTTCAAACAATGTTCAGTTCGGTGGAGTTCATGTCTGAAGGGGCATGGCAGGCAAAAATGAAATCGCCTCTGGAAATGGTGGTCAGCGCGATACGCGCCGTCAACGCCGATGTCAGTGACCCAACCGCATTGGCGCAGCGCATTGCCGAACTCGGTCAACCGCTCTATGGAAAAATCGAACCTACCGGATATCCCAACACCGGTGAGGCATGGACGAACACAGCCAGCCTCCTGGGTCGAATCAATTTCGCGACGGCGCTGCTGGGCGGACCGTTTCCCGGTGTGAAAATCGACATGAGCCGCTTCAATTTCAAGGATCCTGCGACCGTCGCCGGCGATCTTCTCGGCTCGGCACCTTCGCCGCAAACCCTGGCTTCCATTGAAAAGGGCATTCAAAACAAGGAAGCAACTCCGTCGTTGCTCTCGACGCTGGTTTTGAGCTCACCGGATTTTCAGAGGAGATAGTCATGTTCACTCGACGTATCTTTCTTCGTTCGTCCGCAATTGCGGTCGCCGGTTTCGGCCTCGTTCCATCGTGGCTCGTGCGTGCCGCAGCACAGTCTCAGAAACGGCGGAAAATTCTGGTCGCGATTTTCCAGCGCGGCGCGGCTGATGGTTTGAACATCGTGGCTCCATTTTTTGAGAAGACGTATTACGACCTGCGACCTAGCATCGCCGTTGCTTCACCCGGCAAACCGAATGGCGGAATTGATCTGGACGGGCGCTTTGCATTCCATCCAGCGCTACAGCCGCTGAAACCTTTCTGGGACAACCGGCAACTGGCCATCATTCATGCCGCTGGCTCGCCGAATCCGTCTCGTTCGCATTTCGATGCGCAGGATTATATGGAGTCGGGCACTCCTGGAAAAACCAGCGAAGGCGGTTGGCTGAATCGTGCGCTGACGCCTGCAAGACCCGGCACGTCGCCGCTCCGCGCCATAGCGATGGGCGCGCAGCTGCCTCGAACACTGCGTGGAAGTCATGCCGCGGTGGCCGTCAACAATCTCGACCAGTTTCAGGTGCGCAACCAGGACGCTGCCAGCATCCTCGAAAGCATGTATACCGCAACTCCGGATACGGCGCTCATGGCATCCGGCAGGGAGACTTTTGAAGCCATCAAGTTCGTCGACGCCATCAACAAACGACCGTACACCCCGGCCAACGGTGCTCAATATCCGGCTGCCGAATTCGGACGCGGTCTGCAACAGATCGCGAAACTGATCAAAGCAGACTCGGGTGTTGAAGCGGCATTCGTCGACATCGGCGGCTGGGATCATCACACCAACGAGGCTCCCCAGCTGACACAGCTGCTGCAGCAATTCGGCAATTCGCTCTCCGCATTCGCAAAGGATTTGGGAGATCAAATGGCGGATGTCGTTCTGGTAACGATGTCGGAGTTCGGCCGCACCGCAAAAGAAGACGGAAACGGCGGCACAGATCACGGTCACGGCAATGTAATGATGGTTCTCGGCGGTCCGGTGCGCGGCGGGAAGATTTATGGTCGCTGGCCCGGCCTCGAACCGGAACAGCTTTACGATAAACGCGATCTTGCAATCACCACAGATTTTCGCGATGTGCTCGGAGAACTCGTTTCAAGCCATCTCGGTCAGAAAATCGATTCTGTTTTTCCAGGCTTCACACCAGGCGAACCACTCGACCTGATTCAGGCTTAGACAAATGAGCGTCATTCGGATTCATCGTCCGCGGCGTGTAGCCGCCATTACGGTGTGTGCTGCCTTTCTGCTGATGATGGTGTTTCTGACCGTCACCGGACAAACCGGAACGAAAGACATCGAATGGCGGACTTACGGCGCAGACCTCGCAAACTCTCACTACTCGCCTGTCGATCAAATCAACGGAAACAATTTCAATAAGCTCGAAGTCGCCTGGCGGTTCAAGACCGACGGCGTCAGTCCACGGCCGGAAACGAATCTGCAATCGACGCCACTGATGGTCAACGGCGTTCTGTATTCGACTGCGGGAACGTCTCGGGCCGTCATTGCGCTCGATGCGGCCACAGGTAAACTGCTGTGGTCCCACACCGAGAATGAAGGCGCGCGTGCAACGAATGCGCCGCGGCAACTTTCCGGCCGCGGCCTGGCAT